>Ga0114951_10003090_pt1 | contig 17671 bp, 1 predicted proteins | sample AM7aDNAmetaG_FD_88677 | JGI IMG/M metagenome (GOLD analysis project Ga0114951, IMG submission 88677) | Freshwater microbial communities from Finland to study Microbial Dark Matter (Phase II) - AM7a DNA metaG | ecosystem: Environmental > Aquatic > Freshwater > Lake | place: Finland: Lake Alinen...
CGTCTGCGTGAGGGTACTAATGCCCGGGGCACTCGGGGTGACCGGCTGAGTGTTGATCGTGGCAGGATCCGAGGCGCCAGAAGTACAGCCCACAGAATTCGTCACGGTGAACGTACGGATACCGGGGGTAATGCCGCTGAACGTGGCAGTGGTTCCGGTTCCGGTGTGGGTAGCTCCGGTGGAAACGGTCACGGTCCAGGATCCGGCAGCTGGCAGTCCGCTCAGGGCGACACTGCCGGTAGCGGTAGCACAGGTGGGCTGGGTGATGGCGCCAATGATTGGAGCGTCCGGGGTAGCATTTACCGTCACACTTACCGCCTGGGTTGCCGTACATCCATTTGCATTCCTTATGGTCATGGTTCCGGAATAGTTCCCAGCAGCGGTGGCTGCTGGTATAACAATACCGGTTAAAGATCCGCCACCAGCAACAAAGGAGAAGTTGGTACTGCCCTGATCATCAAGAGTTTCCCAGTCAATACTATATGAAGTAGGTGAGTTCGTCGTGGCAGTATACGCCAGATAGGTGGTTTGTGCACCGGCACTGTAACAAACAGGAGAAACAGTTCCAGTGGTGGCGATCGTTGGCAGGGCGTTAATCGTGACATTATACTGGGCCGTGGTTACCGAACAAGTGCTGACAGTGATTGTCTCCGTAACTCTCACCCAACCCGACGAACCGGTTCCCCACGTTACCGTGATGGAGTTTCCGGTGGTGGATCCGATAATAGTTCCACCTGAGATGGTCCAGGCGTAAGTATGTCCGGAAACATCCGGCGTTGAATAGGTATTGCCTGTGGAGGAAGCGCAGGCTGCGGTGGGTCCCGAGATCGACGGGGTTGGTAATGCGTTAATTGTTACCGCCTTCTGCGTCGCAGCCTTGGAGCATCCGGTAGCAGTAATGGTTTCAGTGACATCAACGGTTCCTGATGCCCCGGAACCCCAGGTGACAGTAATGGAAAACGCACCTGCGCCAGCGGTGATCGTGCCACCGCTAACTGTCCAGGCGTAAGTATGTCCGGAAACATCCGGCGTTGAATAGGTATTGCCCGTTGATGTGGCACATGCTGCGGCGGATCCCGAGATGGTTGGCGTAGGCATGGCATTAACAGTTACCGCAACCGGCGCCACGGCCGAACCTCCTAAACTGGTTGTTCCCTTAATATAATAGGTGCCTGAAACTGCTACGGCTCCCGGTGAAGCCAGCGGACTGGTTGCTCCTGAATTTGTCCAATAGGTATAGGTCAAACCTGCTGTTGAACCATCGGTTACGGCAAATGCCCCCAAATTAATTGTGGATGGGGCACATATGGCAGCAGGATTTGTGATATGTACTATTGGCGTTGGAATTACTGCCTTAGTAGATGAATTGTTGCCTGATGTCAGATCGGTTGTAGTTGCAGAAACAGTTGCTGTATTCGTATAACTACCAGTAGATTTAACGGTTGCGGTTATTGTTAAGGTTGCGGTGGCACTGCACGCCAGATCGCCAATTGTCCACACACCGGTTCCGCTGTTAAAACTTCCAGCCGATGGTTCGGTATTGGAAACATAAGTGTATCCGTCAGGCAATACGTCAGTTACACTGGCACCAGTAGCACCACTCAGACCATTATTAGTGACGGTCAATGTAAATACCACATTGCTTCCTATCACCGGCGTTGCGTTATCCACCGTTTTAACAATAGCCAGATCTGCCTGTGGAACAGTAATGGTGGGGGTTACGCTGGATGTATTATTCCCTGGAACCGGATCCGGCTGATCGGGTGTATAATGTAATCCTATCGTTGCAGTATTGGTATAAGTTCCGGACGCAATAACCATTGCCGTTACTTTTAAAGTTGCGGTTGCATCTTTGATTAATGTACCAATGGTCCAGATACCGGTGCCTGACGCATAAGCGCCTCCACCGTCATTCGTATAATAAGAGTATCCCGAGGGCAGCAAATCTAATACCTTGACACTGGTTGCCGTACTTGGACCCAGGTTGGTTGCAGTCAGTGTAAACACAACATAATTCCCGACATACGGCGAAGAGTTGTCAACTGTGTTGGTTATGCTCAAGTCAGCTACGGCACCAGGTACGACCGTCATGCTGGAAGTATTGTTTCCGGTAACGGGATCTTCGGTAGTACTGGATACGGTTGCTACGTTAGTGTAATTGCCCGAGGCCAGAACCGTTGCTGTAATAGTTAAGGTGGCAGAAGCTCCGTTGGCTATTCCTCCGAGTGCCCAGGTAACAGAACCTGCGGCATAAATTCCTCCACCGGTATTACTCAAATAAGTGTACCCTGATGGAAGGGCATCACTCACGCTGACACCAATGGCATCGCTCGGCCCGTTATTCTTCACGAGCAAAGTGAATATCACATCGCTTCCTATATTCCGTGAAGGATAATCAACAGTTTTTTCAATACTGATATCTGCCTGAGGAACCGGAGTGGTGGATGCACTAGCAGTATTTGGATGTGGATCAGGATCAGGACTGGCGCTTGTACTGGTTACAGTTGCCGTATTGGAATAGCTTCCTGTGGCATTTACTGTTGCGGTGATAGTTAATGTGCCGGCAGCGGCATTTGCCATACTTCCAAGAGTCCATACACCGGTGCCGCTGTCAAAGGTCCCAGCTGTTGGTGTGGCATTTGAAACGTAGGTATAGCCAGCCGGTAAGACATCATCTACATGAACGTCCAATGCCACATTCGGACCATAATTTGTGGTTGTTATGGTAAATATTACGTTGCTGCCAACATTTGGAGTAGGATTGCTTACTATCTTCGTAATGCCCACATCAGCTTTTCCATCTATGGAAATCGTTACAGTAGCATCATCACAAATCACGGTATTAGGATCCGGGAGGCAAATCCGGTAGGTAAAACTGTCGTCGCCCGCATAATTCAGTGTAGGAGTGTAGTCGAATGTGCCGTTTGGATACCAGGTTAACGTACCATGTGTCGGATCGGTTAATTTGGTGAAAGTGGAACCAGCCTGATAAAAATCGTTGGTCTTTACATTACCACCAGTGATAGTTCCGTTGAGAGCGATACCATAAGAGTCATCCACCGCATTCGGACCCACAGTTATCCAGTAAGTCCCATTAGCAGACAGTCCGGTGGGATCATATACCCGATAAAGCAGTGAAAATGTTCCCACATAACCGGTTGCCGGAACAAAAGTAAAGCCGCCATCGCCTGAACCCCAGGTTAGTGTTCCCTGAGCGGCCGTGGGGAACGACCAGACAAAATACTCCAGGTCAGCATGAGCACCATCCGGATCAGAGTCATTGGTAGCAACGGTCCCATTAAGTGTTGTGTTAAAATTGGTGTTAAAATAATCAGTAACGGCTAAAGGCGGATCGCAGCTGATTGAGCCAACTGTTCCGCTGTTGGTTGCCGTACACCCATTCGCGTCCCTAATAGTAACAGTATAAGTGCCTGCATCTAAAAGAGTTATGTCTTGTGTGGTTCCACCATTTGTCCATGAATAAGTATAAGGTGCTACACCGCCAGTGACAATGGCATAAGCCGATCCGTCAGTGCCCAGGCAGCTTCGTCCGTAAGTTGTCACCGAAACACTTAATGCCGGTGCGTTACCCACAGTAACAGCCAAAGACTTCGAACAGCCAAGGGCATCTGTTACGGTAACCGTATAGGTATTCGCTCCAAGTCCAACAGGGTCCTGTATCGTTTGTGCGGTATTGGTCCAGGAGTAGGTAAACGGCCCTGTACCATTCACAACGGTCAGGTCGATTGAACCGGTGCCGATTCCGCAGGAGGATGATTGAACGGAAGTAGCAAATAATTCAATCTCGTTGGAGGGCTCGGTTATGGTAATGTTACCAGAAACAGCAGAACAGCCTTTAGCATCTGAAACCGATGCGGAATAAACTCCGGCAGCCAGACTGCCAACGGCAGCCGTATTCGCTCCGGTTGACCATGTATAGGTATATGGGCCAGTACCGCCGGATGGCGTCAGCGTAATGGTTCCGTTGGAGCCTCCCTTACAGATAACATCGGTTTTAGATGAACCTACAGTCAGGGTACCTGGTTGTGTGAGGGTCGATGAGGTTAGGGTGGCAGGGCATCCTTTTCCATCGGTTACCGTTACGGAATAGGTTCCAATGGGTAACCCGGTAATGTCCTCCGTGGTTGCGCTGTTCGACCACAGATAGGAATAGGGTGTTGTACCTCCGGAAACGGTCAGATTCACCATACCATTGCTTCCACCATTACACGACACATTGGTCTCCTCCATTGAGAGGGAAAGCGCTGATGGCTGAGTAATCGTAAAACTGGTAGCAACAGAGCTACAGCTATTAACATCTGTTACTGTCACACTGTAGGTTCCGGCGGCTAATCCCGAGAGGTCTTTATCATTGCTTGTACCACCAATATGGGCCCAGTCGTAGGTGTAAGCTCCCGTTCCCCCGGCAGCAGTGATATTGATTGCTCCGGTTGATCCTCCGTTGCACAGGACATTGATGACCGAACCTGAAACTGATATTGCTGAAGGCTGAGTTATGGTAACACTAGTCACGATAGTGCATTGGTTGGCATCTTTAACCGTGACTGAATACACTCCAGCAGCTAAACCGGTAGCTTTTGCTGTTTCCTGATTAGATGCCGCTGCATCCCACTTATAGGTATATGGCTCAGTACCGCTTGCTCCGGCAGCAGTTCCAGCCCCATCAGAACCCCCGTAACAGGAAACATTTACCTGGCCTGTTATCGATGCACTTAAGGCGGCTGCCGGTTCAGTTATGGTGTAAGGACTGGTAGCAGTGCATCCGTTTGCATCGGTTACCGTAATCGTATAGGTGCCTGCAATTAAGCCGGATAAATCTTCGGAGGTTGCTCCATTGCTCCATATATAAGTGTAGAGTGGTGCAACTCCGGGTGTTCCTTCAGATATTGTCAGGTTGATACTTCCGGTTGCTCCGCCCTTGCATGCTACATTTGTTTGTGAAGTGGTCGCAATATTGATAGCCGTTGGCTGGGTAATTTCCTGGTCACCAAGACTAACCGAACAGGTTGGATTCGATGCATCGCGAATTTTTACCTTAAAGGTACTGGCTGAAAGGTTCAGGAAAACATTACTGGTCTGCCAGTTAGAACCATCATCTTTACTGTATTCATAATTTCCCGATCCTCCCAACGGGCTGGTGATGACAATGCTTCCGTTTGTTCCACTATTGCAGCTGATATTATTTTTTGCAACTGAGGCACTTAATTGACCTGGCTGGGTGATAACATAAGTGTATATGGGAGAATAACACCCGTTGACATCTTTTACTGAAACAGAATAGGTGCCGCTAGCTAATGCTGTAAGGTCTTTATCATTCTCGATGCCAGCAATGTGAGCCCAGTCATATGTATTGGATCCGGCTCCACCTGTAGCCGTAAGATTGATTACACCGGCTGTTCCTCCGTAACAAATATTGTTGGCGACAGAGGCAGTTACAGAAATTGCGGTGGGCTGTGTTACATCGATGATTCCGGTTATCGGGCCGCAACTGTTGGCGTCTTTGATGCTATAAGCCTGGCCAGCACCGGCACTTACTCCTGCAAAGACTCCGGTTGTATTGGTTGTTCCATTGAATGTGTAGGATATTGGACCGGTTCCACCTGAAGCTGTGATGGTTACCGTGGCTGTTCCGCCATAACAGGAGATCGCTGAAGTGACACCGGCACTTGATAAGGCGAGCACATCGGGTTGGGTTACATTGATGGTTCCGGTAACTGCCGTGCAGCCTTTAGCATCTGTAAAACTGTAGGCCAAATCCGATCCTGCCGATACTCCGGTAAAAATTCCCGTGGCATTTGTTTGTCCGTTAAAAGTATAGCTATAGGGAGCATTTCCGCCGGTAGCTGCTATGGTTACCGTGGCTGTTCCGCCATTGCATACGATCGGGGTGGTTACACTCGCACTAACCAATGCAAGAATGGCCGGTTCATTTACAGTTCCTGAAGCATTAACCGTACAACCCTTGGCATCGGTAACGGTTACAGTATAGGTACCTGGTTTAAGTCCACTCAGATCTTCGGTGGTGGCGCCGCTATAACCAGCTACAGTACTGGTCCAAACATAGGTGTAAGGTATAGTTCCATGGTCAACCGTAAGGTTAATCATGCCATTGTCAGCATTATAACAAGTGATATCGGTAACAGTGGCACTTTCTGCTTTCAATGCCTCTGCCGGCTGTGTCAGGGTATAAGATTTGATCAGGGTACAGCCGGTGGGGGTTGCTTTATCCGTAATAGTAACGGTATAGGTGCCCGCAAACAGTCCTGAAATATCTTTGGTGTTATTCGTGTAACTACCGGGACCGGTCCAATCGTAAGTATAGCCTGATCCTATAGTTCCTCCGGTGACCGTTTGGACAATACCTCCTGAGTTTTCGCCAGTGCAATTAACATTGGTAACCACTCCCTCTGCATTAAGTGGTGCAGAAGGTCCGGTTACAGTAACTGTTCCAACTGCGGTACAAATACCACCGGCATCTTTTACGGTAACAGTATAAACTCCAACCGGAAGTCCGGAAATAGTATTTGTCCTGGATGATGTAGTGGTTGTACCTCTTGCATCTGACCAGCTATAAGTAAAATTAGGGATTCCGTCGGTTACGGTTGCTGTGGCTGTTCCGTTGGCACCACCATTACAAGAAACAGGTGTTGAAGTTACAATAACGGTATGTGAAGATCCTTCGTTTACTGAAAAAGCTTTCACAGCAGAGCAACCGGATGCTGTATTGGCAACAGAAACTGAATAGTTTCCGGCCGGTAATCCGGTACGGTTTGCAGATGTGGGGCCATCGTTCCATAAGAATGTATACCCCGTGTAGGGATCGGCCGGAGTTGTTATCGTAATGGTACCATCTGCTTCACCGCATGATGTAGTATTTCCTGCATTTCCTTCAATGACGGGAGAAACCCCTGCTGTCACGTCAACATTGGCAATCGCTGAACATCCTTCGTCATTCGTCACAGTTACTCTGTAGGTTCCATTATTGGCAGCTGTTGCATTGTATATTACCGGGGAAGCGAGGAGACTGGTAAAATCGTTTGGCCCAGTCCATGAATAAGATGTTCCACCCGTTGCGTAAAGTTTTAAATTGCCTCCTGCGCAAACCGGATCGGCACTTGCCGTGGCAATGGTGGACTTAACGTAAACAGTCCGGCTGGTACTGCCGGTGACGCCGCAAGCTTCATTTTTTGCAACCACAGAAACCGTGTACGTTCCAACTGCCACACCAGTCCAGTTTATTGTAATTGATGGCGTTCCAATGCCGGTTAAAACATCCTGACCACTTACTATGACTGCTCCGGCGGGAACGGTCCATGTATAACTTGTGTTTGCCGGATCGGGATCAACCGACATCACATAGGCCGTATTTGATTGGCATACGGATACTCCGGTGCATCCGGTGGCAGCACTCAGCGTTATCGGTCCCAACGAGTAGCTGCACCCTGCGGCATCTCTGACTGTAACTGAATATTCACCGGCAAACAAATTTGTTCTGTTCTGGCCGTTATCTGTGCCGCTTAAGTCAGTCCAGTCAAAAGTGAAAGGGCCAGTACCGCCGCTGACTGACAGTGTAATATTGCCATCATTCAGCAAGCAAGAAGGATTATTTTTCTCAAAAACACTTATTGACACGGATGGATTAACAACAACAACAGTGGCTGCGGAGGCAGCACTCTGGCATCCGTTTGCATTGGTTACCCTTACCGTATAACTCCCACCGGTAGTAACGTTAATACTTTGAGTGGTTGCTGAATTTGACCATAAATAACTGGTGCCGGCACTTGAAGTCAGTGTTACGTTACCTCCGGCACAGAAAGTGGTGGCCCCGCCAGGAGTAATGGTTGGTGTCGCCGGTAATGCATTAACCGTAACCGTTATCGCCAGGGTCCCACTGCATCCATTGTCATTGGTGATAGTCATTGTTCCTGAATAGGGACCACCGGCAACTACTCCTGCCGGTATGGTAATGCCTGTCAAACTTCCGCCACCGCTCGCAAAGAAAAACGCTGTGCTGGTCTGATCTGTCAGTCCTGCCGAAGTGGCGGTATTGTCCCAGTCAATACTATAGGAAGTCGGACTATTGGTTGTCGCTGAATAGGCCAGGGTGGTACTCTGAATGCCTGCACTGTAACAGATCGCTGCTGCTGTACCTCCGGATGTTATCGTAGGCAAAGCGTTGACCGATAAGGTTGCATTACCATTAGAATTCGCAACAGGGGAGCAAGTTCCGGAAACCTTGCAACGATATTTATAACCATTCATCCCAATCGTGGGATGGGTTATGGTTAAGGTTGCAGATTCAGTACCTGAATAAACACCAGCTTCTGTAATATCAATCCAACCAGAAATATATTCCTGCCATTTATAGGTTAGTCCCGTACCGGTTGCAGTAACAGTGAACGAAGGGGTTCCTGTTCCGGCGCAAACAGCTGCCGGAGAGGTTGGTTCTCCTGTAATTGTTGGTGCTGCATTAACTGTCAGGGTTGCATTGCCGTTGGAATTTACAGGCGAACCACAGTTTCCAGTAACCACACACCTGTATTTATTACCACTCAGCCCAACTGCAGGATTGGTTATTGTTAATGTTGCAGTTGCTGAACCTGAATAAACACCGGTGTCCGAAATATCCAGCCATCCTGAAACGAATTCCTGCCATTTATAGGTTAGTCCTGTACCGGTTGCAGTAACGGTGAACGAAGGGGTTCCGGTTCCGGCGCAAACGGCTGCCGGAGAGACTGGCTCGCCTGTGATAGCCGGTACTGCATTGATAATCATACTCCCTGAAGTACCCGTCTTTCCTCCGGATGAAGTTGCTGTGAAAGTACCTGTAGCTGTATTTCCGGTATACTTCAACCCTAAGGAAGTCAGGTTAGCCACGCCAGACGAAAAATCTGAATTGCTGCTTAATTTGTTCGTGCCTGAAAGTCCGGAAATGGAGCCGGTCAAAGGTGAAACGGCAGCAATGGTCACATTATCTGCAGAAGCATCGAAAGTCGTTATTGTCTGATTTAATATATCCCTGGCTGTTAAAGTATTGGTCCCGGTAAATGCAGTGCCGCTAATTTGCGGAGATGCCAATGTCAGTAAAAAGTCTTCGAGCCCCTGTTCGCCAATGTAAAAATCACCAAACGATGTCAATCCGGTACACTGTGTGGTTGTTGATGTCTTTGTACCGATTATGGTAGTCGTCCAGGTAGGATTATTGAATTTCCTGACCACTACATTTGCGGTATTGGCACTACCCTGTACATCTCCGGCTACAAATGTAAACGTCGGGCTATAGGAGGTAAAACCAGTTACTCCACCAGTTGCCAAAGTCCACGACCTTTTTATATATTTGGATTGGCTGATACCTGAGGCGGCAGCAGGTGTCGATACTGTAGTAGATGCATCCAGGTAACCTGAACCGGAAACAGTACCAACAAAAGCTACAGAAACAGGTGTATAATTTGAAGCATCACCAACATTAAAACTAACTGTCGGAGCTGAGCTATTGGGAACATATCTTCTTAAATTGCCATAAACATATTTGCCGGAACCGGCTCCTGATACGGCACCTTCACTGCCTGCACTTCCAACAATTAAATAATTGGTACCGGTCGTAATTTTACCGGAGGAAAATGTTAAAGTACTGGTAACCGTCTCATTGACACTGCCGCTTAGTGAGAGACCTGCACTATTATTTAATGTTAAATTATAGAATGTCGTTGCTCCAGTACCGCTGACAGTTTGACCCGAACTTCCATTAAAACTAACTGTACCGCTATTAGTTGTGAAGGATGCCCCGGAAGTCAAACTCCAATTTCCTGTAACATTAAAGGTTCCTGTTGAGCCCGGGGCACTCAGGGTACCGGTGCTTAAAGTAAGGTTGGTCGTTGTTAAACTCCCTGCGGTACCGGATAAACCGGTAAAAGTACCCCCCGAAATTGTTAATCCTCCACTGAAAGATTGGGCTGCAGAACCGGCTGTATATATTCCACTTCCGCTTATTGTTGCAAGTCCGGCGACTGTTGTTGTCTGTCCGTTCGCATCATAGGTGCCAGCTGAAACTTCAAAAGCACCACCCAAACTCCACCCTGCAGTTGTTTTTTGTAAAGTACCTGTGCCGCTCTTGATCAATTTGTATGCTCCACTTGCTGTTCCTGTCATTAGTAAATTAGCCGTACCTGTGTTTAAAGTTGCATCACCGGAAAGTGTAAGATTGCCAAAAGAAGCTGCTGCTGTTGTACCTGTTGCATTGGCACCCTTGTTAATTGTTAGCGTATTTCCATTAATGCCAAGCGTACCCAAAACATGCGTGATGCCTGCTGTCGAAGTAGCCGTATTTGAATTAATCGTTACAGGACCTCCAACATTAGTATTATAGGCATTTACGGTGACATTTGTTGCCAGATCCAAGGTACCACCATTGAGGGAAATTGCTTGTCCGGCGGCACCAAGCCCGGCAACATTGTTAAGTTGCAGAGTCCCTAAAGTCAGAGTACTTCCACCAGTATAGCTATTGGTAGCATTCATGATCACTTTACTGCTACCAATTTTAGTAACTGCAATTGTACCTGTTGAATTACTGATAATACCTGAAAGTGTGAGGTCCTGACCTTCTGCACTTGAGGCTGTTGTCCCACCTAAATTAAGATTGAAAGCACTAGCAGTTCCATCATGCGAGATTGTTGATGTAATAGTGCGGGCTGACCCGTAAGCATCCAAACCTGAGTTAGTGGCAGTGACAGAAATTGGTCTGCTAAACGTGCCTGAAGTATTGTTTTCAACTGTTCCTCCATTTAATATCAGCGAGGCACTTTTCCCAAAAGGACCATTGTTTGTATTATTATCAACTGGTCCCGTTCCGGATGCTCTAATTTTACCTGCACTTACAGTCGTTGTACCGGTATATGTGTTTGTATTTGAAAGATTCAGTGTTCCAGCACCATCCTTAACCAGATTACCACTTGTACTTATTATCCCACTTATCGTTAAGTCAGCAGCCGAAGTGCCATCATCCGCAACACTGATAGTTCGTGTAGTTGAATTAGTTAAAGCAACAGGAGCACTTATGCTAGCACCATTAGTTCCGGTACCTGCATTAGTTACGGAAACAATACCACCAAGAGTTAATGCTCCTCCAGTACCGGCAGTTATTGAAGAGGCACTTGATCCCCCGCATTCCATCGCCAAACTGTGAGCGGTAGTTGCACCATACGTAAATGTTGATAATGCAAGAGTTCCGCCAGCTTTTACAGTTAAAGTTCCTGTGGCTGCTGTTGCTGCATTAAGATTCACTCCAAGTGTCGTTGTTCCTCCACTAATGATTAAATTATTAAACGAGGTAATATCTGTTGCCGGTAAAGTGTTGGTTGCTGCCATTTCCAAAGTCCCGGTACCTGGCGTCCACGCTCCAAGAAGAGGTACAGTTATTGCTCCATTGACTTTTAAGTAACCTCCATCTGTCATGATGATAGAACCTGAACCTTTCGTTGAAACACCGAGAATTAAACTTCCACAAATCATCTTGGATCCACTGGAAAATGTAATTGTACCATCATTCGCTGCATTACCACCCCCGACAGTAACTGACCCTGTTATCATTAATTGAGGACTTGTACCTGAAAAGGCGATAGAGCTTAAACCATTTGTTGCAATCGCAAGTGTATTACAAGTTGCTGTCTCAATATCTACTATAACATCATGTGCATTTATGTGAAGATCATCGGTTGAGGTAGGAACAAACCCCTTTGCAACAACCTTACCAGGCTGATTTGAAACGGCACCAGAATTCAATGTTAGGCTTAGATCACTGGCTCTACTTGAAATTGTTCCCTGAAAAATTTTATTACAATAAAATGGATCACCATCAGCAAATTCTGTGAGAAATTTAGTACCAACACCGGTAACAGAAGCGTTACTAATCACAGTAGTAGCCGAACCTGTTAATGCCGCAGATTGCCAAGTACTTTTAGAACTCCAGTTTCCACTTTTATAACTGCCTGGATACGATGCCCCCCCTCTTACCTCGTTCCCCATTCCAAGCAGCACGAATGCCAGCCCGAGAAACAGCCAATTTCTGATTTTAAAAGATCCTATATGATAGTTTCCAATCATAATCAGTTAAACAAAGGGACCCCATTTTCTGTAAAAAACCGGGATAAAGTTCCATTGTAAGATTTACGCCAGATGCTATTGGCTTTAATGTTCAGGCGATCGAGAATGGGCCTGTCATCGGTAAAAACCAATGCATCTTTACTTTTAAGTGTATTGGCATCCAAAAAGAGTGAGTCAATGTCAACAGGTTTTCCCGAATGCAGCAATGGCGATCGGACCTGATGAAACTCTTGCGGTTCGATCGACGCGATAAACAGGGAATTTCTTTCTACCTCGGTGCCTGGTGTAGGTAATATTTTTGTTCTGAGACCGGCAGCTTGCAATGTTGCAAAAACCGAGCGACCGGATTTTCCGGTTTCGTCATTCAAAAATCCGTGAAAATTAACAATGATCAATCCGCTCTTGTTTAATAGTGATTTAGCCTTTTCAAAGCATTCTATGGTCAGTACATGCGGTGGCTGAACATCTCCCCTGAAAACGTCGAAGAAAATTAAATCGTAGGTTTGCTCGGTGGTTTCGAGGTAATGCCTGGCATCATCCACGATGATGTTTACATCTGGAGAGAGTGAAAAATATTTACGGGCCAAATCAGCTATACGGTTATCAAGCTCAACAGCATCAACCTTAAAATTCAGTTTATTTAAGCTGTTAGCAGCCGATCCTCCGCCAAGACCCAGCACCAGGGCTCTTGAGTTTTCGGGCAATTTACTTGCAACTGAGCTGGTGAAAATAATATAGTTCCATTTTGTCCCTTTCGTGACATTGTCCATAACAGTCTGGCCCATCCTGTTGATTAAAAGGGACCTGTCATTGGTCTTAACACCGGCTCCGTCCTTAAAAACATCGGCTACCAAAACCTGACCGAGCAAACCTTCGGAGTAACTCAGCACTTTTAAATCGGGCGACGATTTGGCCCTGGTACGCTGCGAAAATGAGAAAATCAGTAAAACCATCAAAAGCAATGAAATATATTTTTTTTGAGCAAGCAACTTCACAAGCGGAACAATCCCGATCAATAAACCGATGGCAATGGCCGGGCCGGTTAATCCAAACTGTGGAATCACCAGGAAACCCATGATCGGCAACGCCACGATACCACTTGCTGAGGAGAGTGTAAAAACCCTTCCAGTAGTTGTTCCAGCCTGATCAACATTCCTCGTCAGGTAACTGATCAGCAGCGTTGGTATCGTTCCCAGAAATACCAGAGGCGGCAAAACGAATAATAAACTGATTAATACCACAGCAATTCTCATGTCCATTCCCATCAAAAGAATAGTGAGATGTTCTGACAGATAAGGCATCAGCATTAAAAAGCCCGCAGCAATGAGCAATATCCAGTATATAGTGTCGATACCGGTATACCTGGTGGCCAGCCGCCCTCCCGCATAATATCCGATTGCCAGACTCAGCAATGTTATCCCGATTACGGCAACCCAAACATATAACGATGCCCCAAACCATGGTGCCAGCATTCGTGCTGACATCAGTTCAACCGCCATCACAGTACCGCCCTCCAATGCCGCAAACAGGTAAAACCATTTCTTGACTTCCTTAGGCTGAGGCAACTTCACTTTTTTCTTAATTATTGCCTCTTCATCCTTACTTGTGCCTTTCACCTTGAGCCTTGAGCCTTCACTTGAGCCTTGCGCCTCGAGCCTTGAGCCTTTGAAAAGGTACACGACTGTCAATAACGCAAGTCCGCTCGCTGTGATTATGGCCGAAATTTTAAGTCCTGATTCAGGTATAAGAACATATCCGAATAGAAAAGTGGCCAGAATACCTCCTGACGTGGAGGTAAAATAGACTGTACCTGCCACGTTGCCCAAATCTTCCAGCTTTTGAGTCATCAACCTCACTACCATGGGACCCACCAGCCCAAAACAGAACATCGGCGGAACCAATAACAAAAGGCTGGCAATACAAATGCCGGGGATCAGTGGCAAGGAAGAAGTTAAGGCAATTGCGGCCTTTGCAATATTGGGCAAGGCGAAAACCAACAAAGCGGCAGTGCACAATATATATATGAGAAGTTTTTCGGAGGCATGTTTCATTGATATTGCCCCACCGAAATAATATCCTAACGTCAATCCGAGCACCGTAATGGCAAGAACTGCTGTCCACACATACAATGAACTACCATAGAATGGAGCCAGAAGCTTGGCACCCATCAGCTCCACAGACATAAGTGAAGCTCCCTCAATGATCAGAATTATAAAGAGGAACCAGTATTTCTGGATTAAGTATTTTACACCGGTGGCTGATGTCTGTTTCATTTAATACCGGTTGGTCTAACAGGGTTTTTATTTAATGTTTTGATGATAATATCGGTGGCAGGAGCAGTACATCCCACTACGCTTGCATCAGTTACAATAACCCTGTAAGTTCCTCCTTTTAAAGAACTTAAGTCTTTGGATGTGGAAGTAAAACCATCCGGACCGGTCCATGAATAGGTATAAGATCCAGATCCCCCCGTTACGGTAAGCACGATGGCTCCATTCTGAGATTCAGCTCCACTTGGGCATTTCTCATGGGTAAGTTTGGCGCTCAAACTTAAAGCCGCAGCCTGTGTTATCGTTTTCGATAATTCGGCTTTGCAACCTCTTGCATCGGTAACAGTAACGGAGTAAGTGCCTGCTGCCAGGTCGGTACGGTCTTGTGTGGCAACACCGCTGCCCCAGTTGTAGGTATAAGCAGTTGTGCCACCTTCAGGAGTCAGATCGATTGAACCGGTTGAATTGCCATTGCATGCTACATCAACCTTTGTGGCGCTTAGACTAAGGACAGCATCCGGTTGAGTAACCGCAAACCCTTGGGTGCGCGTGCAACTTTTGGAATCGGTAACGGTAACAGTATAGGTTCCGGCCGAAAGGTTGGTACGTGGATTTATTGCGGAGCCATCGGTCCAGGCATAAGTATATGGACCAGTGCCTCCGCTTACTGCAAGCGAAATTTCTCCTGTTGAATTTCCTTTACAATCTACCGGGACCACGGTTGGGGTAATGGCTATTACAGCCGGCTGAGTCAAGGTGGTCGAAACAGTGGCAGTACACCCCTTATTGTCTCTCACCGTAACACTATAATTACCTGCAGCCAGACCGGTAAGGTTCTGATCGTGGCTTCCACTGCTCCAGTCGTATTCGTAGGCTGGTGTTCCGCCCGTCACCGACAAACTGATACTTCCGGTTAATGCTCCATTGCATACCGGATGCGTGGGTGTAGCAGTTGCCGTGAGCAGAGAATTGGCATTGACCGTTACTGCAAATGTTTTGCTGCTTCCGGCACCCGCACTTGCAGTCACTGTTACGGTATACGTGCCTGCAGCGAGTCCTGTAATACTTGCCGGGCTGGACGCACCAGAACCCGAACTGCTTCCGCCTCCGCTTTTTGACCACGACCATGCAAAGGGTGCATCCCCACCGGTAATGGTCATATCGATTTTTCCATCGGAATTTCCGGGGCAGCCAACATTGGTAATCACGGTACTGATACTTAATGCCCCCGGCTGGGTTACAAGCAGGGTGGTGGTGGCAATGCAATCATTGGCATCTTTCACCGTGATAAGATAAGCGCTGGAAGATGCTGTTACAGTAAATGTGTTTCCGGCCTGATAGTCCCCTCCGTTCAGCTTGTATTGGAAAGGTCCGGTACCTCCCGTTTTACTTACTGTGAGGGTTGTAGTTCCTCCATTGCTGGTGATAGGATCGGCGGATGCTGAAGCGCTGAAGGCAGCAGGCTGTGTAACAGGTATGCCTGCGGAGGTCTGGCGGCAGCTGTTGGCGTCGGTAACTGTAACAGAATACGTTCCGGCTGCCAGGTTGGCTCGGTTCTGAGTAGCCGGACCATCAGCCCAGGCATAGGTATAGGATCCGGTACCGCCGTTAACCGCAAGGGTGATGGCTCCGGTTGGATTTCCGTTGCATTTTAAAGAAGTAACCGTTGGTGTCGTAATCACTATTGCATCCGGCTGCGAAAGCGTAATTGCAGGTGCCGCCTGGGTGCATCCTTTGCTGTCGGTTATGGTAACATTATAAGTGTCAGCAGCCAGACCGGTGCGGTTCTGCGTGGTAGCCCCGCCGGTCCATAAATAGGTATAAGCCGGCGATCCGCCGGAAACGGACAGGTTAATGCTTCCGGATGCCCCTGAATTGCACAAAAGGTTGGTTTTTGACGAGGATACCGTGATCTGAGGATTTTCATTAATGGTGGCAATGAATGATTTACCGCACCCGGTTCCATTTTCAGCAGTCACGTTGACTGTATAGGTGCCGGTAGCCAGATTTGAAATCAGTGTGCCGGTACCATTTCCGGTTCCGCCTCCGCTTTTTGTCCAGCTCCAGACATACGGTGCCGGGCCCCCGGAAATAGACATGGCGATGGAGCCGGTCGATAATCCGAAGCAGGCGGGGGTTACCGTGGTGGCCACCTGCAACCCGCAGGCTATCTGTATGCTCGGGCTGGCACTGACAACCTTTAAAGGACAGATTTTATCGGTAAGTGTTAAAGAGATAATGCATGTGGTGGGACTCGTGACCGCCGGGGGTGTGAAGGTGACCGACTGGGAAGTGGCGTTTGGGGTAAAGGTCCCGCCGCCGGAGGATTGCCACAAAATATCGTAGTTGCTTACGATGCCCGAAAAAGTAAAGGAGAGCGGCTGTGCCACCCCGGCATACAGTGGTGAAGGTATTGTATTGATACTGAGAGCGGCCGCTTGTGCCTTTTCCTCGGTGGCATAAAACGAGAAATTGAAAAATGCCCGCTGAGCGGCTACGTTTGCGGCGGCTGTTCCTGAAATATTATGTCCGGCCTGCATCATTACCCTTCCGCGGTTCGGATCGTCGAATCCCCTGCCGGAGATCAATGTGGCGGCCGGACCCGGTGACTTCGAGGGAACATCGGCCTGTGTGGGATCGTAGACGTATAATCTTGCTCCCGCGCGCCAACTGCCTGTCAATACCGGCATGTACATCTGTTCCGAGCCATTTTGCTCAGCCGCATCCATGGTACCCATAAACTGCATGATCGGATCCTCGGGATAGGCATAACTGTAGGGTGGAGAACCACCGGAATGGTTACTCCAGAGCTGGAGTGCATTCTGGCAGTATGAATCGGTTCCTGTTGCAGTTCCGGTTTTGTTGGATAAGAAGTTCGTCTGCTGAGTTTTATCCGACGGATTAAACATATCCTCCAGTGCACTGCCTGCATGGCATCCCAGCCAGATACCCCCTTTGTAGGTCAGGTTCCATGCCAAAAGGTTGGCATGAGTGGCCCAGGTTGGATCGGCATGGGGCATCACAAACAGGTCGTCGCAATAGCCCAGCTGGGCAGGCGTTTTCCATCCGCTCTTGTCGCTGCCACCATAAGCAGTAGAAGGAATACCTGCGTTAACGAAAAAATTTACGGCGATGGATCCGTTCTGATAATCGAGGGTCCAGTTGGGCATGTTATCCAGCGTTTCGAAGACCGGTACAGTGACCGGTGATGTGGTGGTAACCCCAACCACTCCCTGACTCTGCCAGTAAGTTATTCGTGCATTTATTGCGGTTGTGCGATA
>Ga0114951_10003094_pt1 | contig 17652 bp, 9 predicted proteins | sample AM7aDNAmetaG_FD_88677 | JGI IMG/M metagenome (GOLD analysis project Ga0114951, IMG submission 88677) | Freshwater microbial communities from Finland to study Microbial Dark Matter (Phase II) - AM7a DNA metaG | ecosystem: Environmental > Aquatic > Freshwater > Lake | place: Finland: Lake Alinen...
CATGCCGACAGCCTGGCCACCATGGGCGCACGTTGCCATGACGCGAGTGGAGCCGAACGCGATGTGCGATGCGCTGATGATGCGGCCCGCGAGAAAAAGGTTTTTGATGTTGCACGAATACATCGCGCGATACGGAATCTGGAAAACACCTTTGGAATGCCATTGCTGGCAGCCGGGTTGCGCGCTGAACACGCCGTCGCTTGGATGCAAATCAATCGCCCAGCCGCCGAAGGAAACAGCGTCAGCGTGGCGGCGTTGTTCCACCAAATCCTGCTGGATGACCATGTAGTCACCTTCGAAGCGGCGACTCTCGCGCTTACCGGGAATCGTGCCAACCCATTCGAGCGTGAGCGTTTCGGCCTCGGGAAACTGGCCGGAATTTTTGATGTGATTCCACACGCCGTAGGCGACCTTCCAAAGCTCCCACTTGATCTTTTCGCTATCGTGAATGGTGTCGAGTGCACCGCCCCATTCGAGCCACCAGAGCCGGCAGCCGGTGTCGTTAAATTTGATGTCGCGCCAGCGCGGAATCTTGGTGATGTCACGCAACGCAAAGCTCGGCGGGGTAAACTTCACCGGACGGCCGGTGTCTTTGGAGTAAAAATAAATCGTGTGGCCAAGCAGTTCGTTGCTGGATTTTTCCGGAGCAAACTGTTCCCGAAATTCGGAACGCGACTCCGCGCCTATGCGGAACGCCGCACCCGCAAGAAAACCCACGATACCATCGCCACTCGCATCCACAAAAACAGGCGCGGTGATTTCGTAAGCGGTGGAATTTTGTGAGCAGAAGGCGCGGACAGACCTTATGGTATCGGCGTCAGATTTTTCAAGGTCATGCACTGCTGTGTTCAAAAGCAGCGTGATGTTGGGCTCGTTGACGACCGTTTCCAAAATAATCGTATCGAGGATGAGCGGGTTGCCTTCGGGATTGCGGAACGTGTTTTCGACAAGCAGTTCGTCAATCACGCCGCCTTCACGCGCCCAGCGGTTGTTGTTCCCCATGTGCGAGGTAGCACCGAGAATCCACAGGCGCACTTCGCTCGACGCATTGCCGCCCAGCACCGGCCGGTCCTGCACCAGCAGAACCTTTGCACCGGCACGCGCGGCGGTGATGGCGGCGCACACGCCTGCCAATCCACCGCCGATGATGGCAACATCGCCTACCAACTCCTGTTGAAGCGTTCTGCGTTTATGAGTCTCAGGGGATTGTTTGTGCATTAGATCAAGGGCCAAGCAAAATGCGGTAAAATTGCCGGTCCGAGTTGGTTGTTATCGCCGCCATCCAGACAAACGGCATTGCCACCGGGTTCGTTGCAAAATAATTTGTCCAAATCGTCAGGTTGGTTGAAGTCTGAATGATGTAATCCGGCCCCACAACCCCTGTGACTGATGCGCGGAACTGTCCATTGCTCATCACCACTGAAGTCATAGTCGGTGCGGCGGGCGCGTTCACCACGACGTTAAAATTCTGCGTGGCGGCAAGACTCGGCATGGCGTTGTCCGCGACCACGACGCGAAAAGAATAATTCGAGCCCGCTTGTGCAATGAGCGGACGCCAGTTGAGGATGCCGCTGGAAGAATTCAGCGTCCCGTTCGTCGGCGCGATGGGTAGCGAGAAGGTCAACGTCTGCGCTGGCAGATTCGGATCCGTCGCCGTGTTCGTAATGATGAGCGTTTGTCCGGCGGTGAGGGTGCGGTTGCTAGCGACGCTGGTGAATTGCGGGGGAGCGTTCGAAGCGATGCCGGTGTTGATGATCGCGGTGGTGATGGAATACGGCGGCAACACGAGGAGCCGATTGCCGGCGAGACTCGGTCCGTATTCGTTTTCAAGCAACGCGAGCCGATAACTCGATGCACCATCGTCGGCTGTCTGGAATACCTTCCACGCACGTTGCAACGTGTCGGTGGCCCAGTGGTTCGAGGTCGCGATAGTCGGATAGCTGTAGCTGGTGCTCTTATTGATCAGCACGAGCACGAGTTTGTCCGCGATACCGGAGCTGTTCGTTTGGCGGTAGAGCGACGCTAGGATGTTGGTATCACTGCTGGTCACGTTCGCGCGCCAGTCGCCGGGGTTGATAAATTTGCTGTAATGACCCAAGGCGCAGAAGGAGCCGCTCGTCGTCGTGAGGGAGAGACCCCACATGATATAACTATTGGCCTGTTCGATCGTGAAGATATTGTGTATGGGAAGACACTGCATCATCCAGCCGGAAACATTCGTTCCGTAGCTGTCGTCGCCGAAAAATTCCGTCATGTAAATCGTATTGGTCGGATACGCCGCGCGCAGGCCAGACAAACTGCCGGTGACGTGACCGACATCATTGAACGAGCCTTGATAGGGATGATGTGCGATGGCTGTGAGACTGCTGTCGGGAAGGTTGTTCAGGTAACTGGAAATGGTGCTGGCACCGCCCGAAGTGGTGTCCGGGCCAATGAATTTCACGAAACCAAATCCATTGGTCTGAAACATATTTTTTACCGCCGCAAGGGCCTGGGGATAACCCGCTTTGCTGCTCGACTCGGTGCTCGCCAGATAATTTCCTGCCTGCCACGCAGCGTAAAATGTCCCGCTGGGCGTGAAGTCACACTCGTTTTGAATCGAAATAAAATCAGGAATGGCCTGCGTCACCGATAGCGTCGAGTTGTCGCGCAAATATTGGAGCGAACGCAGCCACCAATCGGCGTAATCTCCATAACGGTAGGCCGAGTTCGTTTTCGCGAGCGTTCCACCCATGGCGCTGCCGGTGCTCTTGTAACGACCCGGTGGCGACCAGGCCGACATGGTGATCAATCCATTGGGTTGAATCGCCCGATACAATTTAATGAATTGGACGTTGTCCGAATCCCACCCCGACCAGAAAATACTCGGCTCATCCAGCCCGCACTCGAAGGAGTTCGCCAGCCGGACAAACGAGAGGTTCAGATTGGTCGGCGCGAAGGCGAGGTTGAATTGCGCGTTGTTCCACGCGATGCTCTGTGGGCCGAGACAAAAATTCGCCCCAATGCCGTGGATTTTTTGGTAAGTCGTGGCTGGATTCAGCGTGATGGTGGAAGCTGGAGGCGTCCAAGTCTGAACTGAAATGCTTCCGTTGACCGCCAATTGCCCGGTGTTCCAGGTCAGGCCGTAAGGAAGTGCCGGCAGCAAAATATCCGTGAAGCTACCGGCATAATTTGACGCGCTGAAAATCGTGAACGTGTCGCCCACCTGCAACCCGGGTCCGGAGTTCGCGACCTTGAGCGTGCCGCCGCAGTTCAACGTGCCGGGCACGGCGAATCGGCTGCTCGTGGGCGAGTTGGCGCGGTTCACAGTGACGAGCAATGTGCCGTTTAGCGTAAGCGGTCCCGTCACCGTCGCGACGCCTCCGGGCGCACCTTCGGTGCTCAACACGCCACCCATGTCCACCACGATCCGGCCCGCGATGGGATTTGAGGAATTCAACAGCAGCGTTCCGTCCGTCACCGTAGTTGTGCCGGTGAATGAATTTGTTCCCGCGAAAATCAGTCGTCCATTCCCAGCCTTGATCAAGCCACACGCGCCGCCGCTTTCAGAGATGTTGCCCTTCAACACAACGGCTTCGTTTCCGGAAATTGAACCCAATTCCACTGTCAGTGTGTTGGTTCCATTGGTCAGCGTGATCGGACCGGTGAAGATGAGGCTATATTCGCCACTGACGGCCGGGAACGTCGTGTCGGCTGCAATCGAGACCGCGTTGCCGAGTGTGAGATCGCTGCCGGTGCCGGTGCTCGGTCGCATCGCTGCACCTGCCAGCGTCAATGACCCGGTTCCAAATGGTCCGCTGGTCAAGCTGCCCGGCGCGCCGACCGTGCTGCGCTTGGGATAAATTATTCCCGGGCCAATCAGCGTGGTGCCGCCATTGAACGTGCTCGCGCCGCCGATGACTGCACCGAAACCGTTGGTGAGTGGTTCCATCACCAACGCGCCGCTGCCCGCGATGATCCCGTCGTAACCGACATTGCCGGAAGTGAACTGTAATTTGCCGCCGCCCGCACCAAGTGAAATGCCGCGATTGGCACTCAGCGTGAACGCCGTCGTGAACAACAAGGTGCCGCCATTCAACGCGACGTTGCCCGCTGTAGCCGAACCGGGTGACGCGCCCAGACTGGAATCGCCGTCAATAGAAAGCGTGCCACCGTTGATCTTGGTTCCACCGGTGAACGTATTGGCGGCCGTGAGCACCAAAATCCCCTCGCCCGCCTTGGTCAATCCCGCCGTGCCGACGATGATAGCTGTGATGGCAGCGTTGGCATCTGAGCCAAGTTCATTGACGGTGATGGTCGGCGTGGTGCCGCCAAGCGTCAACGTGTTCGCGGAATTGCCATTGTTCGCGAGTAGCCAGCTCGCGGCGCTGGTCAGGTTCGTGTCACCGAAAATGAGATTCTGCACCGTGCGGGCGGCGTTGAGGTTCACCGTGGTGTTCGTGGTGAGGTTGAGCGCCGCAAAACTTGCTGCGGCCGTTGAGCCGTTCGGGATGGAGCCGTCGAGCCAATTGCCAGCTGTGTTCCAAAGCGTGTCGCCCGCCGCGCCCGTCCAAGCATTGGCACCAAGGATGTTCGCCAGCAATCCCACTGGTTGAATCAGCGAGTAGTTCATAGCACCAGCGCCACTCAGCGTGCAGGTCGAAGTCACGGCGATGTTGGTGCCGGGGCCGGCATTGGCAAAGAACCCGGCCAGATTCAACGTAACCACATCGCCCGCCTCCACACCGACGAGCGCTGTGTTGGTGATCGTTGCGGTGGTAGTCGTGTCGTAGAACTTATTCGCCGCGCCCGCGCCGGAAAGCGTGAGAATCTTCTGCAAAACAACTTGCGACGGCGACAGCACAGGCGAGGTGCTGCCGAGATATTCCATGTAACCCAAATAGCGCGCAACGAGATTGGTATGCGCGCCCGCCTTCAGAGACGTATCCAAGGGCGTGATCACGCAACTGCCGCCGGAGAGAGCGCCAGTGCCGATGAGCGTGCCGCTGACACCGCCAGTTCGCAATTCCACCGTGCCACCGGGGGGCACCGGACTGACACTCACATCGAATTGCAATGTGTCGCCATAGGTCGTGGCGGACAACGTTCCCGCGTGCCGCGTCAGCGCGGTGGTGGTGGCGACGGGTCCGACAACGATCAGCTCAAGATTGCCGCCGTTAATCTGAAGGTAAGCGGTGTTGCCGGCTTGAATCCCCTGTCCGGACACGTTACCGCTCAACGTGGGCACGCCCGCAAGTGAACCCGTCGCCTGCTGAATCAGCACATAGGTTCCGTTGCCCAGAGGTGAAGCGCCGTTGTTCGTGATGCTCACCGCGCCATTGAGTGTGAGTGCGCCGGATGAAATCACAAGCGCCGGATGCGATGCGTCGCCGACAAAATTCGTTGGCGCGAAACTTAAGCGGAGATTGTTCGTGTCCAGATTCATCGTGCCCGCGCCGATAATCTCGGCGGCATTTGAAATCGAACCAACTGCGGTGAGTGGAGCACCGAAAGCGAAGTTTGCAATGGCCGAGACATCGAGACTCGCACCCGCGGCGATACCGAACTGTGAGGTGGCATCGAGCGTCGCTGCCGCGCCGAGCGTCAGCTTTCCAGCGGCAATCAAAGTCGGACCGGTGAAATTGTTCGTGCCGTTCAACGCGAGCGTGCCCGCGCCCAGCTTGGTCAAGCCGCCATCCGTGGCGGCATCGCCGCCGACATTCGAATGCAACAAGGGTTGGCCGATGGCGATGTTGTTGCCTGCGGTATCAATTTTGGCGCCGCCATTGCGAACATTGGCGCGCGTGATTACGTTGTTCAAAAAATTGGGATTCGAGCCGCCGGCGATGAGCGTGCCACCGTTGAAGTTGAATAGGTGCGCGGAATTAAGGGGCGTCGGACTAATCTGGCTGATTCGCCAAGTAGTAAATGTGCCGCCGTTGAGATTCACCGTGCCGGAGCCGTTCTGAAAGTTGTATTGCAGGTTGCTGATGACGGTCGTGCCGGCGTTGAGCGTGAGCGTGCCATTGTTCGGATTGTTCAAACCCAGTTCCAGCATCCAACTGACATATGTCCCACCGTCGTTCGTAAAGGTCGCCTGCGTGGTGCCTGAACTGCTGGAGATGACATCCTGCGCCGCAGCCGTGCCGTTGGTGGTGGCAAAAGTCCCGCCAGTGATGCGAAAGTTTCCGGAGCCGGTGCTGCCGATCACCAGACCCCGTATCCCATTACTGCCGTATATCGTCGTTCCCAAACTGGCATCGTAAAGGCACTCGAAACCCGTCGCAGCATTGGTGACATTGAGGCGATGGCCATAGCTGCCGCTGGTGGAAGCCACGAGGTTACTTGACCAATTCGAGGCGCTGCTCCAGACGCTACTGGTAGAGCCGTTCCATTGATAGGTTACCGCCGCGGCGGTGAAGCTGGCGGCAACAAACAAGGCGGCCAGAAAAATAACTTCTGTCGGCCTTAAAATTATTTGCATCCTCTCATGGCTGGCCAGCATAAAAATATACTTCCTCCAACCCGGAAGCTAACGAGACCTGCAACCGTGGACTCGCCGAAAACTTTGACCAACCAGACCATTCGACATGACCGTCGGTGTAGCCTTCCACTTCGCCAGCAGGGACGCCTTTCTGGAAATGGTTGGCACCATTTTTACCATCCGAACGCATCCATTGTCCGGCAAATTTACGCGTGAGATCTGTCCAGATAATTTTGTAGTAGGCGGAGTCGGTGGTCTTCATGGCAAAGACCGGCGTGTGGGCGCGCAAGTTGTCCCCGCCGGGCAACGCGCCGTTGTTCGGATAGATGGTTCCGAAGTTTGCCGCGCTGTTAAAGAAGGCGTTGCCGACGAAATAATCATAACCAATTACTGATGGAGAACTGGTTGGCCCCACGGTTGCGCCATTGACGTAATACCAAAACACGTCCGCATTCCAGTCCGGATTCGACGGGCAATAAAAAGAATTCCGTTGAATTTTATAATTGTCTATGACCATGTTGCGGAAGGCCGCAGTCATGTAATAGGGGGCGGAGTTGCCAGTGGAAGCATCGGCAAATTTTTCCTGATTATCCCCGCAATACATCAGGCTCCCCAAGGACTGCTGCTTGATGTTGTTCATGCAAGAAGCGCGCTTGGCCCGTTCCTTGGCACTGGCCAGAGCAGGCAGCAACATGGCGGCCAGAATGGCGATGATGGCAATCACCACCAGCAGTTCAATCAACGTGAATCCAAGACTTTTTTTCATCGTTCTTTTAATCTTCATAATTTTAGCACAAATATTTGTTAAAGGCGGAGACGCCACCCAAAGCGTCTCCGCCCACCCAACCCCACGGGTGTCGAATCACTGCTTCACCCGGAAGAACACGCTACCATTAGTCGGATTGACGGGAACCGTGACCGGGCTGCTGCCGGGATAATCCACCCAATTGGTGCCGAGCCCGACATTCAGGCTGTTGGTTTGCGTCTGCAAATTGCCGCCGCCCGTCCAACTGAACTGCAGGCTGCCGCCGCCGAGGTTTGTGAAGTTCAGCGTCGGCGGAGTCAACGGCGCGACCGTCAACACGCTGATGCTGCCGTCCACGGCGAGATTGTTGGTGAATGTCACACCCGCCGGCGGAACGATGGTCAGTAAATCCCCATTCGGCAGCGCGGGACTGAACAAGATAAACTTGTCGTTCACAACCAAAGCCGGTCCAAGGTTGCTTACCGTAAGTGTGCCAGCAACGCTGTGATTCAGGGTTCCCACGACGTTGATCACGTCATTCGACTGGGCCAGTGATTTGTTTAACTTGAACCCGAGGTTGCCGCCAATGGTAAGATTGTTGCTGAAGGTCAACGTGCCCACGTTCGTTCCGCCCGGAAGGATGGTGCCGTTGGCAACTACATCACCAGCCACCGTCCCGCCGCCAGCAAGAATCTGGGAAGCGCCGCTGGTGAAGGCAATGCCGGAAATGTCGAGAACCGCGTTGCTGTTGACAGTGACAACCGGGCTGTTGGTAAGCGAAGCGTTGCCGTTCAAAACCAGCGATCCGCCACTGACGGTGGTGTTGCCCGTGTAACCGTTGGTGCCGGAAAGAATGATCGTGCCTACACCATCCTTGGTGAAGCCGCTCCCCGCCACACTTTCGCCGATGCCACCCGAAATGGTGACGCCATTGGTGGGATTGCTTTGGGTCAACTTCCGGTTGCCGGTCAGCGTCATTACGCCGGAGAACGTGAACGGCAGACCGCCGTTGACGACTGTCGCATCGCCCGTCAGGCTGACGGCGTTGCCGAAATCATAAGGCCCGCCACTGGTCGAGGCGCGCAACGAACCACCCGCCAGCGTCAGCGTGCCGGTTCCGAACGGCCCCTTCGTTAGTGATGGTCCAGTGCCATCCGAAGTGGTTTGCGGCACGACCGCGCCGCCGGGCAGCAGGGTGAAACCACCGGCATAGGTGTGCTGGTTGTTTCCCGTGATTAACGTGGCTGTGGTGGAAAGATTCGTCAGACCACCGATGCCAGCCACAAGACCGCCGAAGCCAAAATTACCCGAAAGAGCATTGATGCTGGCCCCACCCGCCTGAATATCCACGCCGCGATTGGTCGAAGTCTGGCCGGCAGCGAAGTTCAGGTTCAAATTCCCGCCATTGATGTTCAGGTTGCCGGGGGTCGGGCTGCCGGGAACGGAACCGAGCGCGGCATCGCTGGTCACGATAAGCGTGCCGCCGTTGATGACCGTGCCGCCGCTGTAATTGTTCGCGGCACCCAGCGTGAGATTATTGGTGCCGTTCTTGACCAGTGAAATTGCGCCGGCAATTGCGCCGCCGGACACGGTGTAGGCATTCGCCGTGTTGCTGAACACCACGCTTGAAGGTGCGACAGATGAACCCTGAACAGCGACGGTGAACGAACTGGCGGTGTCATCAAAAACAACCCCGTCGCCGGTAAAGAAACGGTCGGGCGAACCGGTGTTATTCCAGTTGGTCGTCACGGCGACATCCCAGAAGCTTGGGTTGAGCGAATTATTTCCTTTCCAAACGAGCGTGGGCGCAGGCGGCGCGACAAACATGAGTTGCGTGTTGCCGTTCGTGAGATAGAAGGTGCCGCTGCGGGCGCCAATTACCTGGAAATTCGCCGCGCTGCCGGTGATGCCGCCCGCCGCAGAGAGAACGAGCGTCGCGCTGTTGGTGGCCGGCGCGGTAGAGAATCGGACGAGGATGGGCGAAGCGGAGGCGTTAATGGTGTTCGCCGTAAAACTGCCGGGCGTGCTGGCGTTCACAGAAAGAATAGAATTTGCATTCAACGTCAATGACCCTGTGGTGGCCGCCTCGCCAGCCAGCGTCGCTCCGCCAGCAACGGTGACGGGTGAATTCATCGTCGAAACCGTGGTGAGGCTCAATTGACCTTCATTCACCAGCGTGTTGCCGGTGTAGGCCAGAGTGCCGCCGAGAGTTTGATTGTTGGTGCCAATCTTGGTGATGCTCAACGCAGCCAAGCTGTTTTGAATCGGCCCGAGGAACGACTGGCTGGTTTTGGGATTCAACGTGAGCGTGGCGGGTGAGGCGCCATTGTTAGCAACAATTGAATTCGCTTCCACGGCGCTGGAGAAACCCTTGGTCAAACCGGCGGCGGTTTGATTATGGCCGTTCAAGTCGAAGGTGCAGTTGCCAACACCGAGGACGGCATTCGTGGGCAACGCATTGTCCACGCCCAAAATATTCAGGCTGGACGTGTCCGAGCCGAGCATGCTGGACTGGCCGCCCCAGGTGTTGTTCGTGCCAATGATGGTGAGGCTGGCGGCACTCGCGCTGCGGAAGACGACTTCAAAATTTGCGCCGTTGTCTGTGATGTTGCCGGCGACGGTGAGATTGCCGCTGTTCTCCACGCCAATACGCGCCGAGTTGGCCGCGATGACCACTGGCCCGGCCCAGACATTACTGCCGCTGGATGTGGCCGTGCCCCGCAAAGCCCCGAGCGTGCCGCCGACGCCAGTTCCGCTGATGGAGGCAGTTTCGCCAGAAACAATAACCCCCGCACCGGTTGGCGTGCCGATTTCCAATGTGCCGCCGCCCGATACCGCAGTCCCGCCATTTGTCGCCCCGAGCGCGCTGGCATTACCAACGAACAGCGTGCCGCCGCTTACGGTGGTTAAACCGGTGAAATCGTTGGTGCTTAAAATCGTCAATGTGCTGGTGCCGGTCTTGGCCAGGCTCGTAGCTCCGCTGATTTTGCCGCTGCCGCTGAAGGTGTAAAAGCTGCCGGTGACATCCACCGTAACCAAGCCAGGCTTCACGACGGAACTAATGTTGACCGTGCCGCTGGAGTTGTCGTTGAAGGTCACAAGGTCGTTGTTGCCGGATAGATATTCCAGATAGGTTGCCGTGCCGCTGTTCCAAACCAATGCGCCATTGGTCTGCCAGATACCATCGCCGCCGGACCAAACCAAATTTTGCACTGAAGGCGAAGTGACTTGCAGAACGACATTGGATCCGTCATCCAGCAAATTCGCCACCATGCCCGAGGGCAACGTGCCAAGCGCAAAGGAACCGCCGCCGGACTTGCTGCCATAGGTCAGGAGCGTCAGATTCGTCACCGGAAAACCGACGCCGCTGATATTGAACGTGGTCGGGCTGACGAGCGTGAGGTTCGTGACATTAAAAACCGCCCCCGTGTAGCTGTTCACCGCCCATGACCCGTAGTTCAAATTCAGGATACCGTTTGTTAACGCCGCCGTCGCCATGCTCCAAGCCGCGTTTGAAATATTCAACGACAACGCCGCCCCGCTGGACAGCGTCAAGGCGCTGCTGGATTGTGGAAGCGGCAAACTCAATGTGCCTTGTCGCACGGCGGTCGGGCCGGTGTAATTATTCGTTCCCGTCGACGTCAGCGTGCCCGCGCCCAGCTTGGTCAAGCCGCCGTCTATCGCCGCATCCCCGCCGAGGACTGAGTGCTTTAGGGGTTGGGCGAACGTGATATTGAAGCCCGCTGTATCAATCTTGGCACCGCCGTCCCGCACAAAGTAACCCGAACTGGCATTCGTGTTCGGAGCCGCCACGGAAAATCCGGAACCACCCGCCACCATCGTGCCACCGTTGAAAAGAAAAGTGTTCACCGAATTCAGAGGCGTCGGACTGATTTGGGTAGTTTTCCAAATCGTGAAGGTGCCTCCGTTTAGACTAACCGTGGCGCGACCGTTTTGAAAATTATATTGGAGGTTGCTGATCGTGGTGGAGCCGGCATTGAGTGTCAGTGTGCCGTTGTTGGGATTGTTTCCGCCCAACTCCAGAAGCCAACTGATAAACACCCCGCCGTCATTGGTGAGCGTCGACTGGGTCGAGGACGCACCGCTGCCGATGACATCCTGTGACGCGGCGTTGGTGGTGGCAAAGGTTCCGCCGGTGATGCGAAAATTTCCAACCCCAACCACCAGACCGCGCACCCCGTTGCTGCCATAAGCTGTCGTGCCCATCGAGGCGTCATAGACACATTCAAAGCCGGCAGCGAGATTGGTGACGTTGAGGCGGTGGCCAAAGCTGCCGTTTGTTGGTGCCGGGCCGGCGGCAAAGCCGGTGGCGCTCCAGTTGTTTACGTTGGTCCAATCGCTACTGGCGGTTCCCTTCCATTGATAGGTGCTGGCCATTGCCGAACTCATGCCGATCAAACCGATGGCCAGGCCGCCGACAAGGCAGTTTAATTTTTTGCGGAGGAATCCAAGGTTGGCTTTCATTTTTTGTTGCGATTTTTGGTTTTGACTGTGTGACCGACGCCAAGCTGCCATCCGAACTCTTAGAGTAACCGGCAAAAATATCAGCAAATAGCGCGGGTGATACTGGACTTTAGCTTCATTCCATAATGCGAGATAGAGCAGTTTGCGCTTATTTTCCTAGCGTTTGCGCACAGGTTGGCATAAGGGTTACAGAACGAAACAAAGCATCTGCAATGTGAGGTGCTTTACAGTTGATTATGAGCCATCAAAAAATAACGCGAATCGGCCCGGCGCACCACATTCCGCGGGTGGCGATTTTGATCGACACATCTACCGACTGGTCCAGACGCGTCATCACTGGCATCAAGCAATACATCAGCACGCATGAATTCTGGCACCTATTTGTGGAACCGCGCGGAGTTGAGGAGCCGTTAGAAATACCGCGAGGCTGGCAGGGTGAAGGAATTATCGCCCGCATCGGCAGATTAAGCATGGCGCGAAGTCTTTGGGAAAGTCGTATCCCGGTCGTCAATGTGTCGGCAATCAATATTCCCGACGCCCCGACATTCCCCCGGGTGAACGCGGATGTGGCTGGCTCGGCCAAATCAGCCGTGACTTATTTTCAGGAACGTGGTTTTCACCATTTTGCTTACTTGGGCTTAATTGGACTGGAATATGTCGCCAGGCAGCAAACCGCCTTTGTCGAAGCGGTAGCCGAAGCTGGCGGGAAATGTTACGTGCGTGGAGTTCAAACCCATGACGGCGCCCAAACGCCAGACTGGAATTTGCGCATTGAAGAACTGGCAAGTTGGTTGAAATCCCTGCCAAAGCCCGTCGCCCTATTCACTTGGAGTGGCGGACGGGAAATCATCCACGCTTGTGATGCCGCCGGCTTAAGAGTTCCGGAGGCGGTGGCGGTTTTGAGCGGCTCCGATGATTTCCTCTGCGATTTGTCGCGCGTCCCCATCTCCGCTGTGCAATCCGCCTGCGAAACCATTGGCAACGAAGCGGCATCCCTTCTTCACCGGTTGATGAACGGCCATAAACCGCCAATGCAGCCCATACTGATCCCGCCACTGCGGGTCGTCACCTGGCAATCCACCGACACGGTTGCCATCTCCGACCTGCACATCGCCAAGGCACTGGGATTTATCCGCGAAAATGCGGCGCATCAAATCAACGTTCAAAATGTCGCGCAACACGCCGGCATCTCCCGCCGGCTGTTGGAAAAAAAGTTCAAGTCCATTTTGGACAGAAGCCCGGCAGAGCACATTCGTCAAACCCAGCTTGACCGCGCCAAGCAACTGCTGTTGGAAACCAACCTTTCCATCGAGAGAATCGCTGAAATCGCCGGCTTCGGTTCGCCCGATCACATGGCTTTTATCTTCCGCAATAAATTTAAAATCACTCCGCTGAAATACCGTCATGAGGCGCAAGGCACTACGTCCGTAAAAGCAGCCAGCACGAAAATCTAAATCCCGGCTGATCCGGCAGTGTTTCTTTGCTTTTGAAAATGGTTCGGTCGAAGCGGTTCGCACTATTTCTGTAAATCGCGGTCGAGCGCCGCGCCGTCGAAGGGAATAACGATGACTTTGCTGCCGTGGGTGTCGTTGCCCTTTTCCTCGTCCTTCGGCACATCAATCACCGCGAGGGTGACGGCGGCGACATGGCCGTTCTCGAGGAAAACGCTCGGGCGTTCCAGTTTGTTCCAATGATTCAAGGTGCCGTCGGTGTAGCGAACAAAATCGCGCGTCGGGTCGTAGGCAAGACCGCGATAGGCCCAGCCGCTGATGCCGTCGGCGGAAGTGAGGTGGTAGGCTTTGCGTTCGCTCCAGTTGTTGACGACGATATGATACAGACCGCCACTGAACCAGACAACGGGGTCTTCGAAGTTGTGCAGGCTTTGCTGGGGCAGGCCGGCGACTTGCGGATAAATACTCGGGCCTTGGACGACATAGGGACCGAGCACGCCGTTGGTGCTGATGAGAATGGCACCGGAGCGTGGCACGATTTCAAAATTGCCATCGGGCCGGACCATCATGCTTGCATTCGACATGCGACCGAGCTTGCTGAATTCATTGGTGGCGACTTGAATCAAGCCAAGTTGTTCCCACGGGCCATCAAGGGATTGGGAAACAAAAACAGTTCCGGGCCGCGTTTCGCTGATGACTACGGCATAACGGCCATCCGGCAAAACGAGAGCGGTGACGTTGTGCCCTTTACCACCCTGATTGTCCGGCCAGCACAACCCCTTTTCCACGTAAGGGCCGATGAGATTGTCACTAACGGCATGAACGGCTTTCGATCCTCCCCAGCCGTTGTGACCACGTGCCTGGTCCCAGCGACTGGCGAACATGTGATACTTGCCGTCTTTCGCCTTGAGGATCTGGCCATCCCAATAGCACCAGTGCTGCATGGTCTGGTCTTCGAGACCGTTTTGAGGATCGCGGGGAAACACACCTGGCGCGCCCCAGATGTTGGTCGTAAGCGAACCGACCATCGGCGTTGGTAGAAAATAGTCAAAAAAGGTTTTAGCTGTGGCAGGTATGGTTGCCTGGGCGAAAGCGGTGCCAGCGTCGAAGACACAGAACGCTCCGGCCAACAGCAACGGCAAACCGAAAAACTGGAAACGATTTAATAAGATGGTTGTTTTCATATTAATTAAAGTTATCGAAATCAATCATGGTTTTACGGGGCCGTGTCCCAGCCGGTGCGGACACCTGAAAAACGGGTGCTTGCCCGCGAGCGCATGAATGTCGGCGCTGCACGCACCAGAACTTCGCCCGCCGCCGGAACCGGATGGGCCGCGACGCGCCAGTCGAGCGAACCAAGCTGTCCGAGATTGATTGAGTTCATTAGGCATTAAATTCATGAATCGCCTCGAACATGGCGACGATATTTTGCGGCGGCACGTCCGGCAGAATATTATGCACAGTGTTGAAAACAAATCCGCCGCCGGGTGCTAGGATTTCGAGGCGGCGCTTCACATGCTCCTTCACTTCGGCAGGCGTGCCGGTCGGCAGCACGGTGCGCGTGTCGCAGCCGCCGCCCCAGAAACAGATGTCTTTCCCAAAATCAGACTTCAATCCCGCAGCGTCCATTCCGAGACAGGTCGTCTGCACCGGATTGATGATGTCGTAGCCGGCTTCGATGAGATCCGGCAGCAGCGCCCGGATCGAGCCGCACGAGTGCAGAAAGGTTTTCATCTTGGAATTCTTGTGAACGTAATCACAGAGGATTGTGTGGCGCGGTTTGAACAACGAGCGGTAGGTGTTTGGCGACATGAACGGCCCGCCGTTCGTGCCGAGGTCATCGCCGAAGCGGATGATGTCGGCCACGTCACCGACGGCGCGGCAGGCTTGCTCCAGGACGGCGAGGTGCCGTTCCATCAGCGCATCCAGCAACCGCTCAACTTGCTCGGGTTCCGCCACGAGGTCCATGAGGAAGTTGTCCATGCGCCGCAAGAATGTTCCCCACTCGAATAAATTGCAACCGATGACAATCATCAACGCGCGATCGCTGTTGCGGTGCAGTTCAAGCGCCTTGGCCCGCAAGGTGTCCCAGAAGCCGGGATCATTCGCGTGATCCCACGGACTGTGAACCAGCGCGGCCCAAAGGATCTTTCCCATCTCCGTGGATAAGTCGCGATAATCCGCCGGGTAATCGTCAAGATACGGAAAGTAGGTCTGATCGTAAAACGTCCCGCGCGCCGGCATGTGGGCAATATCGAGTCCGTCCTTCATGTGTGCGATGAACGAGCCATCGGCTTGTCGTTCGGGATGAAACCACGCCGGATACTCCGCCTTCTGGCCGTCAGCGAGAGTCGTCGGTTGCCACGCGGCGGCTTCGGTGTTGAAGGCGCGGCCGATGTCCACCACGTCAATATGGAAACGGTTGAGCATGTCGTCTTCCGGTTGCGCGAGTTGCTGGACGACGTCATAGACGCGATTGTGGCCCTGCGTCAGGCCGAGGTGCCTTTTCAGATTGCCGTAGGCGATGGCCGAAATACCGGAGCTAGGTGTCGCACCGAGATCCACGGGGACACGGTCGGGTTGGCGATGTTCGATGGCGGCCAGGATGCGTTCGCGTGAGGTCATGGTTGAGTTTTTTGAGTGTCGTGTTCTTCCTTCAGTCCAGCGCCTGCACCGGTGGGTAGACCATCGCGGAAAGTGCCGAACCATTTGTCGAGTGGGATGCCGGCTTCGCCATAGTTACACTCGAAATAACGGTGATGCAGGTAATGAAAATAGGAGCCGGTCGGCCATTTGTCCTCGACGACCGGACCTTCAAAGCCGTGATGTCCGCAGGCCGGCGAAAGGCCGGTGTGCTGGAGATTAAAAAGAAAATGGAACGGATGCGACGGCACCACCCAATGAATCAAGACGACGCTGAAATAGAGGAGCGTTTCGACCGGGTGCATCGCCATGCCGGACCAAGGAATCGGGTTGATGTTCTTGTGATGGAGATAATGCACGCGCTGGTAAAGCGGCTTCCAATGAATCAGCCGGTGAATCCAGTAGAAATGAAACTCGCGCCAGAATGGGATGAGGAGCATCCAGATCACAAACCAGACCGGATGCCGGCTCCAGTCCAGCATGGGGATGTGGTTATTGGCATAAAGCCACATCGTCACGACTTCATAGGCCGTCATGATGCCGCCACTGACCAGGCACGTCCAAAAAATGTTGTCATAAACTTGGTCGCGGAACAGAAACACCGGACTGTTCCGCGCGGGCCAGCGGGAGTCGTATTTGCCCTTGGTGCCTTCGCCTTTTAAAATGTAAAAGTAGAGGTGGTATCCGCCATAAACCAGCCAGATCAAAGCCAGGTTGCGCAGCCAGAGTTGACCGATCCAATCCCAATGAAACTGGGCGCACCGAGCCAGTCCGGGTTGCAGCCAGAACCAGGACACGGCCGAGATGGCGAGCAATACGAGGTTGCGCGGCCACATGAATCCGGGCCAGTGGATGAACCACTTCAATATCGCAAGCGGCCGTGGCGGCCAGGCAAACACCGGCGCGTAAGTGCACGGATAATCGGGACGCCATTCGCCTTTGGCATTGCGCACGCCGGGGTCTGGCTTGACGGAATCCGGATTAAAATGTTCGATGATTTTTTTCATGCGGAGGCTGAATCTTTCCGGCCGGTGTCGGCGTCACTGTAAAAAAAAGACTTCTCTGGCATCGCTCCAGATCTTTCCCTTGGCGGCAGCATCGGGCAACGGCTGTTGGCAAGGGTCGGTCTCTTTCCACCATTGTTGCGTCAGCGGGTCGGCGGCCATCCGCTTCATGTCGGTTTCAAAGTTGGTGCCGGTGTATTCGAGATAGGAAAAAAGATAAATCTTCCCGTCAATCTCCCGCTCGTAGATCGAATAATTCTGGATATGGCATTCCTTGATCATTTTGTTGACGGCCGGCCAGGGATGCGAATGGAGATATTCGTAGCGCGCCACCTGGTCTGGCTTCAGGCCGGTGACCCAGGCATAGCGCGTGGCGTGAGCCGGGTGAGTTGAGGCGCATCCGGACATCAGGATTATCGCCAGCAGCGGGAGGGTGCAGGTCAGGATTTTTTTCATAGGTTCAATTTGGTTCAGCGGAAAATGTAATAGAGCACGCACATGGCGACAAAAACGAGCGCGGACAAAACCTTGTAATTCGCCAGCCCCGGCCAGCCGGGGGATTTGAGAGCGTCAAACGGATGCGCCCAAAAAAGTTTCTGCGGGTCTTCCGCCGCGAGTTTGGGGCGCAGCAACGTCAGCGAGACTTGCAGCGCGATGCAAAAACACAGCAGGTAAAACGCCATCAGCATGAACGGCGTGACGTAAATAAACGCCGGTATCCAGCCGAAGCTTTCCGGCTTCCAGACATGCAACGTCTTGCCGGTGAACACCAGCGCGCCGGTCAGCGAGCCGACCCACATCGTCCACTTGGCACTAAACGCCGACGCGCGCGGCCAGAACACGCCGAGGGCGAACACACAC
>Ga0114951_10003095_pt1 | contig 17652 bp, 18 predicted proteins | sample AM7aDNAmetaG_FD_88677 | JGI IMG/M metagenome (GOLD analysis project Ga0114951, IMG submission 88677) | Freshwater microbial communities from Finland to study Microbial Dark Matter (Phase II) - AM7a DNA metaG | ecosystem: Environmental > Aquatic > Freshwater > Lake | place: Finland: Lake Alinen...
CGCTCCTTTTTGGCCGCGGCGCGGAAGAGGCGCTGGAGCTCTTCAGGGCGAAAGTGTCTTTCGAGATCGTCCCGGGTGTCAGTTCCGCCTATGCGGTGCCGGCGTATGCGGGGATCCCTGTCACGTACCGTCATGTGGCCTCACGCGTCAATATTGTGACAGGTCATGAAACCCCGGACAAGGGCAAGGCCGTTATCCCGTGGAAAAAACTCCTCGACAAGAATGCAACGCTGGTCATCCTGATGGGGTTCGGGAATCTTGACAAGATCGTCCGGCAGATCGGCACAACCCCTCAGGCGTCAAGAACACCTGTGGCCTTGATCAGCAACGGCACGCGCCCCGATCAGATGGTGGTGACCGGGACGCTGGCCAATATCGTCAGCCGGGTCAAGGCATCGGGGATGAAAGCCCCGGCCATCATCGTGATCGGCCAGGTGGTTAACTTGCGCCGGAAACTTGACTGGTTCAAGCCGCAGCGCCCTTTGGAGGGAAAACGGATTTTGGTGACCCGCCCCGCGCATCAGGCAGGTGCGCTCCAATGCCTGCTTGAACGCCAGGGGGCCAAAGTGGCCGCTGTCCCGCTTATCAAGATCGTTCCTTCCCGCGATACGGCCCGGATCAAAAGTGTGCTCAAGGGACTTGACGCCTATCCATGGCTCGTTTTTACCAGTGCCAACGGGGTCGATGTGTTCCTCGGGATGATGCGCCGTTACAAGATCAGTCCGTCGGTCTTAGAAGGCAAGAAATTCGCGGCCATCGGGCAGAAAACGGCAGACCATCTGAAAAAGAACGGGATCCCCGTGGCCCTGGTGCCCCGGGATTTTGTGCAGGAGGCGCTCGCCAAGGTCATCATCAAGGAAGTGCCCCGCAAGTCCCGTGTGCTCCTGGTGCATGCCGCGGGAAGCCGTCCGGTCCTGGAGCAGGCCCTGAAGGCTTCAGGCATGGCGCTCGACACGCTGGATCTTTACAAGGCCGAACCGTTGATGGCCAACCATAGCCGCGTCAGGAAAATGTTTTTAGCCGGCACCATCGATGCGGTGGTGTTGACCAGTTCTTCATGCGTTGAGAGTTTCGCCGGTGTTTTTGGTAAGGACGAACGCCGGAAAATGACTAAAGATGTGGTGATTGCCGCGATAGGGCCTGTCAGTGCGGCCACCGCGCGCCAGGCCGGCATTCCTGTTTCCGTCGAGAGCCGGGAGTACACCATGGAAGGCGTGACCCAGGCCCTGGTGGATTATTACAGGCAACAGAAAAGAGTCGCGGCATGATCAGTTTTAGCGGGCTGTTAAACGATATCACTTCTTACGGCGATAATTTGCGTTACCGCCGTTCCAAGGATGCTTCCCAGCGACGTCCCATCGCGGTATGGAATTGTTCACGCCGGTGCAACCTCAATTGTGTGCATTGCTATGCGGACTCCCGCGACACCGCCTATGCCGGGGAATTGACGACAGATGAAGCCAGGGCCATGATCCGTGACCTGAAGGATTTTAATGTGCCGGTCCTTTTGTTCTCGGGCGGCGAGCCGTTGATGCGCGAGGATCTCTTTGAACTGAACACCTATGCCCGGGAGCGGGGCCTGCGCACCGTGATCTCGACCAACGGCACGTTGATCACCCCCCGGATGGCGCGCAGGATCAAGGACACGGGTTTTGAATACATCGGTGTCAGCCTGGACGGTATCGGCGAGAATAACGACCGTTTCCGCGGCAAGATCGGGGCGTTTGACGCGGCGTTAAGCGGTGTCCGGAATCTTGTGGATGTCGGGCAGAAGGTAGGCCTGCGTTTCACCATCACCGGGCACAATTACCGCGATATCCCGCGCTTGTTCGATCTTGTCGAGAAAGAAGCCGTCAACCGCATTTGTTTTTATCATTTGGCCTATTCGGGCCGCGGGTCGGACCTCAAACCAAACGATCTTGGCCTGGAAGACACCCGCCGCGCGATCGACCAGATCTATGACTGGGTCCTTTCGCTCAAAAAGCGCGGCATCGGCAAGGAAGTGCTGACCGTCGATAATCATGCCGACGGGGCGTATTTGTATTTGAAAGTCAAACGCGAGGACCCGGTCAGGGCGGAGGCGATCTATCATTTGCTGCGCGCCAATGGCGGCAATGCTTCGGGCGTGGGCATTTCCAACATCGATAATGAGGGGCATGTGCATGCCGATCAATTCTGGCAGAAGGTGTCTTTCGGCAATGTGAGGATGAGGAAGTTTGGCGACATCTGGATGGACACTTCCAACGAGCTCATGGCCAGGCTGAAGGACCGTCAGCCTTTCCTGAAAGGCCGATGCCCGCGTTGTAAATTTCTGGATATCTGTAACGGCAATTTACGGGTCCGTGCCTGGGCGGCCACCGGGGATGTGTGGGCGGATGATCCGGCGTGTTATCTGACGGACAAGGAAGTTTTTGAAACGCAAACACCTCCGGTGAAAGCTGTCTGACATGGCACGATCCTCCCGCCGCTCCCTGGTGAAGAAACTGGCTGCCGGAAAATCAGGGTTTGCGTTGATCATGCCGTATTTTGTCGTCGAAGGCAGGGGCATCAGGAATACTGTCACGTCCATGCCTGGTGTTTTTCAGTTGTCGATCGACAACCTTGTCAAGGAAGTCGCTGTCGCGCAACAACTCGGGGTTGCCGCGGTCATTCTTTTCGGGATCCCGTCGGCCAAGGATCTGTTGGGCACAGGTGCTTATGCGCCGGAGGGGATCGTTCAGCAGGCCGTGCGGGCTATCAAGAAGGCAGTGAAGGGCCTCCTTGTTATTACCGATGTGTGTTTGTGTGAATATACCAGTCATGGCCATTGCGGCATTGTGAAGCCAACCTACAAGAACGGCGGTGCCACGGGCTCCCTATCGGATTTCATTGATGTGAAACAAACCTTGTTGTCTTTGGTTGCCACAGCGCTGTCCCAGGTCCGCGCCGGGGCTGATATGGTGGCACCGTCGGCCATGATGCACGGCCAGGTCGCGGCCATCCGTGCGGCCTTGGACCAGGACGGGTTTCAGCATATCCCCATCATGGGGTACAGCGTGAAATATGCTTCGGCGTTTTACGGTCCCTTCCGCGACGCGGCGTTGTCGGCGCCCCAATTCGGCGACCGCAGCGCGTACCAGTTGAATCCCGCCGATGCCGGGGTCGCGCTCAAAGAGGTGGCGGCGGATATTTGCGAGGGGGCGGATATTGTCATGGTCAAGCCGGCGCTGGCGTATCTGGATATCATCCGTCAGGTCAAAGACAAGGTGAGCGTCCCCTTGGCCGCGTACAATGTGAGCGGCGAATATGCCATGGTCAAGGCCGCGGCCCATAACGGCTGGATGGATGAAAAGAAAACAGTTCTGGAGATCTTTACGGCCATCAGGCGCGCGGGAGCCGGTATTATTATCAGTTACCATGCTTGTGATGCGGCGCGGTGGTTAAAGGAGACGTAACATGATCATTTCATGGAATATCACCAAGGCGTGCCAGCTTAAATGCCTGCATTGTTACCGCGATGCCGGCACCAAAGAAGCCGATGAGCTGACCCCGGCGGAAGGCAAGGCCCTGATCGATGAGATCGCGCTGGCCGGATTCAAGATCCTGATCATCAGCGGCGGCGAACCGCTGATGCGGGCGGATGTGTATGACCTCATTGCGCATGCCAAAGCCCGCGGGCTTCGTCCGGTCCTGGGGACCAACGGGATCATGATCGACCGGGGGGTGGCGCGCCGGCTCAAGGACGCCGGCTTGACACGGGCGGGGATCAGCCTTGACAGTACGGATGAAGCGGTACACGATGATTTCCGCCAGTACGCGGGGGCATGGAAGGGCAGTCTGGCCGGGATGAAAGCCTGCCTGGATGAAGGCCTCGATTTTCAGATCCACACCACGGTAACGACGTATAACTATAAAGATGTGGCCAAGATCACCGATCTGGCTGTCACGCTGGGGGCCAAGGCGCATCACATTTTTTTTCTTGTCCCCACGGGCCGGGGCAAAGACCTTGCCGCGGTTATCCCTTCGGCGGAGTATCAGGCGCTTCTCAAGAAGATCATGCAAAAACAACGGGAAGTCCCTATCGAACTGAAGCCGGTGTGCGCGCCCCAGTTCGTGCCGCTGGCGCAGGACATGAACCAGCCCACACGTTTTCAGCGCGGGTGTCTGGCCGGCGTCAGTTATTGCTGCATCCTGCCTAACGGCGACGTGCATCCCTGTCCGTATTTCCCCATCAAGGTCGGGAATGTGCGCGACCATAAATTCAGCGCGCTGTGGGGCAGTCATCCTTTGTTCAAAGAATTGCGCCAGGGGGATTATAACGGTAATTGCGGCGGGTGCCAGCACAAGACCTCTTGCGGCGGCTGCCGCGCCAGGGCGTATGCCCAGACCGGGGATTACATGGATTTCGACCCGGAGTGTATTTACTAGGATTTTAAAGTTGATTCTTGGGCGTGCTTGGCAGTTGTTGTTTTCGCCGCGCCAAGCGATGGTCCCCTTCCGCCTGGAACGAGGGGCTCGCAAGCCCCGAGGGAAGCCGGAAGGGTGGCGCGTTAAGGCAGACGAAAAATTTTTAATTATTGAGATGGAGCATTTCTCGATTGTGAGTGTGATCTTTTACTGGTTTTTAAGGCTTGCGGCATGCCTGGCTGCTCAGACAGCAGAAACAGCTTTTTCTAAAAGGAATTATGGAAAGCTTGGTTTCTGAACTCGCATCTGCGGCATGCCTTCAGCCTTAAACCAGTAAAAGCTAGGTGTGCTATACGGATTAGAAAATGCTGACAGCTAAAGATAAAAAATTCCTCAAGGCACTGCAGACGGATTTCCCGTTGGCCTCACGGCCATTTGCCGTCTTGGCTGAGGCCCAGGGGGTTTCTGAAGCCCGGATGCTGGCGTATTTCAAGAAGCTTCGCCGGGAAGGTGTCCTGCGTTATATTGCCGCGATGTTCGACTTGAGAAAACTTGGTATTGTCTCGACCCTGATCGGCATGCGTGTCCCCGTCAACAAGCTCACCGCCACGGTGCGCCGCATCAATGATTATCCGCATGTAAGCCACAATTATTTGCGTGAGGGGGAATATAATGTCTGGTTTACGGTCAGCGCGTCTTCTGAACGCCGGCTGAAAACCATTTTGGCGGATATCCGCAGGAAAACCGGGATCAAGGATGTTCTGGATTTAAGAACCCGTCGTGTTTTCAAGAGCCAGGCTGTTTTTGAACTGAAATGATATGAAGATACCCAAAAAGATTATCCATGCGCTCGCCGATCCGCTCAAACTTGTGCCCCGGCCCTACGCCGCGATCGCGCAGGAGCTGGGCATGGATGAGGCGGCGCTTTTGGTGAAAATCGGTCAGTATAAGAAAGAAGGCCTTATCCGCCGTGTCGGGGTGGTGCTGGGGCATTTTCAGGCCGGGTATAAAAGCAATGCGCTTGTCAGCTGGAACGTGCCCGAGAATGACCTGGAGGTTCAGGGCAGGCTTCTGGCCGCGTTTCCCCAGGTGACGCACTGTTATGTCCGCCAGACGTATCCCCGGTGGCCTTACAGCCTTTATACGATGGTGCATGCGCGTAACAAGAAAGAACTGGCCGCGGCGATCAAGGCCATGGCCCAAAAGACAGGCATCAAGGATTACACGATCAGGACGACACTCAAGGAATTTAAAAAAACAAAAAGTGATCTGAAGGGGATACTCGCATGACCTTGGAATGTTCCAGAAAACTTTATCGGGAGGCGTGCCGTTATTTTCCCGGCGGTGTGAACAGTCCGGTCCGCGCGTTTGGCGCGGTGGGCGGGAACCCGTTGTTCATTAAAAAAGGGGCTGGGGCCAGGATCACGGATGCCGATGGGAACACTTATATTGATTACGTGATGAGCTGGGGCGCCCTGATCCTGGGGCATGCGGCACCTGAAGTGGTGGCCGCGGTGCGCAAGGCGGTGGGCTTGGGGTCGAGTTTTGGCGCGCCAACACAGGCCGAATCGGAACTGGCGCAGGTCATTTCCAAAGCGATCCCATCCATGGAAAGGCTGCGCTTTGTCAGTTCCGGCACCGAGGCCGCGATGAGCGCCATCCGCTTAAGCCGCGGGTTCACGGGGCGCGACAAGATCATCAAGTTCGACGGGTGTTATCACGGCCATGCCGACAGCCTGCTCGTCAAGGCTGGGTCAGGGGCGGCCACGCAGGGTATTCCCGGGAGCGCGGGGGTAACCGCGTCGCTCAGCCGGGACACCATGGTGTGCCCTTATAATGACATTGACACGTTTCGCAAGGTTGTTATCAAGAATGCCGCCTCTATCGCCTGTGTGATCATCGAACCGGTCGCGGCCAACATGGGTGTTGTGACGCCGGATGCGGCGTTCCTCAAGGAAGTCCGTGACCTCACGGCCAGGCATGGCATTGTCCTTATCTTTGATGAGGTCATCACCGGGTTCCGTTTTCATTTTGGCGGGGTGCAGACACTGCAAAAGATCACGCCGGACCTGACCTGTCTGGGCAAGATCATCGGCGGCGGCTTGCCTATTGCCGCCTACGGCGGGAAAAAAGAGATCATGGCCTGCATCGCGCCCTCCGGGCCGGTCTATCAGGCGGGAACTCTTTGCGGTAACCCTGTGGCTGTGGCCGCGGGGCTGGCCATGCTCAAGGTGCTCAAGACTAAAAATTTCGCGGCCCTCGATCAACGGACCGAGCGCCTTTGCCAGGGTTTGAAGGAACGTTTTTCCCGCAGGAAGATCAATATCACCATCAACCGCTGCGGCTCTCTTTTTACCGTATTTTTTACCCCTGGCCCTGTCACGGATTTCACCACGGCCAAGGCATCCGACACCACCCGATACGCCGCGTATTTTCACACCATGCTCAAGGCCGGCATCAACCTGCCGCCCTCCCAATTCGAGGCGCAGTTTGTATCGTTTAGCCATACCGACAAGGATATCGCGGCAACGTTGCGGGGCCTGGCGTAAGGAGGCTTTATGTGCCCGTTGGTTTTCTTTTATTTTATTGTGTTTATTTTATTTGCCGCGGTCGCAATCGCGGCGGTTGCCCAATTTTTAATGTCAAATCCCGGGGCCATGGCGCTTTTAAAAGGCGGAAGCGGATCATTGTCGTGGTTAAACAACGGCATCCTGGATGTTGAGGGTCAGAAGGTCACATTTGTTTACAGATCAGCCAGCAAGAATTCGCCTTCACGCCTTCACGCCAGTTTGACCGGTAATTTCTTTGCGCATGCCCTTTTTCGTACGGAAAGCCAGGCCGATCGTTTGGCCAAAGGCATTGGTTTGTGTCAGGAGATCCAGCTGTTTGACCCTGCGTTTGACACGGCTGTTTATGTCGAATGTGATGACCAGGCTTTTATCAGCAATTTGCTCAATGCCGCGCAAGCCAAGGATCACTTAAAGAATATCCTCAAGACCTTCACGTCATTGGAGATCAATGGCGCCGCCTGCAGCATGGTCAAAACGCCGTGCGATGCCGCCTGGGGTGCGTATGACCAGGAGATGACGGCTGCTGCCGCATCCATGGTGGCGTTGACCGCGCATATGCCTTCCCCTGAACCCGGTCAAAGCTCTGCCACACCGCTCACAGATGCCAACCGTTCTCTCACCGCATGGTTTATCGGGGCAGCGTTTGTTTTTGTCGTTGGCGGCATCGTGTCGATTATCTGGGGTTTTTTGTCTTTTCCTCCTGTGGCGCCCGGGAAGATATTCATCCTGTCGTTGAAGGTCAGCGTCCTTGCGGCCGGCCTTTTTGTGTTTTATGCCTTCCATGCGCTTAAAGGGACATCCATAGCCTTGCGCGCCTTCACCGTGACAGCGTTCGCGGGAGGGATCGGCCTGCTGCTTTTGGGCTGGGGCGGCATGATCCTCGTCAACGGGGCGCAGGATGTTTCGGAAAAGGCCCTGCACCATGTGCGTATCATCGGGAAATACATCACCCATTCCAAAAACAGCACCTCATATCACCTTACGACGACAGCCTGGGATCCGGATTTCGCCGATTACCGTTTCACGGTATCTTCATGGGATTATGACCGGATAAATATGAATGATCCGTGCGTGATCACGACCAAAAGCGGGTTATTGAAGTTTGAATGGGTGGTGTCGCATGTATGCGGTTAAAGCCGGCAGCGGTCATGAGGGTAGATAAGCATGGGATACAAGTTCAGCGTCTGCGATTTTTCGCTAAAATCTCTTTTTTTATACGCGATACTGGGGTATATTACACACCATGCTTCCTGATTATTTAAATATAATCTTCTTCTTTATTTTAGGCATCTTTTTTGTCGGTGCGGCGTTTGCCACGTCGTGGCTCATCCGCCCGCGGGCCCCCTCAGCGGCCAAGGGTGCTCCCTACGAATGCGGGGAAGTCATCAAGGGGAATTCCCGCGTCCAGTTTAATATCCGTTTCTACCTTGTCACGCTCATCTTTGTCATTTTCGATGTGGAAATACTTTTCACTGTGCCCTGGGCCGTTGTGTTCCGCCAGATGGGCATGGCGGCGTATCTGGAGATGGTTGTTTTCATCGTGGTTCTGGCGCTGGGTCTTGTCTATGCCTGGAAGAAGGGAGCCCTGGAATGGCTGTGAATGAAAAGATCCTGGGCGCTGAAGGCATCGATAAAGTTCCCGGCGGGGGCTTTGTCCTGGCCAGGACCGAAGACCTTTTCAACTGGGCCAAGGGAGCCTCGTTATGGCCGCTCACCTTTGGCCTGGCGTGCTGTGCCATCGAGATGATGGTCACCGGCGGCCCCCATTACGATATTGACCGCTTCGGCTCCGGGGTCTTTCGTGCCAGCCCGCGCCAGTGCGATGTCATGATCATTTCCGGCACCATTTGCATCAAGATGAAAGAAAGCATCCAGCGCCTTTACGCGCAGATGCCCGAGCCAAAATATGTCATTGCCATGGGCAATTGCGCCATCAGCGGCGGGATTTTTTATCATGATACCTACTCGGTGGTCAAGGGGGCTGAAGAATTGGGCATTCCCGTGGATGTGTTCGTGGCCGGGTGCCCGCCGCGCCCCGAGAATCTCCTGCACGGGATCATCAAGCTCCAGGAAAAGATCCGGACCCGGAAAGAAAAGACGGCCTGATTGGATATAACAGCCATCATTCAGAGTATTCAGGAAAAATTCCCAGGTGCTGTGGTGGAGCAGACGCCCGGCTGGGTCACGCTAGGCAAAGACGCGCTGAAGCCTGTTGTTGCGTTTCTCAAGGACGGCCCGGGGGCCTTCATAAGCCTGCATTGCCTGACCGGGGTCGACCGCAAGGAAGCGGTGGAGGTGGTCTATCATCTTTATTCTTTTGAGCACCGCGTCATGCTGACCATCAAGGTGATCCTCCCCAACGCGGATCTTACCATTGATTCCATCACGCCGTTATGGGCAGCGGCTGACTGGCTGGAACGCGAGGTTTATGATCTTTTGGGTGTCCGTTTTGCGGGGCACCCGGATTTGCGCCGCATCCTTAATCCCGATACCTGGACCGATCATCCGTTGCGTAAAGATTTTAAAATGGCGGGCGTTGTCCCCAAGCCGGTGAAATAAGCCATGGACTTTGAAGAACTGATCATCAACATGGGCCCGCAACACCCCTCGACCCACGGGGTGCTTTTCCTGCAGCTCAAGCTCGACGGAGAAGTGGTGGTCGACTGCCAGCCGCACATCGGGTACCTGCACCGCTCCATTGAGAAGATCGCGGAGAATCGTACGCTGGTCCAGTTCGTCCCTTTCACCGACCGCCTCGATTACATCGCGTCCATGAACAACAATGTCGGTTTTTGCCTGGCCGCTGAAAAATTGCTGGGCATCAGCGCGCCGCCCCGGGCCCAGTATTTAAGGGTCATTGTGGCCGAGCTTAATCGTGTCGCGAGCCATTTGCTGGCCATCGGCACGTTCGCCCAGGACCTTGGGGCGTATGCCACGCCGCTCTTTTATGCCCTGCGCGACCGTGAAAAGGTGGTGCAGATATTCGACCAGCTTTGCGGCCAGCGCCTGACCTACGATTATGTGCGGGTGGGGGGTGTCTCCGGCGACCTTCCGCCGGGGGTGGATCAGCTGATCAGGGATTTTATCGCGTATGAACGGCGCATGCTGGCCGAGTATCATGATCTTTTGACGGGGAACGTTATTTTTTGTGCCCGTTCCAGGAATATCGGTGTCCTTTCCAAAGAAGCGGCGGTTAATTATGGTGTGACTGGTACGAATCTGCGTGCCTCGGGTGTGGCCTGGGATGTGCGCAAGGACGAGCCTTATCTGGTCTATGACAAGTTCGATTTCAAGGTGATCACCGGCCAGAAGGGCGATTCCTGGGACCGGTATGATGTCAGGATGCGCGAGATCGAGGAGAGTTTGAAGATCATTGAACAGGCCCTGGGCGGGCTTCCCGAAGGCGATCCTGTGGCCAAGGTCAACAAGGTCTTTCGCCTGACGGGTGAAACCTATATGCGCACCGAGAATCCCCGCGGGGAACTGGGGTTTTATCTGGTGGGTGACGGCGGGCCGCTGCCTTACAGGCTCAAGATACGTGCGCCTTCTTTCTCCAATCTTTCCGTATTGCCCTATTTGGTGCGCGGGCTCAATATTTCCGACACGGTGTGTGTGCTGGGCAGCCTTGATATCGTCATGGGAGAGATCGACCGATGAATTATCCCTGGATGGCGCTGCTTTTTCTGGTGGTCAAGGGGGTGTGTATCCTGGCTTTCTTTGCGGTCAATGCCATGTTTCTGATCTGGCTTGAGCGCAAGGTATCGGCCAAGATCCAGAACCGCCTGGGGCCCATGGTGACCGGCCCGCACGGGTCGCTCCAGCTGATCGCCGACACGGTCAAGCTTCTGTTAAAAGAGAACATTGTGCCCACCGAGGCGGACCGGTTTGTCTGGTGGCTGGCCCCGTTCTTTGTGGCGGTCCCCACAGTCGCCGCATTCCTCTGCATTCCTTTCAGCGCCACGTGGATTGTGAGCGATCTGAATGTGGGCATCCTTTTTATTTGTTCCATCACTTCCTTGTGTGTCCTGGGGGTTTTCATGGCGGGCTGGGGATCGAACAACAAGTATTCGCTCTTGGGCGGGATGCGTTCCGCGGCCCAGATCATCAGCTATGAAGTGCCGCTCCTTTTGTCGGTACTGGTTGTTATCATGGAGGCCGGCACCTTGTCCATGCAGGGGATCGTGCATGCCCAGGAGGTCGGCTGGTTTTTCCTTAAACCCAATGTGCTGGTGGCCTTCCTCATCTACCTTATATCTGCGACCGCCGAGGTCAACCGGGTTCCCTTTGACATCCCCGAAGCCGAGTCGGAATTGGTGTCGGGGTATCACACCGAATATTCAGGCATGAAGTTTTCCATGTTTTTCCTGGCGGAATACGCCAATCTTTTTATTATTTCGGCCGTGGCCGCGACACTTTTTCTGGGCGGGTGGCTGGGGCCGTGGCGTCCCTCGGCGGTGTGGTTTTTGCTCAAGGTGTACGGGATCATCGGTTTTCTCATGTGGGTCCGCTGGACATTGCCCCGCGTGAGGATGGACCAGATGATGGCGTTTGCCTGGAAGATCCTGACACCGGTCTCTCTTATTAATGTGCTGGTGACCGGGTGGCTCCTGGTCATTAAAGGTTGATTATGTTCACCAAGATCAATGACATGGTGTCGGGTTTTGTCAGCATCCTCAAGGGGCTCGCCGTGACCGGGAAGAACATGTTCCGCAAACCGGTGACGATCCAGTATCCGTTTGAAAAGCCCGCCATGACAGCACGGTTCCGCGGGCTGGTTGACCTGTACCCGGAGAAGTGCATTGCCTGTTCCCAATGCGTCAAGATTTGCCCGACGGCCGCGCTGGCTCTGGAGACGACGACCAATCCCCAGACGAAGAAACGGGCTGCGGCGGTGTTCACGTATAACGGAGAATTGTGCTGTTTTTGCGGGCTGTGCCAGGAGGTGTGTCCCACGGCGGCCATGTACATGAATAAATGTTACGAGGTTGCCTATTACGCGCACGATGACCTGACGAAGATCGACCTGTTGAAGGCGGACAAGTATGCTCACCTGGCGCCGCCGAAGGTGAAGGAGCAGAAGACATGAATGCTGCTGTTTTTTATCTGATCGCTGGCCTTATCGCTGGCAGTGCGGTCCTGAGCGTGACGGTGCGGGATATTTTTCATGGCGCGATCTGGCTGGCCCTGACCCTTTTGGGCATTGCGTTTTTGTATTTTTATCTGGATGCGGGCTTTCTGGGCGTGATCCAGATCCTTGTTTATGTTGGCGGCATCATGGCACTTTTTGTATTTGCGATCATGCTCACGGCCAAGATCGGCGATCACGCGATACGCCAGGTCAACCGGCAGTTCTGGCCCGGGCTTTTGATCACGGCAACGCTCCTGGCGGTGATGCTCAAGCTCGTCATGGACGGGCCGTGGATGCGCGTCCAGGCTTCCGGGGTGGTCACGGACCTTCAAACCATTGGCCGGTCGCTTTTGACGGGGTATTTGCTGCCCTTTGAATTCATTTCGCTGTTGCTCTTGGCGGCGTTGGTCGGCGCGGTGGTGATAGGAAAGGTCAAACGATGATCCCTTTAGCCCATATTGTGGTGTTGAGTGCGTTCCTTTTTTGTGTGGGCATTTATGGTGTGCTGACCCAGCGCAATGCCATACGCTTTTTAATCTCGGTTGAACTGATCCTCAATGCCGCCAATATCAACCTGGTGGCCTTTAACAAATATCTGGGAACACCCGATGGCCTGGGGCAGGTCTTCGCGCTGTTGATCATCGGTGTGGCCGCGGCGGCGAGCGTGGTGGGGCTGATCCTTGTGATCGCTGTTTATCGGCTTAGAAAATCAGTGTTCATGGACGAATTCAATTTATTAAAATGGTAAATAGCGCACACTGGATACCTGTTTTTCCTTTCATGGCCTTCTGGCTGAATATTGCCTTTGGCCGGAGGCTTGGCCTGGGTTCGGCGTATGTCGCGGTTGCGGCTTCATTGATGGCGGCGGTTCTGGCGGTCCTGGTTTTTTGCACCCTTCCGCCGGGCGGGGCGGCGTATGAGCTGGTGCCCTGGATCACGATCAATGGCCATCCCATCACGGTGGGCGTCATGGTGGACAGCCTGACGGTCATGATGCTTTTGGTCGTGACCGTGGTGGGCACGCTGATCCAGATCTATTCGATCGGCTATATGGCCGGTGACGTCCGTTTTTCGAGGTATTTTGCCTACATTTCTTTGTTCATGGCATCAATGCTGGCGCTGGTTCTCGCGGATAATCTGCTGATGTTATACATCTTTTGGGAAGGCGTGGGGTTGTGCTCGTGCCTGCTGGTGGCTTTCTGGTATGAAAAACCCGCGGCCGCCGCGGCCGGTGTGAAGGCTTTTGTGACGACCCGCGTGGGGGATACAGGCCTTTTGGTGGGGATATTGATCCTGTTGGCCAGTGGGCATTCACTGCGTTTTGCCGATATGGGAGGGCTGCCGGGCTCTGACGTGTTGATGGCGGTGGCCGCATTGCTGATCTTTTTGGGTGCCATGGGCAAATCCGCCCAATTCCCGCTGCACGTCTGGCTGCCGGATGCGATGGAAGGCCCCACGTCGGTGTCTGCCCTCATCCATGCCGCGACCATGGTTGCGGCCGGCGTCTATCTTGTGGCGCGTTCCTATGTGCTTTTTACAGCGCACCCGCTTGCGCTTGAAACCGTGGCCGTTATCGGCGCTATCTCGGCGGTGATGGCCGCGTCCATCGCGTGCACGGCCAATGATATCAAGAAAGTCCTGGCGTATTCCACCGTGAGCCAGCTGGGGCTCATGATGCTGGCCCTGGGTGCGGGCGGTTACGCGGCCGGCACCTTTCATCTGATGACGCATGCGTTTTTCAAGGCGTTGCTCTTTTTGGGCGCGGGTTCCGTGATCCACGCGGTGCATACGCAGGATATCCGTGAGATGGGCGGGTTGATCCACAAGATGAAAGTCACAGGCATCACCTTCATCATCGGGGCTCTGGCCCTGGCCGGGATCATGCCTTTCGCGGGCTTCTGGTCAAAGGACGAGATCTTCATCGCGCTGTGGCAGGGGGGGGATCCGGTTCTTTTTGGTGCCGCAGTGCTGACGAGTTTCCTGACCGCCTTTTATATGGCGCGGGTCATTTTTCTGACATTCCTGGGGACGTCCCGTTCCAAAGCGCACGCGCATGAATCGCCGTCCGTCATGACCTTTCCGCTGGTGGTCCTCGCGGTTTTTGCCGCAGGCCTGGGATTCATCGGATCGCCCTGGTGCCATGGCGCTTTTCAGAATTTCATCACAGGGGCTGATGAGGAGGTTCATTTCAACCTGGGCATGATCGCATTTTCGACGGCGTTGAGCCTCGGCGGGATCGGGCTGGCGTATCTTCTCATTGTCAAAGGCGTTAAACTTCCCGGATCCGATGGCCCGGGCAGGGCCTGGTTCATCCGCCTGGTGGCCAACAAATATTATATTGACGAGATTTACGAGGTCCTGTTGATCCAGCCTTTTCACCGTCTTTGCGGGGCCTTGATGCGCTTTGACATCACGCGTGTTGATGGCGCGGTCAATGGGGTTGCGGCCAGCGCCGCAGCCCTGGCACGGTTTGTCCGGCGTCTTCAGACGGGACGTGTTGAGAATTATCTTTTAATGCAGGCCGGGGGAGCGCTTCTCCTCCTGTTGATCATCCTGGGGAAATTATGCCGCATCTTTTGACCCTTATTATTTTCCTCCCGCTGGCCGGGGCTCTTGCCATTGCCATGATCCCCTCACGGCAGGTTCAGCTGATCCGAACGACCGCGCTCATTTTCAATGGCGCGGTATTGGCCGCGGTAACGCTGGTGGCTGTCCTGTTCGACCGTACGGGGGCGGGGATGCAGTTCATGGAAAGTCAGGCCTGGATCCCGCAGGTGAGCATTCAGTACAGTGTGGGTGTTGACGGGATCAGCCTGGCGCTGGTCTTTTTGACTGCACTCCTGGGGTTTTTGGCGTGTTTTGCCACCACCATGATCACGAAGCGGGTCAAAGAATATTTCCTGGTTTACCAGGTGCTCATGACCGGGATGCTCGGGACGTTTCTCGCCCTGGATCTGGTTGTTTTTTATATTTTCTGGGAAACGGTGTTGATCCCCATGTTTTTTTTGATCGGCATCTGGGGCGGGGCGCGCCGGGAATATGCGGCCTGGAAGTTCTTCTTTTACACGCTGGCAGGTTCTGTGGTCATGCTGCTGGCGATCGTGGGGATTTATTTTGCCGTGGCCCCGCACACGTTTAACATGATGGAGCTGGCGCATACAGCGCCTCTGTTAAGCGCAGGACTTCAGGGCGCGCTCTTTTTGATGTTCTTCTTTGCTTTTGCCGTCAAGATCCCGGTCTTTCCATTTCATACTTGGCTGCCGGATGCGCACGTTGAAGCCCCCACGCCAGTGAGTGTGATCCTGGCGGGTGTCTTGCTCAAGATGGGCACGTATGGGTTGTTCAGGGTGTGTGTGCCGTTTTTTCCGCAAGCGTTGATGACGTTTGCCTGGTTGCTGGGTGTGCTGGGGGCCGTGAATTTGATCTATGGCGCGTGCGCGGCCTTTGCCCAGACGGATTTCAAGAAAATGATCGCCTATTCGTCGGTCAGCCACATGGGCTTTGTGCTCTTGGGGGTTGCGGCCATGAACAGCGCGGGGTTCAACGGCAGTATCCTGGAGATGTTCAATCACGGGATCATCACGGGTGCCATGTTCCTCCTGGTCGGAGTTGTTTATGAACGGGCCCACACGCGTGAATTTTCCGCCTTTGGAGGCCTGGCCTCGATCATGCCCCGGTATGCGTTTTTCCTGACCTTTATGGCGCTGGCATCCCTGGGATTGCCGGGCTTAAGCGGATTTGTGGGCGAGTTTCTTTCCCTGGCAGGTATCTTTGTGATCTTCCCCAAACTGGCCATTATTTCCGCGGTCGGACTCATTGCCGTGGTGATTCTTTTTCTGGTCATGGTCAGGAAAGTGCTCTGGGGCAAGCCAAGGGAACGTATCCTCTGGTCGGACATGAACGCCGGGGAAGTCGCTGTTCTTATCCCTTTGTGCATCCTGACGCTGGTTGTCGGGTTTTATCCTGACAGTATCCTGCAATTCCAACAACAGGCCGTTGATATGCTGGTGAAAGCCTTATGATCAGTTCAATACAGTTTGTGATACCGGAATTGATCCTGACATGCGGGGCGTTGGCGCTCCTGATGGGCGGAGTATTCGGCTTGCGCCGCAAGATGCTGGGGTTCATGGCGCTGTTTTCGGTTGTCATGGGTTTTTTGGCCCTGTCCGGCACGCCGGGTGCGGGGAACATTGTTTTTTCAGGGATGCTGACCAATGATATCTTTGGTTTTGCCATGCGCGCGTTTGTTTTTCTGGCGGCCGGTTTGACCCTGTTGATGTCCATGGGGTATCGTTGGCCTGATGAGGAAGATGCGGGAGAGTACTATTTCTTCCTGCTAGCCGCGACGATTTCCATGACGCTGGCGGTGAGCGCGGGGAATCTGCTCATGATCTATCTGGCGGTGGAGGCCTTGTCTATCATCTCCTATGTCCTGGCCTGTTATTTCAAGAAAGACCTTTATTCGACCGAGGCCGGCCTCAAGTATTTCCTGTTCGGGGCCTTGTCCACGGGGATCATGCTTTACGGGATATCGCTTGTTTATGGTCTTGCAGGGACGCTGGACCTGGCCGGGATCGGAGCCAGGCTTGCCGCAGGGGGGATCCATGCGCCCATGCTGGCCCTGGCGGGGGTGATGATCTTTGCAGGACTCGCATTCAAGGCATCGCTGGTGCCGTTTCATATGTGGGTGGCGGATGTTTACGAGGGGGCGCCATGGCCTGTGGCTGCGTTTTTTTCCATCGGGCCCAAAGCGCTCGGTTTTGCGCTTCTGGTCAAGGTCTTCTTGGGGTTCCCGGCATTTGTGACATCAGGCTGGGAGGGGATCGCCGTGGCCCTGGCGATAGCGACCATGACTCTGGGCAATCTTGCCGCGTTCCATCAAACCAGCGTGAAGCGCCTGTTGGCTTTTTCATCCGTGGCCCAGGCGGGATACATGCTCGCCGGCCTGGCGTCAGGGGTGCCGGGCGTTAAAGCCGCGTTCTTTTATATTGTGATCTATGCCTTCATGAACATGGGAGCCTTTGCCTGTGCCGCGTTCCTTTCTTCCGAACGGGCGGACCTTGACGCTTTTAAAGGCCTGGGGCGCCGCGCCCCGGCAGGAGCATTCATTTTTTCTGTCTTTCTGGTATCTTTGGCAGGCCTTCCGCCGCTGGCAGGTTTTTTGGCCAAGTTCTTTGTGATCCTTTGCGCGGTTGATGCCAGACAATATGTCCTGGCCGGCGCGGTTGTGGCCAACAGCATTTTGGCGTTCTTTTATTACCTGAAGATCATCAAGGCCATGTATTTTGAAGAAACGTCCTCGGTTGAACCCATCAAGGTCCCCTTGTGCGGACAAATGGTCCTTGTCCTGTGCCTGCTGGCGGTCGTGGTCTTGGGGCTCTGGCCCCAGCCTGTCATGAACATCCTCGCCGTAGTCTTCCCGTAGTTTTCGTTTAAATGTTTTAAGGGCTCATTCTGAATTGTTGAACGCCACCGTCCACGGCTGAAAAAACCTTAAAGACGAGCACGCCTGGATAATTTTTAGCTTCATGTACTCGTCATCCCGGTAGCCATAGGCACGGCGGATGA
>Ga0114951_10003096_pt1 | contig 17649 bp, 19 predicted proteins | sample AM7aDNAmetaG_FD_88677 | JGI IMG/M metagenome (GOLD analysis project Ga0114951, IMG submission 88677) | Freshwater microbial communities from Finland to study Microbial Dark Matter (Phase II) - AM7a DNA metaG | ecosystem: Environmental > Aquatic > Freshwater > Lake | place: Finland: Lake Alinen...
AATTTATGGTGCATGATATGCCCCTTGATTAGTGCTACTAAATTTATAATCGTGCCATTGCTGCATAAAAAAATTTTTCTGCTATCAGTGTAAATTTTTACCCGTTGTGGTGATGGTGAATCCAGCATGCTTAACGCCCTTGGCGGATTTTAACTTATGGAAAAGCGTTTCAGCGTTCTGCGATTTGCCCTTCACCACCAAAACTTCAAGGCAGTTATGATGGTCGAGATGAATATGCTGTGTCGAAATAATCGTATCATGATAATCGTGCTGTACGTTCATGAGGTGGTTTACCAATTCACGCTTATGGTGATCGTAGGCCAGGGTAATAGCGCCGGTAACTTCCTTGTTGCTTTCCCATTCTTTTTTGACAAGGTTCTCCCGGAGCAGATCCCGGATAGCCTCGGAGCGGTTAGTGTACTGTTTTTCGTGTATCAGAGCATCGAATTTGTCCAGCAGAGCTTTTTCCAACGATACGCCGAATCTGATCAGAGTTGTCATTATATTCCGTTCATTATAGTATTACGAAAGAAAAATAAATAGCACGCAAGGCACTGCTTGTCAATTTGTTAGTTGAATCATACAATCTTAAATAGAAGGCAATAACAATTCAATTTCACACCTATCCCCGACCTTCTCACTCAGAGGGAAGTGCTGTTTTTGTTCCCCTCCCTCTAAATATATTTTCCTTGAGGGGTGTCATGAAGCACTGTCTGGTATGACTTCGACATTGCCTTTTGAATTTTTTTCCACTTTTGCCAAATGCTCAAATATGGGTGCTATTCCAGTGCGCCGCATGACCAGGCTGAAGTTGTCTTCACGGGTTTCGCTCAGCTCATCCTTTATGAGGTTAACCGCAGCCTCAAGGATCGGGTAGATGGTATCAATATCTGTCAGCCGGAATAGCTCTGTACCGTGTTTTGCAAACCGTCCGAACGCTCCGCCAGCCATAATTCTGCAGCCTTTCCTTTCGGCAACGATTGCACCTGTCGGGCAGACCTTGATGCAGTTGCCGCAGACACGGCAGGCATCTTCATTGATGACAGGCCTTCCGTCTTCAAAACTTATGATACGGTCAAGGCAGGCATGGGCGCACTTTTTACACTGGATACACTCCTTATCGGTTACTTTTGGTTTTGCCGCTCCGTGCATGCCAATGTCCTTTGATTCGGCTCCGGCGCAGAGATTTCCGCAGCCTGATATGGAAACGGTGAAAACACTGTGCGGCATGAGCACCTCAAAGGCCTTGTCCGCCAGAATCTCCGTAATTTTCAGTTCCTCAAGCTTTTGCTTTATCTTTGGGCCCAGCTGCCGGACGTTTATCAGATCCCTGTCGCAGCCGAAAAAACGCGAGTGGCAGAGCTCGATTTTATACAGAGCGGGGTCTTTATTCAGGCCGATCTCCGGATCAAGGTCGGTATCGGCCTGCCCCTCATCGCGGGCCTGCTGAATTTTAGCTATCTTTTCTTCACCGAACCATTCAAAATAATCATCCCGAGTCTTGATCATATCCTGCGGCGTCACCATATCCCGCTGGTCCTTGCGCGCGCACCGCTCGGCCCACAGGATAATCATATTCTTGATAATGTCATGGATCGGAATCGCATCAACAACCTGCCGCGCATCTTCATCCCATTTCATAATTACTCCTTTCCCAGTATGGAAAAATTATCAACAATGGTTTGTTATAAAGTCCATATAGCCTGTGTTGTCATTTTTGTCGAGGTATTTGACCGCCCCGCTACCCCACACTCCCACAATGAGTGCTTTTTTTATACTCATAATACCCATCGAAACTGGAAATTTAATGCTATATTTTACAGTATGGTAAACAATCAAACTTTAATTCTCAAGGAGGTGCCGCATGAAGTTTGGAGCCAGAAATCAGTTAACAGGAAAAGTAGCAGCAATTAAGAAGGGCATGCTCATGTGCCAGGTAAAAATTGAGCTTGACCCCAAGGGAACCATGTCATCGGTCTTCACACTTGACTCACTGAAGGAATTGGGAATAAAAAAGGGAGATAAGGTTCAGGTGATCGTCAAAGCCGTAAACGTGCTGCTGGCAAAATAAAATAAAGGCGCAGCGGGAAAAGCCGTTGCGCCCGGAGGAGGGGCAAAACAACACCCCGGTTACTCTACTATCTTTACTTTTATTTTCATGACTGTTCCCTGTCCTGGCAGTATGTCCATACGGGGATAATAGCGGCCGGCATAGAAGTTGGTCGATGCAGAAGTCATATCATAAGTGCCCCCATCGGAAAACCAGGTGTTTTCATTGGCTTTTGAATTGCTGGTGATACCGCATACGCAAGAGTACATGCAGAAGATGCAGCCCGGATTCCAGTTAAGGTTGGAATCGCGAGTACCGCCGATGTGTGACTCAATGCCGAGGAGTTCAAAGGTTGCATTGTCTGGATCGAATGCAGAGTGATTCTCTATATAGAGCTCTGAAAAAGCATAATACCTGCTGGCATTGTCCCATGTTATATAGTATTGAATTTTCTGGCCATCGGTATGTTTTGCTGAATATTCTTCATCCGTGCCGTAATAAATGCCGTCTGCCATATTGCCCTCAGGGCTTGCCCCCAAATGGGTTAATAGCTCCTGAAAGCAGAATGGTGCAATATTTACCTGCAGCAGTCCGTTATTGTGCAGCCCGCCGCCTTTGAAAATGATACCATGATGAGTTCCGTAGGTTGAACAGTTGTCAAAATTGGTATCATTAATGAAGCCGGTCATAACAAATGTGCCATTATCCTCATCAACGGCTTCAACGCCGTCGTAGTACTGACCTGTCTGGTCACCATGAGCTTTGACCCAAGAGTCATAAGGGCCGAACATATAAGTTGCATTGGTGTAGCCGATCTTGCGGGCAATTCGGGCAGCCTGATTTGCCTGCTTAATCGTTGCGCCATAAAAAATAATTCGGGAATCTGCATAGGTCGATGCAAAATCATTCACCAGCTGATTGATTAGCATATGGGCAAGCCAGGAATTGGCTATTCCCTCTGCAGCCGTAGGACTCACTGTATCAAAGCTATTGGTGTACAATGCTTCACCGTCTTTTGTAAATTGGTCAAGGGGCGCTGTCAGTGCATTTTTAATATGACCCTGTATAAAGTCAGTGCTTGAGCGTACATCCACGATCAGGACGCGGTTCTGCGTATCGGGCGCAGTATTGCCTGCTACTATCAAATCAGCGACATCTTTCATTGATGTGACATTTAGCTGCTTGCATCCTGTTTGAAGAAACGCCAGACAAGCCAGCGCTGCTATCGCAGTCAGTTTAAAGACATTATTTTTCATGCTATCTCCCTTTCTGTAACAATTATTATTACCTACAGTCTGCATATCTTTACTAATTATCCTAAAAATAATGATAACAAACAAATTGATATTCTCAATTGTCAGGACTGTTGCAATCGTTTTTTTCTATGGCAAACAAATATTTGAATCAGAACATTTTTTATAAATACAACAACATAGGCTTAATCTATTCAATGGTACCTAATGATAGATATTACATATTTGCACACTAACTATCGCTATGTTACCAATTACACTAACAATAAAAATATGAAATATTTTCACCCCATTTATTAACATCATAAGAGGAGAACACGGAATGAGCAACACCACACTACTACGGCCCCTGCTGGCCCTGCTTTTTGCCTGCACACTCAACAGTTCTGCCCAGGCGATGGAAACAGTATCAGATAATGCCTCTTTTACCATAAAGAGCATGGCTGCACTGGATGAAAACGGCGATCAACAAATGCTTTTTGAGGATGGCGATTCAATCCGCTTTTCAGCTAAAATTGAAACAACATCGTACAAACCCATGCTGCTGTTTGGCCGCACGTCTGCAACAGGCGTTGACGGATTTAAAGGCAAAACATTTTTGGTAAAATTCATCCGAACGTCAGATAACTACACCATAAACACCATCACGAAAGCAAAGGTCCCGGCAGGCGCAGAAGGTATTACAACAGTAAAGCTTGAGCTTTTTACATTGAAGGGTGCAAAGGCCGACACATCAATTTCAATTTCAATTAACACACCCGGTATGGCAACGGAAATTTTGAAAGATAATGTTACACAGGAAATTGCAACTCAAAACTATTATACATCGGTTGGCTACATCTGGAAGTATACAACACCTGCCAGCTACCTGACATATGCCGACCTGCCGGTGCCTCCCAAAAAGTTTCTGATCGATGTACGTGACGCATCGGAATTCGTGCAGGGTCACATTCAGGACGCTTTCAACCTTTCTCGGGCTGATTTAATGGATAACAGCCGCCCTGAGATACTCTTCAACCTGGTGCCTGACATTAACACGCCCATCATTACCTACTGCAACGGCTATGGCCAGGACAAACAGTTTGCAGACCAAGCAGCAACTCTTGGCTATCAGAATGTGCGCTATTATACTAATGGTATAAACGAATGGAAGACTGCTAGCTACCTTGTCATGGAAACCGAGAGGATTAAGGAGATCGTTGACGCAAACGATAATTCCAGCTACATTGTTGACGTGTGGACCACCGATACCGCAGACAATGCAAAGGGTATAATACCTGGTGCCAAGGCCGTTGACATTTCAGAATTCTGGGACAGCACCAGCAGTACATTGATCGATAATGGAACGGCTCTCACCACAGTATGCCCTGACAAAACAAAACCAATTATTTTTTATTGCGGTGGCTGGGCTTGCGGAAAATCCAAAACAGCTTGCAGTGCGGGAAAGAAACTTGGCTACACGAAGCAGTACCGCTATCAGGGCGGCGTTAATGAATGGAAGGATGTGTACGGCTACACAACAGTACCGACACCATAATCAGACTGATTTTCTCCTGTTAATAAAAAGCCCCGCCATTTGGCGGGGCTTTTTAACTTCTATGCAGAGCTGATTTAAAATTATACTAAAACTTATAGTGTACTTAAAAATATAAACCAATAAAGGCGGTGCCGCATGAAGTTTTGAGCCAAAAATCAGTTAACAGGAAAAGTAGCAGAAATTAAGAAGGGCATGCTTATTTGTCAGGTAAAAATTGCGCTTGATTCCAAAGGAACCATGTCGTCGGTCTTCACGCTTGACTCTCTGAAGGAGTTGGGATTAAAAAAAGGGGATAAGGTACAGGTAATCGTAAAAGCCGTGAACGTGCTGCTTGCAAAATAATAATCGCAAGAGATTTACGGGGTCTTTTTAACTAGCCTCTGAATCATACTGTCACTGAGCATACCCGTAAACTTGATGCCACTGATCAACTCACTGAAGCGTTGCCTGGTCCACATGATTTCAGCTTCGGTCTCAACACGCATGATCGTGTTGGGTATGGCAATATCCATTACAAGAACAGCCCCGCTCTTCAGACTTTCAGTGCGTGGGAACCGGGCTGTCGCACCGCTTGCACTCAGATTTGCGATCCGGCATTGCTGATGCTGCATGTTCTGACCCTTGATCCGATAGGTGGCATTGAGTTCGACATTGAAGCGTACCTTGCCGCGCATCTTTTCATACAATGATTTTTCCATTTTCTGCATTGCCCCCTCTACTGGTTTGGGATTTTACAAATCAGAACCGTATTACGTTGTTAAACTTACCTGATTATACATTCACTTATTTATAGCTTCCTGCTTTTACGTGTTAGTTAATTATTCCCGGCAAACATTGCATGGTCGCTTTAATCAGATCGACCTCTTTGAAGGGTTTACTCACGTACCCGTCATACATTCCCTCGATCTGTTCCTCCACTTCCCAACGTTCCTGACCTGTAATAACAAGTATTGGAATATCTTGAACAGCTTCATCATTTTTTAGGATGGCTGCCACCTCGTATCCGTTCAAAACAGGCATCTGTATGTCCAGCAGTATCAGGTCGGGGGGGCATGTGCGGACCATCTCAACTGCTTCCTGTCCGTTAACCGCCTCGATCAGCTCAAGGTCGTATTCTTCGTAAAACGATTTTATCAAATCACGAATATCGCTACTGTCATCGACAATGAGTATACGCGGCTTTTCAAAACTTATAGTCATATTAATCCATGGATCAGCGCTTCTGTAATAGCTTAAATAACATTGCGCCATAGTAGTATCTATACGAGCAAAGCTATGTGACGCGTGCAATAAAAAACCCCTCCTGACTGAATGGAGGGGTCTGCCACACAAAAACTTCTATAACCGGCAGCCCCGCTATCCTTTGTTTTGAGGACCGGAGGTTTTGCGTCCCAGCCTTACAGCTGGTTTGCTCTTTTCAGTTTAATACTTTGAAACCTCTATTTTATAATCTAATCAAAAAAAAACCTATCGGACATTTAGATTCAGAACTTTTTCATCCATGCATAATTACAAATACAAGTATTGTGCCAATACGGTTTAATAATTAAAATGATGTTTATTCAGCTAGTTAAAAATAAATAAACAAGATTTGTCCATTGAAGAGTGTCCTGCAATAATACAAACCTGCATCATACACAAATGTTTTAAATATGCGCTATTGCAAATCCAGTAACATAAGTTCCTTTGTTAAAGCTTGAGCTTACAAGGGCTCATGATCATGAACGATTATTCCAAGATAACCGGCGATCGTTAATTTATTTCAAAATGAATAGAGAATGCCATATCTTGTTGTCGTGCTTGGTCTCCAATAATTCCACATTACTGCTCTCTTGACCATTACGTAAATATTCCACATTATTTGAAAGAAGTCTTTGTCCTGTAAGATTAAGTTAAACAAAATTCTAAATCATACAAATTGTACATTTTAAATTACTATGAATTTCTTGCAAAAACATGTCGCCTTCGATAAGGTTGAGCACTGAAACAGTCATCTGTACATACTTCAATAAAATGCATAATACGAACATGCGTATTTTTAGATCTATCTTAATTGTAATCGCGTTTCTTTACTGTATCGGAGCGATTCTAATCAACTTTGCTAACCGCTCGTGTGCAGAAAAACCCGGCAATAGGCCATTAATGATTCCTGTTCCACCAGCCGGAAAGCTCTACCACGGCGTACATCCCATGCCGCTGTCATCACGTGATGAAGATATATCAACAGATGATCTTACATCATATGAAAAGACTGCAGGTAAACCTGCTGCCTGGGTCGATATTTCACAGCACTGGGCTATTAACCGGAAATTTCCTGAACCTACAGCAGCATGGATACGCACCGGAGGGAGCGTTCCCTATATCCGTCTTATGCTCTGGAGTACAAAAAAAGAACATGAGAAGGAACCACTCTTCACCCTTGACGCAATTTTAAAGGGAACCTTTGACAATGATTTCCTCGCCTGGGCTGCTGCTGCCGGAGAATTTGGCTCACCCCTTATTGTTGAATTCGGCCCTGAGATGAATGGCTGGTGGTATCCCTGGAACGGTTATTGGAACGGCAGCGGTGAAACAAAGAGCTACGGTGATCCTTCGCTTCCTGACGGACCTGAGCGGTTTCGTGACGCCTACCGACATATAATAGATATTATGCGCAAAGCAAGTGCCCACAATATTTTGTGGGTCTTTCATGTCAATTACAATGACTGGCCAAATAAATCGTGGAACCGTTTTGAAAACTACTACCCCGGTGATGACTATATCGACTGGTTTGCGGTGAGCATATACGGCGCACAACAGCCAATACAGGCGCAGTGGCCGGAATTCAGTGAGCTTATGGAACCGGTTTATCACCGCCTTGAAAAGTTAAGTAACAACAAACCCATTATGGTTTCGGAATTCGGTGTTTCTGCAAACTCTACAGGAGGCAGCCAGGCCATTTGGGCTCAGCATGCGCTTGAGGGACTTACTGCTGGCCGATGGCCCCATGTGATTGGTTTTGCCTGGTGGAACGCTGCATGGCAGAACGATGCAAATCCTCAACACGACACCAGCATGCGGGTGCAGGACAACCCTGCCCTTGCCGCAGTTTTCAAGAAATATGTCGGCGGTATGGAGAAGGTGCTGGGAAGGATCACTAAGTGAAAGCTTTTCTGTTTGCTGCAGCCGCACTTGGCCAAACATTGTGCTATCTGAGTCTTCTGCGAATCGGGAATCTTCGACAGCATATACCTGCAGCTCTGGCTCTTTTTGCAGTATTATTTTTGTTGTATATCCTGACGCTGCTCATACTGCCAAAAGAAAATAATACTGATTTTCAGCCTAACATTATTAAAAAAAAATATCTGCTATCCATCCTAACACTTGCGCTATTATTTCGTTGCATACTTTTGCCGAGCATTCCTTCGCTTTCAGACGACATCTACCGGTATGTCTGGGAAGGCAGAGTCGTATCCGAAGGGCTTAATCCCTTTGCCCTTGCACCAGACTCTCCCGCGCTTGCACAACTTCGGGATGCAACGATTTTCCCCCTTATCTCACGGCCAAACCTGACGACCATTTATCCTCCACTGGCTCAGTTTATTTTTGCCGCAGCATCGGTCGTTAACTATTCAGTCTATTCGATGAAAGCTGCTTTCATTATCTTTGACCTTGCCACCATAGGTCTGCTGCTGCTAACTCTTAATACCCTGAGCATGAATCCTTTGCGAGTGGCATTGTATGCGATCAACCCCTTGGTTATTGTTGAATTTGCCGGAAGCGGTCATCTTGATAGCGCCGGCATATGCTTCATGATGCTTGCACTGTATCTTTGTCTAAAACGACAAAGTCTCTGCTCAGCTGCAGTATTTGCACTGTCATTTCTGGTAAAGCTTTTTCCCCTGCTTCTGCTGCCTGCAATTATACGCACAAGAAAAGCTGCTGCAGCACTCATCTTCTTCTGTGTTTCCGCCATTGCTTTTCTGCCGTTTCTTAATGCCGGGCAAGGATTATTTCACTCTCTTGGCATTTATGCAAAGGACTGGATGTTTAACAGCGCCTTGCATACTCTGCTTCTGAAGGTTGTGCAGGACAACCAACTCGCAAGGCGCATTGCTGCCTTCATCTTTATTGCTATTGCCTCATGTATCTACTACAGATTTTTTAAACAGCTAGACAGAGAAGAACCAATTTCAACACATCATGCCTGTTTTCAGCTCTTAGGTGCTTTCCTGCTCTGTATGCCTGTTGTTCATCCATGGTATGTTTGCTGGATAGTGCCATTTCTTGCAATTTCCCCTAACAGGGCCTGGCTTTTTTTATCAGGGGCTGTATTTTGGTCCTACTGGATACTCCGAGGCTTTGCAGCTACGGGCCAGTGGCTGGAATCACCTTTGGTACTGTACTTGCAGTATATTCCCTTTTTTATGCTTCTGCTGTATGATTGGCTTTCACGAATTCGCAAAAGGAACAAACCATGCGCAGTGCCTTTACAGCCCTGACAGTCTTCGTACTTCTAGCCCTTGGCTGCACAATCTGCAGTGCCACAGGAGACAGTCACATCTACTCAGACCTTGCGCAGCGGCTGCTTGAACACGTTAAATACGGCGAGCCCCATACCGCAGAACTGACTTCCCTCCAGATAGCTGAACCTGCAGTCCTTTACAGGGAATTACAGACAGACGTCAGCAAAAAAGCCTTCTGGATAAATATTTACAATGTTTTTGCTCAGCTTCAGATGCAACAAAATGCTGAACTGTATAATGATAAAATTTCATTCTTTAAATCTAAAAATTTTATTGTTGCCGGACACAGACTGAGTCTTGATGATATAGAGCACAGAATGCTTCGCCGCTCTGAACCGGCCTTTCTGCCCGAATTCATACGGCCTTTCTTTATGTCAGGCTACATGCGCCGCCTCAGCTTATCCCGTATTGATCCGCGCATGCACTTTGCCCTGAACTGCAATGCGCACAGCTGCCCGCCAATTATATTCTATGAACCCTTAAAAATAGACGAGCAGCTTGATAAGGCTACACTCAATTATCTTACAACCTCCGTAATCTATGATACTAAAACAAATGTAGTGCAGTTGCCTGAACTTTTCAGCTGGTTTCCAGATGACTTTGGAAAGCGGCGAGGAATTATCGAACTGCTTCGGCGCTTTAATATTATCGGCCATGATGTTGAACCAATATTCACCTATACACCATGGAACTGGACACCTGAACCCGGTCGCTTTAACTAGCAAGGCAGCATCATAAGGCATGCAGACTCTTATAATAACTATTATTCTCAGCTTTCTTTTGTGCTTCAGCGCAAGATCCTCGGCTGAGCTTCGTCGTGACTACTACAAAACGGGACGGGTTAGCAGCGAAACGGATATCGTTGATGGAAAAAAAAAGAGCGAGATTCAGTATTATGAAAATGGACTGCTTAAAAGCCGCTGCTCCTATCAGAATGGGCTGCTTGAAGGAATAGCACAGGAGTACTACGAAATAGGTTCTACGAAAACTCTTACTATTTACAAAAATGGTTTGATAGACGGCCTCGCAAAAAACTTTTACGAAAGCGGTAAACTTAAAAGCGAAACGTTCTACGTAAATAATCTTATTGAGGGTATGGCTAAAACCTATTATCCAAGCGGAAGGCTTGAAACTGAGCATGGGTATATAAACAATATGCTCGACGGTCCTGCGCGCAGCTATTATGAAAGCGGACGGCTCAAGTCCGACTGCATGCATCGCACGGGAGTTAAAGTTGGCCTTTGTAAAAACTATTATGAAAGCGGCAATCTTATTAAAGAAGAGACATGGCTGTCCGGCAAACAAAACGGAGCGGCCCGCGAATTTTATGAAAGCGGAAGCGTCAGGACCTTTCAGACATACCACGACGACCTGCTGGAAGGTAAAAGCACAATCTACTATCCAAGCGGCAACCTTCAGACTGAATACACCTATAACAACGGTGTTCAAAACGGTGATCTAAAAACTTTCTATGAAAGCGGTAATCTTAAATCTCACTATTTATATGTTTCAGGCAGCTGGAATGGAGCTGGCCGGGAATATTATGAAAGCGGGAACCTAAAGTATGAAGCTCAGGGCAGCAGCGGCAAGCCCAACGACATGGCATATACCTATTATGAAAATGGCAAGGTGCTTTACCAGGACAGTTACGAAGATGGACGCCTGATGCTTCGCAAGATATTTGATCCCATGGGCAATATCATTCAACAGGACAAGACCCCATAAGGCTATGCATGATAATCTACTTATAATGTTTGTAAAATACCCCAGGCCAGGCTATGTAAAAAGCCGTCTTGCATTCAAACTTGGCGATATTGAGGCCACGCGAGTCTATCGGTCTGTCACGGAGAACCTGATTTCTGCAATTGTCCAGCCATCCAAAGATGCCTGCTATGAAATAGCTGTTACCTACTCTCCTGCAGAGGCTGCGCAGGAAATGCGGGCATGGCTGGGCAGCGGTTTACAGCTCATCGCCCAGTCAGGCGCAAACCTTGGAGAACGGATGCAGAAAGCCTTTTCGGACGGATTTTCCCGGGGCTATAAAAATATTATTATCATCGGTAGCGACTGCCCGGCAGTTACAAATGAGTTAATAATATCCGCCCTGGAAAAACTTAAGTCCCATGATGTTGTTATAGGCCCGGCGTATGACGGTGGCTACTACCTCATCGGTCTCTGCCGTTCTGAACCAAAGCTCTTTGCCGGCATCGACTGGAGCACAGAGCTTGTTCTCAAGCAGACCATTGAGCGGTGCACCGCATTACACCGCAGCTATGTTCTGTTGCCCGAACTACGCGATATAGACAGGATTGAGGATCTTGCATATTATCGCGGACTGGGCATGATACTATGATTGCTCACACTCCCCGTATTACAGTCATTATACCTGCCCTCAATGAGTCAGCATCCATTAGCCATGTTATTCGGGACATTCCGCAAAGCATGGTATCTGAAATTATCGTTGTCGATAACGGATCAATCGACGGAACTGCTGACATTGCACGTCAGGCTGGTGCTCGTGTTGTTTATGAGTCGCACCGGGGTTATGGGGCAGCATGCCTTGCAGGTATTGCCTCCGCAGAAAAACCCGATATTATTGTTTTTCTGGATGGTGACTACAGCGACTATCCCGACGAGCTGAGCCTGCTGGCTGAACCAATTATAAATGACGAGGCGGATCTTGTCATCGGATCGCGCATGGCTGGTGCTAACGTCAGACGCGTTTTGCTGCCCCAGGCTTACTGGGGTAACCGGCTGGCAACATTTCTTTTGCGCCTTTTATATGGCTTCAAATTTACCGATCTTGGCCCGTTTCGCGCAATACGTGCCCAATCACTGAAAGCTTTGGGTATGTGCGACCGTGACTTTGGGTGGACCATAGAGATGCAGATTAAAGCTGTACGGCAAGGGCTGCGCATTCAGGAAATGCCGGTTCGGTACAGGCACAGGATCGGCACCTCAAAAATATCCGGAACTTTAACAGGAAGCATAAAGGCGGGCTGGAAAATACTCTACACAATATTTCATTACTATCTAAGCGGAGTCAGAAAATACTGACCTTTATTCGCATGCGGTTCTTGTATTCATTGTCATACGTCATCTTTTCAATTAAATGAGTAATGCTCTCCTAATGCAAACTATTAAATCTATTTGTAGCAAGTTTTGTCTGTTTGTCGTATATGAAAATAATAATTTTTAACAACTTGTAATACTGGCATTGTGTATGAATAAGCGATTTCGTCCGGTTGTTTTATTTCTTATCCTCATTGGCCTGGCTGTTTTTTTTACGACAGAAGTCAAGTATACGTTTAAGCTCATCAGCAGCAAATTTTTGAAACAGCCCTCCGATGACCAGCCGCCTCAAGAACTCGCCTCAACAGTACGGTATGAACAGCTGTATCAGGGCGCTGAGATTATCGCAATAGATACTGCGACCGCAACAGAAGACAATGATGCGCCCACCGCACTCGACGGCATGGATCTGCAGGAAATCGCTGATTTCAGGATCGCAAAGGTGGCGCAATACGAATCACTTAATATTTTTCCTGCCGGCTTTAATCCGCTTCAGGGCAGCAGCGCAAGAATCTATACAAGCATTGCGCCGGGGGCAAAATGGAACGGCACCGCACCCTTTTACATAGCCAATCCTTACTGCCTCATTATACTGTCATGCGCCCGTAGCGTTATGCCCATAAATCTTCACTGCCATGATAGTGAGATCAACTACAGCGATGGCCGCATTGAAGAAATGCTCAAAGGTGAAAGCGCACGGTGCTTTTTTGATATGGCATACGGGGAAGCAGCGCCGCTTCCTGGAACTCTGCAGGTCGTTATGGTGAATGCCTATGACAGCGGTTATTACTTTGCAAGCATTGATACGCTGCAGTCACAAAACATAAAGCTGGATACAAAGCCCGGAAGCATTGTAGGTGGAATTTTCAGCCAATCATCCTATTACAATATGCTCCCCAAGCAAGGGAAAAACAACATAAGCCCGGAAGATCCAAAAGGGTGGATATCACTCCTGCAGCGGGACGCCCCGACTAAAATCATTGTTAAGCTCTGGCGCGTCAGGCCGCAGTCGGCGGCAGACCGGGCTGATATGCAGTATCTATTTTTAATAGAGCATTAAGTTTTCCTACTCAGCTTACAGCTATCATCGTACTCTATTTAAAAAAAAAGAGCTGAAGATACACTCTCCAGCTCTTAATGCGCAAATTGTAAGATTATGTTTAGCGGGCGTTTGCAGCAAATCCGAAAGCTCGGCGTGCGCTGTTGAAAAAACCTTTTTTAGGTTTACCCTCTGTTCGCTCCCTTGGCATTGAGGATTCTTTTTTCTCAGGGCGATGCGAAGGCTGCTGTTTCTGAGCGCGAAAAGCGGGCTTCTGCCCTGGCCTTGGCGCACGAGGCGCAGGCTTCTGCTGCGGCTTGTGGCTTGCAGGCGGCTTCAGGTGAGCATAGGCTTCTGTGGCAGTGGTTTCTGTTTTTTGGAGCTGAAGCTTTGCCCCCAGTGACCGTTCAAGGCAGCGCACGAGATCTTTATCGTCTCGCGTGACAAAGCTGTATGACTCACCGGTTTTTTCAGCGCGACCGGTACGGCCAACACGGTGCGTATAAGCATCAGCGGTATCCGGCATATCGTAATTGATGACATGAGAGATATCTGCCACATCAATGCCGCGGGCGGCTATATCTGTAGCCACAAGTACGCGGTAGGTTCCTTTTCGGAAACCGTCAAGGGCCTGCTGCCGCTTGAGCTGAGATAGATTGCCGTGCAAAGATGTAGCCTCAACACCAGTTCTTTCAAGCTGCTGCGCAAGGCTTTTTGCCCTGTGCTTTGTGCGTGTAAACACAAGCACGGACGAGACACCGTTGTTATTAAGAATGTTTTTCAGAAGCGTTGTTTTGCCCTCCGACTCCACGGCATAAAATGCCTGCGTCACGGTTGATGCCGGCGCTGCATGGCCAATCTGTATGGTGACTGGATCGCGCAGGATATCGCGCGCCAAGGTCTGTATTTCCCTTGGCATGGTGGCTGAAAAAAGAAGTGTCTGCCTGTCTTTCGGCAGCCGCTTGATGATTCTTCTGATGTCCGGAAGAAATCCCATGTCAAACATCTGGTCGGCTTCATCAAGCACAAGAACCTCGACAGTGCCAAGATTGATGGTGCCGCGCTCCACATGGTCCAGAAGCCTTCCCGGACAAGCTGAAACAATATCCACGCCGCTGCGAAGTTTTTGAATCTGGGGCTGAATGCTCACACCGCCATAGATGCTCATGCCGCGATGCGCCGTATGGCGTCCTAAATCCCGAACCACCTGATTGGTCTGCTCGGTGAGCTCGCGTGTGGGGGCAATAATAAGAGCCCGGACATTGCCGCGTGCTTTGTTCATCATGCTCTGCAATATGGGCAGCACAAAGGCTGCTGTTTTTCCTGTGCCGGTCTGGGCAGTGCCCATAACATCGCGGCCTTCAAGAATCGGTGGCATGCCCTGCTTCTGGATAGGCGTAGGAATGCTGTAGCCCAGAGACTTGATGCCGATCATAATTTTTTCGTCAAAATTAAATGTTTCAAAATTCATAGTTTTTTTGTTCTCTCTTTTTAATTAATACGTGCTGTACTTAAAAGTGTGTGCCATGCATGCATGACGGTATGTGTTACTGTAACCTGTCTGATTTTACATTGCCTGCTGTATGCTCCTTGCGACCTTGAATTAGTGATTAGGGACGCTGAATAGAAGAAAAGCCCATGGAATCAACTCAAATCCCGCGGGCTTTTATTTATCAAAAGATACTGGAATTTCAATCAACGTCTGGTGATTAGTTGTAATACGAAAACAATGTACACGGAATTAAACAAAATGTCAAACAATAAATAATTTTATTTTTTTCTAATTTCTTTTAGCCCAGCAATACCGTTTGCTAATATCGGAGCATCAATTATCATGCAAATGAACAGCCCGCATTTTACGCATTATTTACAGAAGGTCTAATCTTTATCTTTTTTAGCGCGGGCTGCGATTTCAATTCGAATCGGAATGCCGTCAAAGCCGAAATGTTCACGCAAGGCCCGTTCAAAATACCGCAAATAGGCGGGCTGAAATGCATCCGGGTGATTTGTGAAAATTTTAAAAGTAGGCGGTGAGGTAGCAACCTGTGAAGAATAATAAATCCGCGTTCGGCTTGTGGCCCCTCGAGGAGGCTGATATTGATTATAGATTTGCTCAATACCACGGTTCACTTCGCTGGTAGGAACTCTTCGTGTATAACAGGAGCTAAGATTTTCAATCACCTCAAACAGCTTCCTCACCCGAAGGCCCGTAACAGCAGAAATTGTTAAAATTGGAGCAAAATCAATAAATGAAAGCTCAGCGCGTACATTATCAACAAATGCCTCATGCGTTTTGGTCGCTTTTTCAATAAGGTCCCATTTGTTTATCAATATGATACAGGCGCGTTTGCGATCATAAATTTCCGCAGCCAGTTTTGCATCCTGTGTAGTAACCCCCAGTGAGGCATCAAGCATAAGGATACAAATTGATGAACGGTTGATGCAGCGGAGGGCCTGGAATGCCGTATATTTTTCAAGACTGTAGCTGATACGGCTTTTTTTGCGAATTCCTGCAGTATCAATAAAGCGCATAGTCTTTTGATTATACTTGATGACGGTATCTGTTGGGTCGCGTGTTGTGCCTGCCAAAGAGCTCACCATGAGCTTTTTGTAACCGACCAGCTTATTGACAAGTGATGATTTGCCAACATTGGGCCTACCGATAATCGATACCACGGTTTCTTCTTCAGGGGCTTCCAGAGCCTGCCCCGGCTTTGCATGGGCGCATACAGCTGTCATTAAATCAGTTATGCCAAGCCTGTTTTTAGCGGAAATAGGTACTATATGTTCAATGCCGAGGCGATAGAAGTCAACACTGCTTTCTTCATCAACCGTCTTTTCTACTTTGTTAACGACATAAATAACGGGTTTTTCTGATTGCTGCAGAATTCTTGTGATTTCCATATCACCATATTGAAGCCCCTGTTTGCCATCCATCAGAAAAATGATGATATCCGCCTCTTCGACGGCAAGGCGGGCATGCTCACTGACAAGCTGTGCCAGCTCATCCTCTACATCAGGATCAAATCCGCCGGTATCAACAAGCGTTAACAAATAGTCATCCCAAACTATATCAGTATAATTCCTGTCTCTGGTAACGCCGGGAAGATCGTGAACAATAGCAAGATTTTTTTTTGCTATTGTATTAAACAGGGTCGATTTACCCACATTGGGTCTGCCCACTATTGCAACAACAGGTTTGGTTTTCATTCTTGTTTACCCAACAGTCTATCCAATGTTTTTTCAGCAGCATCCTGCTCAGACGCTTTTTTACTACCGCCCTGCCCTTTTTCGTACATGCTCTCTCCAATAATCACTTGAGACTCATAAAATTTACCATGATCCGGTCCATCCTCCATAGTCACAACGTACCGCGGAACGGCATTAAGCGACCGCTGGGCGTATTCCTGAAGCCTGCTTTTATAATCACGAAAAAAACCTTTCTGTGCTACTTCCTCAAGCAGCTCGGCGCAATGTCTTTCAACAAGGCAGAATGCGGCTTCAAAACCGCCGTCATAATAAACAGAGGCAATAAGGGCTTCATACACATTGGCCAGGATTGACTTCTTTTCCCGTCCACCGCTTTCCTCCTCGCCCTTGCTTAAAAATATACAAGCCCCCATGCCAAATGAGCTCGCAAGGCTAGAGAGCTCATCTTCATTAACTATGGCAGCACGCATATTGGAAAGTTTGCCTTCAGAACAGTTTTTTTCCCGGTCCATTAAAATATGGCTTATAATGAGTCCCAAAACTGCATCGCCGATAAATTCAAGCCGCTCATTGCCGAATGAATTTTCAAGCTGCATTTCATTGGCATAGGACTTATGCGTCAAAGCCTCTCGCAAAAGCTCGATATTTTTAAATTGATAGCCTATGGAGTTTTGAAGATGCTTTAGGTCTAACTCACGAAGGTTTTGCTTTTCCGGATTGTCTGCATTTACAGATTGCATGTTACCATCAGCTGCACATGTTTTTTTAAGTTAACACTGTAACAAAACTTGGGCTTAAAGACAATGTAAGAATATTTTAGAACAAATTTGTCAAAACTGGCCAATATTTTAAATATACAGACAGTAGTGTCCCAACGTTTTCTTAAAAAAACTGGAAAACGAATTTAATATCAATATGTTGCAGAGAAAAACGACCTGCAACGACTTGAATTTCAAAGTACTATGTCGCCTCACCTTTAACAC
>Ga0114951_10003098_pt1 | contig 17647 bp, 13 predicted proteins | sample AM7aDNAmetaG_FD_88677 | JGI IMG/M metagenome (GOLD analysis project Ga0114951, IMG submission 88677) | Freshwater microbial communities from Finland to study Microbial Dark Matter (Phase II) - AM7a DNA metaG | ecosystem: Environmental > Aquatic > Freshwater > Lake | place: Finland: Lake Alinen...
AATTTAACCTGTATCAAACTTAGTTTGATATTTCCCTTACGGCTTCTTACAACCGCCTCAACACATCTTTTTCTTAACCGGATTGGCCCCAAAAAACAAGTTTAAGGTGAAAATACTGATTCTTTTCGGACTAATCAGGACAATTCTTAAAATCATCTGGTTTTTTAAACGTTCAAGAAAAGACTTTTTTAGTAAACGGAATTTGGAATATTCTGGCCATTCAAGAGGTAGTTAGCGGGACTATTGTGTCAAAATAATAATGTTAAGCGTCCTGTAAAAAGCGGCCTGATCGGGAGATTTCCCCTGCTAAATGTTCCTCAAGTCAAAGAGTTTAACTTACCAGTAAAAGTAACTTACTAACGGTTATGGCGGCCTATCAGACCAGGTTTAGCCAGGGGCATAATTGTTTCTTTGGCGGTGAATCCTAATTTCCGTAGATTCCAAAACTGGCGCAACATGGAACTAATGTTCTATTATTTCCAAAACAGTTGGAACTTTTTTCCCAAAGAAAACGCGGATTTGTTTACACCAGCCAACCTGATTATGGACGCCCGTCGTTAGAAGAAATAATGCCTCTCTTTAGCAACTCATCGAAGGCTTCAAACCATTTAAGTTGGACATCGGTAGGCCAGGTTGGATCAAAATTCGGGAACTTGGACAGCAGCAACTCTTTCCACGACAAGGTTCTCGGAATTAATTCCACCTGTTGTGGAATTATTTCGTTCTGGTTTGTCCTGCCCTTACTCTTTTTTGGAACTTTTTCCACTACGGTTGCAAGTTTGGAACTTTTAGATTTTTTGGTAATAAAAGGTGAAAGTGGAATTGCGGCTTCGCTTGCCAGTTCCGTAAAAAATTTTATGCATTTTCGGGCAACATCCCGGTCCACTTGATACATTTCATTAAATTTCTCTTCCAGTTGCAAGTAGGTGGCTTTTTCCGATTCAAAGGAGTTGCTAACCAGAAACGTGAAGGAATCCCGACTGATTTTTTTTAAGATTTCGGTTCTGGCTAAGCCCCTGGCATTAACCAGACTGGTTAACTGAGGTGTAGGCATTTGATTGCTATCGATCAAGTTCAAGAAACGCAGGGCAGACATCAATTGAGTACCCGTGCTGCCAGAGAATTTATCACCCCAGTAACTGCGATCGATTCGAGCTGGTATACCACGGTTAAGCTCTTCAAGTAATGTTAAAAAACTGCGGTATGAAACGTAAGGGGGAGATCTCTTCTTGTTTCTATCAGTTACCAATGCTTTTCCTCGTTTTGTCGCCAAGTGGACATGTTTCCACTATTTTATTGGAATGGAATTAACTTTTCAAGGGGTTTAAGGGATGTAATGGAAATATGTTTTTAAAAATGCGGTATTTGGACTAATGGAAAACGGAAAATAGAAGGACAACGAAGGACAATTATTGACGCATTAATTTGGAAGGGAATACCATAGTAGCATCAAAAAAAATAGTAAGGAGGTGCCTGTGGGAACTGCTATCGAGTATCAGAAATTAATGACGGAGATCGTTTACATCAACATTCCTGGTCCGACCGAACCGACCCCTGGGATGAGTGGAGGTGAACTGCTCCATGGTTTCCTGGCTGAGCTTTACAAAGCTCCCAATGCTGAAACCAGAAACTTCGTCAATTCTCTCTGCCTGAAGTGGAACGTCCATTACAGAGAATCTAGAGGATAACCTGTATATCAATAAGGTAATCGTAGCTAAAAGTCTTCAAAAAATAGGAGAATAGAATGAAAAGAAAAATAGCAGCTATCGATATCGGTACGACTAAAGTGTGTACCATTATGGGTACTCTGGATAGTACTTCCGGGCTGAGAATTCTCGGCGTAGGAATTGCCCCTTCCCATGGTATCGAAAAGGCCCTGGTAGCCAACGTTACTCAGGCCAAAGAATCCATCCGCCAGTCTGTTAAGAAAGCTGAAATGATGGCAGGATACAGGCTGGATTCAGCTTACATCGGTGTTACTGGCAAACACATCAACTCTAATAACAATAAAGGAACAATTGCAATCACCAAGACCGATCAGTTGGTTCGTGGTGACGATCTGAGAAGGGTGCTGGATGTAGCTCTGAATGTTAAAGCACCTGCAGACAGAAAGATGTTGCACGTTATTCCGAGGTCCTATACCCTGGACGGCCATGAGGTCAAAAATCCGGTCGGTATGCATGGTTATGAATTGAACGTTGAAGCTCACGTCATCACCGCTGCTGTAGCTTCAGTCCAAAATTTGACGCAGTGTGTACGGGGCGTCGGTATTGAAATTGAAGACCTTGTTTTGGAACCTCTGGCTAGCGCTGAAGCTGTCTTGAGCGAAGAGGAGAAACAAGCAGGTGTTTTAATCGCTGATATTGGCGGCGGTACCACCGACATTGCAGTACTGAGAGAAGGAAGCATATATCACACCTCCGTTTTGCCAGTCGCCGGTCATCAAATCACCCGCGATATCGCAGCTGGTCTGGGTCTCTCCTTTGAACTAGCTGAAGAAATGAAGAAAAAATACACCAATTTGCTGCCTTCCAGCGAAGAGGACAATGACCGAGTTGTAGGCGAGAACGGCCACAGCATCTCATATCGCGATCTTTGCGAGATTGCCCGCGCTCGTGTAGAAGAGCTTATGCGTCTGGTGGTTCTCGAACTGCCTCGCTCCGATTATAACAAACTGATCCCTGCCGGGATTGTAGTGACTGGCGGCGGCGCCAATATGCCCGGTATCGTAGAATTAACTCAATCAATAACTCGTCTACCGGTAAGAATCGGTATTCCGCCCTCTTTGAATGGTGTTTCTAATGCCCTGTTAAATGATCCCGCTTATGCCACCAGCGTCGGTTTAGTTCTCTGGAAGATGAAAAATGATAATACCCAGAAATGGGTAACCAAGCCGTCTGGCCTGCGTGGTATGTTCGCTTCCCTGTTCCGACTTTTCCGGTAGTTAATAAAGCAATTTAAGAAAAAAGAGAAGGAGAGAATATATGTCGAAAACGAGTTATGTACCTAGCCCGGCTAAGATCAAAGTGATCGGCATGGGCGGTGCGGGTTGTAATGCTATAACCCGAATGGTTCGTGAACAAATCCGCGGTGTTGAATTCATCGCCATGAATACCGACTCTGCTCATCTGGAAATCACCGAAGCTCCAGTGCGTATTGCTCTGGGTGAGAAACTGACCCGCGGCCTGGGAGCTGGCGGCGATCACAACGTCGGCCGCAGATCGGCTGAAGAAACCCGTGATGAAATCAAACAAGCTATCGCCGGATCTGATATGATCTTCCTGGCAGCTGGCATGGGCGGCGGTACTGGTACCGGTTCAATTGCTGTAGTAGCTGAGATGGCCAAGCAATCTGGTGCTCTAACCATTGCTACTGTTACCAAGCCTTTTGGTTTTGAGGGCGCCCGGCGCATGCAGGTAGCTGAAGAGGGTATTTCTCAGCTTATCTCCAGAGTAGATACTTTGATTATCGTTCCTAACGATCGCTTACTTGAACTTTCTGATAATAAAACTTCTGTTGATGGTGCTTTCAAGATGGCTGATGAAATCCTTTGCCATGCTGTACAGGCCATTGCTGAAGTCATCACCGTACCCGGCCTGGTTAACCTGGATTTCGCCGATATCAGAGCTATCATGAAAGACGCCGGACCGGCCTGGATGTCCATGGGACGTGGGTCAGGTCAAAATAGAGCCGTTAATGCCGCCAAGGAAGCCCTGGCTAGCCCCATGCTGGATGTCAGCATCACTGGCGCCAAGGGTGTTCTCTTCAATGTCGCCGGCGGAAGCAGTTTGACTCTATATGAAGTTAGCGATGCCGCCAAGATTATTGGTGATGCAGTTGATCCTGAAGCCAATATCATTTTCGGCGTCAATGTTGATCCCAATATGGGCAATGAAGTTAGATTGACCCTGATCGCAACCGGTTTCGCCTCCAGAGACCAGATCTCCGGCGCCGCCCGCGAAAAGGCAATCATGAATACTCTTGGGAAACTGAAGACTGAAGACGATTTAGCTGTACCGGCTTACATGAGATATCGCGGTTCATACAATAGCAAGAAATAAAGCGGGTTTCTCCGAATCCTGAAAAATTGAACATTGGTTAGTTGAGGGGGAGCGGTATCAAAGAAATTTATTACCGCTCCCCAGTCCAATCAAGACAAATCCAGATGGGAATTGGATGGGGGTTCAGACTTTGAGAGAGATCCAGATAGAGGACAAGCTAGGTAATTTTATAAAAGAATTTAGCGAAGATCTCTGCAGTTTAGAGCTCTTACTATATTTCAGCAGGCATCCCCATGCCAGGTTTAACCGCTCTGCGGTGTTACATGCTACAACGACCAAGAAATTTGATACTGATAAGGCTTTAAAAACACTGATTGAAAAGAAAATAGTGGTAAGTTTTCTTGAAAACGGCATAACACTTTATGCTTTAACCAAAAGTGAACCCATTCACAGTCTGGCTGCTGAGCTGGTTAATATAGATCAGCGCCAGTGGCAAATTATACTGGGACAACTATTAGACGCCCAGGGGATTTAATAATTTAGAAACATAAAATCGAAATCACATGACAGATGGTATTAATTGCTTTCTCTTTCCGCCGATGTCATTTGATATATCGGGCTACCCCCCTTAATCGCCGCTCTCCTTCCTTGGTTATTAAGGGGGGTAAAGTCCACAGACCAGGACATCAATAACTTACAAAGTTGGTTTTTACCTCAAAGTCGGAATATTCAGCATTGTCACCCACACAAAACCGCATTAGTCCATCAATGATAAGCGTTTCAAGATTGGTAACAAAGGGCGATTTTTGCTATAATACACACGAAACATGAGCTATTACTTAGGTATCGATATCGGGTCTACCAGCGTTAAAATCGCTTTGACGGATGCAAGTGGCCAAGTCTCTTATCTAGCTAACCAAAAGATTGTTTCCAATCCCCGTGAAACTCTCAATTCGTTGCTAAAGGAACTGGACATTCGGTTTCCTCTAAAACAAGTCATAGCCGCTGGTGTTTCCGGTTCTGGAAAAGGGGTGATTCCAGGCGAATTTGGCTGGGCACCCTATAGCAGTTCTTTAGCCATAGCCTCGGGTTTATTGCAACTAAATCAGGACGTCCGTTCAATAATTCAAATTGGCGGTCAGAGTTCTCTGGTTATTGAACTGGAAGATGGACTGAATAAACCCTGGAAAGTGGCCTCTAACCCTCTGTGCGCCGCCGGTACTGGCCGATTTCTGGAGCAGCAGGCTTACCGCCTGGGAATCAAGATAGAGGATTTCGGCGATATTGCCTCGAAGTTTCAGGGAAATGCGCCCCGTATTGCCGCCCGCTGCAGTGTATTTGCCAAGAGCGATTTGATCCATCTACAGCAAAAAGGAGTGGCTGTTGATGCCATGCTTTATGCTCTTTGTGAAAGTATTGCCCGTATGACGCTGGCTCTTAAGAAAGGTGTGTTTAACGAACCAGTGTTTTTCATCGGTGGTGTAGCCGCTAATAGTGCTATTGCCAAGTCTTTAAATGGCATGCTTTCTGAGAGGAACAGAAATCCGGTACAAGTCATTATTCCTGAGAATTATTTATTTGTAGAAGCCATCGGCGCGGCACTGCTTTCACGGGATAAAAAATCAGAGGTTAAATTGTTACCGGAAAGCGATGCCAGTAAAGAGTATTATATATTGCCCAAACTTCAGGATATAGCGATGCCGGCTAACGAACTAAAAGGAAATATTTCTGCGCCCTGCATCGGCTACCTCGGTGTAGACGTAGGTTCAACCAGTACCAAAGCGGTTATTCTGGACGAGACAGGGAAACACATCCTGGCCAAGAATTATTTAATGACAGCCGGACGCCCTGTAGATGCGGTTAAACAGGTTTTTTCCAATCTCATTACAGCAGGCGCCGGGCAGGTGAAGATTGCTGGAGCAGGGGTAACCGGATCAGGCCGTTATCTGATTGGCAGCCTGATTGGGGCTGACCTGGTTAAAAATGAGATTACTGCTCAGACTCGTGCGGCAGCGGATATCGATCCCCGTGCAGATATCATTGAAATAGGGGGACAGGATTCCAAGTTGGTGATCAAGCGCAAGGGAGTCGTGGTTGATTACCAGATGAACAAAGCCTGCGCTGCCGGGACTGGCAGCTTCATTGACGAGATGGCAGAAATGCTCTCTGTTTCTGTGAAAAACGGTGAATTTGCCAGGTTGGCACTTAAGGCTGATCATACCATTGATCTAGGTACCCGATGCGCAGCTTTTATGGGACAGGCAGTTCCTTCTGCCCAACGGGAAGGGGTGTCTGTAGAGGTCATTACAGCTAGTTTGGCCAATTCTATCGCTAAAAATTATCTATCTAAAGTAGTAGGAACACGCAAATTTGGAAATAAGATTATTTTAACCGGCGCGGTATTTTATAACAAAGCCGTGGTTTCAGCCTTCCAGCAGCAGTTGCCTGATAAAGAACTGCAGGTAGCTGAACACAGGGAAGTCAGCGGAGCCATTGGCGCTGCTTTGCTGGCTAAAGAAGAGGTCAATGGGCATTCTTCCAAATTTAAAGGCTTCAACACAATTGTTGGGGCTGAATGCAACCTGTCGACCTTCACCTGCCAGAGCTGCGATAATAATTGCTCAATCACCCAGATGAAAGTTCCCGGTGAGAAACCTACTTTCTACGGCAGTCGATGCGACAAATATGACAGCAACCTGATGCTGGCAAAAAAGGAAACTTTCTTCGATGTGCGTGAAAAATTGCTATTCCGCGAATACAGGGAGAACACCGGCAGTGGGCCCAAAGTCGGAATTCCGCGTGCCCTGCTGGTTTATGATTATGCTCCTTTATTAATAGGGTTCCTGAATGCCCTGGACGTTCGTGTGATTATTTCAAATAAAACCAACAAAGACATTGTCGAACGCTCTGTTGAACTGTCATACTCTGACAGTTGTTTTCCGATGAAGCTTTTGCACGGTCATGCTGCGGTTTTACAAGAAGCCGACTACCTGTTATTCCCCAGCGGCATTCGCCTGGGCGCGACTGAGGGCGCAGAGAACCAGAAATATGCCTGTCCTCTGGTGCAGGCGTCTCCGTATATCGTTCGTCAGGTTTTAGGGCTTGAAAAGAAACTACTGGTGCCGGCAATCGATTTTAGTCAGGGTGATGAAGATATCATACGTAATTTAATTGAGGTAGCTCAAAAAATGGGCTTTGATGCCAACCTGGGCAGAAAAGCTGTTTTGGCCGGACTGGCTTGCCAACGCAAGTATGAAACAGACAGAGCGGAAACCGGAGCCAGGTTGTTAGCCCAGTTAAAAGAAAGCGGTAAAATCGGCGTGGTAGTGCTCTCCAGGGCTTATATGTCGCAGGATTCGGGCGCTAATTTAGGAATAGCCGAGAAATTAGCTCAACTAAATGTTGAACCCATACCATTGGACTTCCTGCCTCTTGCAGGAGTTGACTCCAAGAAATATACCGATCGTCCTTACTGGTCTTACGAGAGCCGTATGCTGGCGGGGGCTGATATAGCAGCCCGCGATCCCCAGCTTTACGGGTTGATTCTGACCAATTTTGGCTGCGGGCCAAACTCCTTTATCATTAAAGAGCTGGAAGATGTTATGGGTGGAAAGCCGTTAGGCCAGCTTGAAATTGATGAGCATGCTGCCGAGGCCGGTTTGGTTACCCGCCTGGAAGCTTTTGTAGACACTATTCAAGCTTACAGCCATTCTGGTTCCAGAGCGGTTGAGGTCAAAGCTGCGGATATTTATCGTGGTGCAACCTCAGCCTTAAACAAAGGGCGGACATTGATAATCCCGCGTATGGCTCCGCATGCAGATGTTATTGCCGCAGCTATGCGGGCTTTCGGTGTTCCGGCAGTAACTTTGCCGGAGCCTGATGAACGCAATATTTTGTATTCTAACCAGGTTACGTCAGGCACAGAATGCCTGCCGTACCGGATAACTCTGGGTGACTTCCTGAGGTTTTTTAAAGAGGATGGCCATGATTATAAAGACGTGGAAGGCTTCATGGCCGGATCTTTTGGGCCTTGCCGTCTAGGCAAGTATGCCGTTGAACAGATTCGCATTCTTAAAGACCTGGGTTTCGATTTACCTATTCGTACGAGTGTTTCCAATAATGCTTACCGGGATGTGGGACTAGGCGCTGGTTTTGAACGTCTGGCCTGGAAAGGCATGTCTGCGGTTGACTATTTACAGAAGTTACAGTGGCGGGTCAGGCCTTATGAAAAAATTTCCGGAGTCACAGACAAAGCCTTTGACAAATATTTGAAGAAAATCGTTGAAAAAACCGGACAAAAAGAGAATCTGACCTTGTTGTTGCGTCAGGCAGCCGCTGAAATGAATGATTTGATTGATAAAACCTTGCCGCGTCGCCCGCTGGTAGGCATCAACGGTGAAATATTCCTCCGGTCTAACTGTTTTAGCAACAAGGATCTGGTTAAAACATGTGAAAAGGCTGGACTGGAGGTTGTAGTTTCTCCTATGGGTGAATGGTTTAAATATATCTCTCATCGTAATCTGGAAGATGCCGTCAAAGATAAAAAGATAAAAAAGATCATCCTGAGCTACATCAAGAAATATATTCAAGAAAGCGATGAACGCCGGATTGCCAGTCTCTTTACGAAGGTCTTGCCTGAAACAGAGCCTTCTACTTCCGACCTTCTTACCAAGTCATCTCACTATCTTTCTTCCAGGTGCGGGAGCGAAGCTGTCTTGAGTATCGGCAGCGGAATAGACTGGTTGGAGAATGAAGAGTTCGCAGGAGTTATATCGGTGATGCCTCACGGCTGCATGCCTGGAGGAATCGTAGCTGCTATGGCCGATAAATTTGGCTCTATGTACAAGAAACCCTGGATCAACTTGACCTACGACGGAAATCTGGAAACCAATAACGCAATACGTATTAATGAATTTGCTGAATTGGTGAAATTCTGCAACAAAAATGTTCTCGCGCCTCATTCCGCCGGTCAAACCAAATAGTCTTCTTCCGAATCACCCTTTCATCTTTGTGTCCTCCCCTGAACCGGATGGACAAAGGTTTTTATTAGTTTCTCCCGTTATCGGTTATGGTCAAAGACTGTCTCATTGGTAGAAAAGTGTGACTTCCTATATAATTTTGTGATTTATCTGTGAGTGTTAGACTTTAAGATGGTAGTACCTGAGTCAAATTAGAGTAAATATTCACCGGATAAAGGAGCAATACTTTGACAACCGATACTGCACAGGTAAGTTTTAATCTGGCGAGCTGGACGAAACTAGCTAAACTTGGCAGCGCGACAGCGGTATCAGGGCTTGCACAGATGGTCAATAAGGATTTCGCGATTTCGGCTTTGAGCATTGAAGAGGTCTCAATCCGCAATGCTACCAGGTTGGTAGGAGCAAAAGCCGACGATAGTGTGATCGCCATATATCTCCTGTTTTCCGGTAATACCAGCGGACAAATCCTGTTATCCTTCGATCCTCAAACAGCCTTCGATCTGGTGGATATGGCGCTGGACCTGGAGCCCAATACTACCAAAGCTCTGGGGGAAATGGAAAGGTCTGTGCTGGGAGAGATGGGCAATATTGTAGGCGCTTTCTTTTTGAATAGCGTAGCAGATTGCGCAGGCCTGCGGTTAATGCCTTCACCTCCAACGGTTATGGAGGACAATGCTGGAAGGCTGGTCGGTTCGCTTTTAGCAGAAGCCTTTAAGGGCCGCGATTCTATCTTCGTGATCAAATTGAAATTCCATTCCTCGGTTAAAGAGATTGAAGGCAACTTTTTAGTTTTGCCCTCCGTCGTGATTCACACTAAATAGTTAGGCGATAGAGGTAAAAAATGGTAGTAGCAACGCAAAATATGATAAATGTCGGACTGGCGGAACTGGCGGTTAGCAAGGACTCAACCGATGTTTTGGCTGTTCTGGGACTGGGTTCCTGTATTGCCTTGTGCGCTTTTGATCCAGTTGCCCGTGTAGCAGGCCTGGCGCATATGGTCCTGCCTCGTTCCCGCATCGAGACCGAAGGGCTTGGCATCAAGGTCAAATATATTGAAACCGGGGTGCCCTGGCTTCTGCAAAAAATGTATAGATTGGGAGTTAGACAATCAGATTTAATCATCAAAATCACCGGCGGGGCCAGAATGTTGAATATCCCCGGCAACAACAATATTTTGGATATCGGACAGAAAAATATCCTGCAGGTTAAAGAATCACTGGCTAAAGAAGGGCTGAAGATTTGCGCAGAAGATCTGGGGGGGGGCCTGGGGAGATCAGTCCGTTTTTATGTGGAAACCGGAAAAATCGAGATTAAAGCCGTCAACGGTCGTATTACTGATTTATAAAAGAAAACGCAATAAAAGGAGAAGTTTAAATGGCAAAAATTTTGGTAGTAGACGATGCAGCATTCATGCGGATGCGTTGTACAAAACTACTCAAAGATAACGGGTATGATACGATCGAAGCTGGAAACGGCGTAGAGGCAGTTAAGCAGTATCAGGAACAGAAGCCAGATGGAGTTCTAATGGATATCACCATGCCTGACATGGACGGGATTGAGACTCTCAAGAAACTCATTGAGATTGATTCCAGTGCCAGGATCGCTATGGTTACTGCTATGGGGCAGCAGTCCCTGGTTATTGAGGCACTTAAATCCGGGGCCAGGGATTTTGTAGTAAAACCCTTCAATGCTGAGCGCGTATTGGCTGCAGTGGTAAAAATTGTAGGATAATCACCGAATAGGTGTTTTCTCCGGTGGGCTTGATCGAACGGAATCAGAAGAAGAAAAGTGAATGGTGGGTTTGGGAGTGCCAGCTCTCAAACCCACCTCTTTTATTTAACCGGTTTAACTGGATTTAAGAGCGACGATTATATAGTTTTTCCCTCCGACCACATCCTTGACACAAGGTGTTTTACGCAAAATATCAATTAGTGGTAGAGGGCTGCTGATGTCAATTTCCAACCAGGCGCTGCCATCCTCGGCTCCGCCTTTAGCGATAACACGCAAGCTGGTATTCTTCATTAATTGTTGCTCTAAGGCCGCTAAGTTTTCGTTTCTGGCCGGAGGAGCAATGTCTATTTTTAGTTTCCCGCTGTGGGTGCGGTTTTCATCTTCGGAAAACAAAGAATCTATCTTGTTTTGGGTACTTTTAGCGGGAGCAGGGTTTTCAGATACGTTGTCCGGATTATTTTTTGAGATTACAGTTTCAGGCGGTACCGGAGTTTTGTTTAGAGTTTCCATTTTTAACTTTAAATCGGCTGCACCAGGAACTGCCATGACCTGGTGCATTTTTTGCTGGATTTCTTGCATCAACCGGCTGGATTCTTCAATCTGGGTTCGGACTTTGTTTTTAGCCTGACTAACAATTTCTTCAGCTTCATTTTTCGCTTTAGCCAATATAGCATCAGTTTCGATTACAGCAAGTTGTTTGGATTTAGTAATGGCAGCCGCCAGTAAAGACTCCCCTTCTTTCTGTGCCGCGATTTTTGCAGCGGAAATAATTTCTTGCGCTTCTTTTTCGGCTTGAGCGCGAGCTGCCTGGCGAGCAGCGGTTAGAGCTTGTTCAACGGCTTCGGAGGTTTTTTTCTGGGCGGTTGTTAATTCCTCGGCGGCTTTCTCATGTAATTCGTTAGCTGAACTTGTAAGCTTGTGAACTTCGTTTTCTGTTTCTGCCAACATTTGTTTGGAGACCTGGGCGGCTTCCTCTCGGGCTGTTTGCAATACTTTAGCTGCCTGTTTGGTGGCATCTTCTTTAGCTTTTCGCAGAATGGATTCAACCTCTTTTTTGGTGCGTTCCCGGGCTTCATTGCGGCTTTTTTCCTCAGCAATTTTTACTACTTGCTCAGCCTGAGAGCTGGCTTTGGCTAGCACCGCATCTTTTTCTAAGGCAGCTTTTGCTTTAGCCTGTTCAGTTACTGCTTCGGCATCCTGCCTGGCCTTTTCGCCAAGTTTGGCGGCTTCCTGGTAGGCTCCCGCCAGAATGTTTTTAGCGTCCCGGTCTGCGAGTTCGTGTAACCGGTCCTTCTCCTTAAGAAGGGTCCGGGTCAGTTTTTGTTTAAATTCTTCGATGACAGCTTCGGTATCAGAGAGTTCTTTAGCCACTTTTTCCTGTGCGGTAAACATACCAATCGCTCCTCTAAAGATCAATACAAAGACAACAGCCTGCCTGGCTGCCGCTATTTGGAGAGACCTGCTTTAATTCTAGCCCTTTGTTATTTGAATTAAATCAATCAATAGTCATGTCAAGAATAGTACTTTAATATGGTCTTTAGCGCAGCTCCAATTAGGGTGTTTCAAATGAGGGTATTTCAAATGGGGGAGGTTTGTATTAACCTGCTAACTCTGTTATCTTAGGAATATCAGTTATAAAACTAAGAGCCATAATGAAAAACATGAATTATGAACCGCAGGCTAGAGGGTGGTTCAGGTTATTTGTCCTCATTAACAGTGTCAGAGTACAAAGGAATGTTGAAAAAATATGACGTTGAATAAACCTGTTACTTCATTCAGCCTTAAGCCGGAATTGCTATCCCCTGCCGGGGATTTTGAATGTTTACAGGCGGCTGTAGCTAGCGGGGCAGACGCAGTTTACCTGGGTACCCGTGAGTTCAATGCCAGAGTGAACGCGCATAATTTTTCCTTTGAAGAATTAGGCCGGGCGGTCAGATTATGCCACGATCAGGGTGTCAGAGTTTACTTAACAATGAACACCCTGGTGAAAAATAATGAGTTGCCGCGTTTTTTTGAGACGTTGTCTAAGGCCTATGCGCTTGGGATAGACGGCGTAATCCTGCAGCATCTTAGCTTTGTAGACATTATTAAAAAGAATTTCCCTGATCTGGCGGTCTTCGTTTCGACGCAAGGCGCTATCGGTAATACAGCGGCTGCTGCCTTGATGAAGGGAGCCGACCGGATTATCTTACCCAGAGAGATGCCATTAGCTGAGATAAAGAAGATGATCAGTGCTGGGGCCAAAGTCGAGATTTTTGTGCACGGCGCCCTGTGCTTCAGCTACAGCGGTTTATGCCTTTTTTCCAGTTTTGTGAGCGGTCGCAGCGGCAACCGGGGATGCTGCGCTCAGCTTTGCCGCCAAAAATATAACGGCAAATATCCTATGAGCACCAAAGAATTGTGTCTGGTGCGCCGGATACCCGAGTTCATCAAGGCGGGTATTACCGCATTTAAAATCGAAGGCAGAATGCGTTCGCCGCTATATGTAGCTGTAGCCACGCGGCTTTATCGCAAGGCTATTGACTCTTTCCTGGCTGGTGATTTTCAACTTCCGCAAAAAGAGATGGAAGAGATCGAAGTGGTTTTTAACCGTGAATTTACCGAAGGCTTTATTACAGGTGAGACTTCTCTGCTTTCTCCTGACAAGCCTATGAATCGCGGCGCCTATCTGGGCGTGATTGAAAATGGCGAGATAACATTACAGAGAAATGTGGCCGTGGGTGATGGGCTCGGCATTTGGAATATGGACAATATCACTGGCGCAATAGTACAGGAGATTATATTAGACGGGAACAAAGTGCCAGCGGCTTCAATAGGAGATAGGGTAAATCTGGGTATCGGCGCGAAGTCTGGAGTCCGCGTTTATCTAACCTCTTCTCCTCGCATAAAAATAACCTCTGATTATCAGGTGAAGCGGACGCCACTTAAGATCAATCCCCGAAGTTCTTTACGGGTGGTTCTGCCTAAGGTTACCAAACAGAAAGCCCCGCTTTTACAGCGTTTTATGGCCAGGGCTTATTCACTAGGGGAAGCACATGAAATCGCTAAATCTGAAGCCGACATCGTTTTTTATGATATTTTTGCCCCGGATTTTCCAGAACCCGGGCAATGGCAGGAACGAACCGTTTTAGGAGCCTATCTACCTCGTATATTAAATGATGCCGAGTTATCGAGGGCTCTGGCGCTGCTGGGTCGTAAGAAGCCTGGCGCGATCATGGCCGGTAATATCGGTTTCTTAACTCGCCGGAATGTTTTTGATGTGCCCGTTTATCTGGATTACTCCCTGAATATTTTTAATGACCTGGATGCCCAGTTCTGCCGCCAGTATAATGTTGTTCCGGTGTTGTCTCCCGAGCTTTCGATGGTGGAGTTGACGGGTTTCAAAGACCGTGAGGTGGTAGTTTTCTGTCATGGTAATTTGGTGCTGGTTAATACCAGGATCGAAATTAAAGAAGACAGGATGAGAGATGAAAAAGGACTGGTTTTCCCGGTAAGGAAGGAAGACGGCTACTGGCAGATTTTGAACAGCCGGCCTTTCGGTATGTTTAACGACATCCGCAAATTGCGTACTATCGGGTTCAATCAATTTTATATTGATCAAGAGGGCGAGAGCGCTAACTTTGTGTTGCAATACCGCAACATGCTAAAGCAGATTGTCCAGGATCGCCGTTTGCGTAAGGGGTATACGGCCGGTCATCTATATAAGGGCGTAGAGTAGAGAAATAGCCTGAGAAATTCCCTGGCTTTACGGGTGCAAGAAGGACGCCATTACAGGTTTAAGGGTTCCACAATAAGAGGGATAAATTTAAGCATTGATCAGGCAGGTGAAGAATGTTTGAATCTTTGACTGAAAAGTTAGGCAAGATATTCAGTAAGCTGACTAATAAGGGCAAACTGACAGAGAAAGACGTTGATGAAGCGCTGCGTGAAGTTCGTTTGGCTTTACTTGAAGCCGATGTAAACTTCAAAGTCGTTAAAGAATTTATGGCAAAGGTTCGAGAGCGTGCCGTCGGGTTCGCGGTGCTGGAAAGCCTGTCTCCAGGTCAGCAGATTATCAAGATCGTCAATGAAGAATTGACGGCTATTCTGGGAGGTGGTCAAAGCAGGCTTAATCCGGCCGGACATCCTCCTTCTGTGCTAATGTTAATAGGTTTGCAAGGTTCCGGTAAGACTACAACCGCTGCTAAACTGGCTTTGAGTCTTAAACATTCCGGCCAGAGTGTGCTGCTGGTAGCGGCAGATACCCGCCGTCCCGCAGCCATCCAACAGTTGATTGTACTCGGCAAACAGCTGGACATCCCGGTTTACCATGAAGACCCATCTGTGCCGGTCAAAGATATTTGCGCCCATGCGGTGGCGAAGGCCAAACAAACAGCCGTAAACTGGGTTATTCTGGACACGGCCGGGCGGCTGCATATTGACGATGAACTTATGGGTGAGCTATCTCAAATCAAGCAGGAGACCGGTCCTGTTGAAATATTGCTGGTGGTGGATTCCATGACCGGCCAGGATGCTGTCAGAGTGGCTGAAGATTTCAACCAACGAGTTAACCTGACCGGACTGATCCTGACCAAATTGGACGGCGACGCCCGCGGCGGTGCGGCCCTCTCCATCCGCTGGGTAGCTCATGTGCCGATCAAATATATCGGCATCGGTGAGAAACTGGACCAGCTGGAGGCCTTCTATCCCGATCGCCTGGCTTCCAGAATCCTGGGTATGGGAGATATGCTGACTTTCATTGAAAAAGCCGAGCAGGCTTTCGACCAGAAGAAAGCGGTTGAATTGAAAAAGAAGATGGAGAAGGCCACTTACGATCTGGAGGATTTCCTGGGTAATCTGAAAGAAGTGAAAAAGATGGGGTCTCTCGCACAATTAACCGCCATGGTGCCCGGGTTGTCACGTATTGCCTCCAAAATCAATGAAGACGAACAGGAAAAGCAGCTTAAAAAAGTGGAGGCCATTGTACTCTCGATGACTCCTGACGAGCGGCACAATCCCCAGATGATTGACGGATCACGCCGCCGCCGGATTGCTAAAGGCAGCGGTACGCAGGTGAGTGATATCAATCAACTTTTAAATCAATTCCAGCAGATGCAGAAGTTTATGAAAATGGGCCTGAAGGGCAAGCTTAATCCCAATATGCTTAAAATGTTCAAATAATCCCTAAGCCTGGAATTTGCGGCGCATTTCCTCGATAGCCAGCAGGTTGGTAATACTGAAAAACGTAATTTTTGTATGGAAAGAAGTGATGCCGGTCTGGCCAGAGGTTACGTCCGTCAACCCCGGATAAAATCTCTACGTCCTAGCTAAACCTTAAAGCAGCAATCGGAGGCAAGGGGTTGGCGTGATTAAAGATTTATGATTCAGGATTGATGAGTACTGCGGGGAATTGTTACGGAGACTCCTTAGAGACCAGCGTGGGACAGCCTCAAAATTGGGTTTGTTTGGTAAAATTATCATTCAAGCAGTCCACCCTCCCGCGTCCTTGCCCTTTGAAAGAATCGGGATGGGGCCGACAACAGGACCATTACCTGGCCGGGAGAACCGGAGAAGATATTCCGAGCCAAATCGATTCCCTTGCGAAAAGAAGAAGGCCCGGGATTCAACATGAAGACTCCCACCCAAAATAAAGAGAGTCTGCAAGCTCTGCGGAAGCGGCCAGGTTAGAACTGCCTGGACTCAAAATTCGTGCGAGGGAAAGAAAGAGAAGAGAAGGTGACGCCGGGGATGGACCGAGAATGAAACGCAAGTCTGCCAACAAACCCGTATGACGCAATATTCAATTGTTAAAGAGCGTTCAACCAATCCCAAGTACCAAGATACAAATTTCAAACAAAATTATAATGTGGTTTGAGCGTCTGCTGCTTGTTTAGCCAGACGGCAGGCTTGAAGCGACTGCAATTCATGAAGGGCTTTATAGATCTGGTGTTCAAGGGCGGTCTCGTAGCGCATGTAAATATGCCAGGAACCGAAACGATAATTGCCCCCGGTTTTATTGTGGGTTTTTTCGTAGCGAAGAGCCCTCCTCAAGCGCCAGGAACTACTGACGATTCGTTCGACGAGCAGAGTCTCCAATTCACCTTCAGGCTGAAACTCAACAAGGTATTGGCGGCGGAGAGCAGCCAGCCGGCAACCATCTTCTCCAGACAGGAGAACTTCTTTGGAAAGCAGCCCATGAGAAACGGCATTAAGGCGAACGGCGGCCTTACCCGCCCCGGTTTTGACGCCGCCTTTAAGAGCGTTAAGACGGTTAGCCTTTATTTGTTTTTCGGATGCCATGTTTACCTCTCTTTACCGTACAGACCGGTAATGTCATATGCTACGTCTGATTTAATAATAGAACAAATGAGCTAGTATGGCAATAGTTTTGGCTTGACAGTTTAGTCAATAACGGGGTTGCAGATGCGAGCTTTCAGCTAAATCACAAGATCCAAGAAACAAACTACAAACAAATCTTAAATTCCAATATCCTAATTATAAACAAAGTACGAACTGACAAATAAGAACTATGCGCTTTGAGATACAAGATGGAAATTAGAAACCACCAATTGTCAGGGACGAAAGGGAGGCTCTTGGCGAGATCTCTCAACGAGTTTCAAGTTCCAGGTTGCCAGTCAAGAGAAAGACAAAGGTTGCTGGCGGAGCTAATATAAGTTCAGGAAAAAGAAAGGTTAGATGGAACCTTCAATTAACCTTTGACAAATGCCACTACATATAGTACCATCATGAAGTGAAAGATGAGAAACTGATCCGGAAGTTTCTGACCGATGACCAACATATAACCGGTGATGTAACATATCTTGTGTAAATTAGTAAAGAGATAAAAGAAAGGGCGTATCCTTTTCAGTAGTTGCGAGAAAACTGAAAGGAGGAATACGCCCAGTGGTCAAAATCAGAGACCTGACCGAATTAACGGTAACCGATTTATGGAAAGAG
>Ga0114951_10003100_pt1 | contig 17637 bp, 19 predicted proteins | sample AM7aDNAmetaG_FD_88677 | JGI IMG/M metagenome (GOLD analysis project Ga0114951, IMG submission 88677) | Freshwater microbial communities from Finland to study Microbial Dark Matter (Phase II) - AM7a DNA metaG | ecosystem: Environmental > Aquatic > Freshwater > Lake | place: Finland: Lake Alinen...
CGCAGTCCCGTTCAACGCCAGGATCACGCTCGTCCCCAAAGAAGCACCCGTTCCAACGAACACTTTCGGTTCATCGGGAGTGCCGTCATTATTACTGTCCTTAAAATAACCCCAGCCGATCGTACTAAACGTAAATTCACCGGTATTCGTCACGCTCGACACAGCGCCATATCCCGTGGTGCTCGTCTGCGTTGTCGTGATAGTGCCGCGATCCGTCGCGACCGTGGTGCCGTGATTACCGCTCACCACAGGACTCCCCGGAAGTGCCGTGATGAGAGTCTGGTTATAGGCAGCGCCAGAAACAACGGGAATATAAGACAATCCGTTTACATTGACGGTCACAAGCCCAATTGCAGTCGTCGACCCACTCAATCTATCGTCTACCACCACGCTGATATTCTTGATGGCGGCCGCGTCAAAACCAGCCACGCCCGCCAAATCCACCAATGCCTTTGTTATCTGAAAAAATTGCAACGTCCTCGTCAAGCTCTGCAGGATCAAGGTCACTTTTTTCTCATTAGCACCGGTTCCGCTAATGAGCTCCACTTTTACCTTGGAAGTACCGGTTGCACTAACCCCTAAAACCAAGTTCTGTGCGCTCAAATTGAAGCTACCGGTTCCAAATCCAATCAGACTTCCGGCCCATCGACTAAAATCAGCAGTAGCCCCGTTGGCCAAATTATAATTAAAGGAATATTGATTTGCTGAGGCTTGAGAAAAAGCTGTTACGGTGTTGTGCCTAGAAGGTTCCATTTCAACTACTGTGGGACGGGGGTTTAATGAAGAAAAATCGGTCACGGGTCCTAATCCCGGCACCACGGGAGGCTCAAAGTAAAGGCCCCCTGTCTTGACATCAAGACGGCCGACCTTATTGACCTGTTGCGAGTTTTCAAAAACAAAATTAATTTCTACGACATGCGCCAGATCAAAAGTTGGAAAATAGGCCCGTATCGCAATTATGGATATCGACCGCTGAAGATAAGCGGTTGTCAGCCCATCAATGTAAAATTTTGCTACTCTACCGGCAGAATCTTTGAGTTCGAGTTTAAGACAGTGCCCCGTCGAACATGCCACGCTCGTCTTCATATCGAAAACGATTGCGGTCAAACCGCTCACATTTTGCGATCCCCCTGGTGTTCTCCTAAAATTAATCGTAGCCCCCGAATAACTCCCTGCCACGCTCACGTTATAAGAAGCTGAAAAGTCACTGGGAGAGGTTTGATTGATGACCGGATCATGCCGTCCGTCAGAACTCCATGCTCCCAACACGGGACTCCCGGAAAAAACCGTGTCAGGATCCCCCGATCGGAAGAGTTCTGTGTTTTCTTTTTTTGCATTGTATTCATCGATGGCGGCAATAAATTGATTTAGAATCGCACGGGTTTCCGTCGATGGAACTTCCGGATTTTGCGCGGACTTGAGAAGGTCCACAAGTTCCTGCTCAGTCAGCGGCTGATCACTGACCAGGCCGTCATGGTTGTAGGCGTAAACACCATCCTCACTCAAAAGATACTCAACCTGCGTCCCTGCGAGTGCAATATCACTCAGACTGGGCAGCGATCGATTTCCTGCCGTGTGGGTATGCACAACGATGGAAGCCTCACCCAGGAGTGATCGAGCAACGGCATTTGCGCGAAGTTCCTCGTCACTACCGCTTGAAAAAAACACGATCTTTCCGCGGATCACAGCAATTCCAACTTCCACACCAAGGTTATGCAGGTCCCGAAGGTTTTGAGCCGTCACAGATCCAACAACCACGGCCGAAGCGTAGTCCGGGCTGAACTGGTCCACAGCATCTGCAAAGCTGGATTCATCCGTTTCATAAACATGGGTGGGTTCAATTTGAATGGAATCATGACTAATAGGCGAAGATTGATTAAAAGCCGCGTAAGGGTCCTCAGGCAACGACTGCGTATTTTGATCAGCCTGCTGCTCCTGATCCGCGGGAGTCTCCGGAACATAGGCGACCGCACGATCCTCCGGGCGAAGGGAGATATCGGCAAAGCCTAAAGGTATGGTTTGGGAAAATAAAAACGTGAGAAGCACAAAGGAAGAAAGGCCCCTTTGAATTGAAGTTCGCCGGTACTTATAAAAATGATTTTTTTTTATCTTCATTTTTCGACCCTTTCGTGAAGGAATTTTTACAATCTCGCCCGAAACTGTAATGAGAAACACTAAGTATTTCTCGAACCTTTGAACCTGCTAAAGACTAGCATGTAATATAAGCACTGTCAATAACCGTAAGTTGTTACATATAAACGACTTAGAATTTTCTTTATATTCTTTTAAAGTGCTTTTTAAGATAACTCAGTGAGCGGCGAGGCATTAATTGTTAAAAAATATTTATCAAAAAAAATTAAAAATTGTCCGAAAGATGAAAATATATTAAGGATATTTCTTAAAAAATGCGTAAAAAAGACGCTAGTAAAAGAGAATTTCTGGAAGGACCAGGGAAGGTCCCATGAAAGAAAAAAGAAAAGATAATCGTAATAGTTCAGCCCCCCAGGAGCGTTCGCCTTGACCTGGATTAAAAAGATCCAAAAAAACTCTGAAAGCTGCTTCGGGAAAATATTTTTTTGATATAATCTGGAATGTGATTAATGCATCAGCTACCGGAGGTCCTATGAAAAAGCGCAGCCAGATCGCCAAGCAAGCACCGCAGTTAGAAGAAACCATTCGAGGGTCCGTCGTAATGGTCAGCAGGCATTGCGGCAAAGCAGGGTGCCGTTGCCAAAAAGGGGAAAAGCACCGATCTCTCTATGTGTCGCAAAGCCGTGAAGGCAAGACGCGGATGATCTACATCCCCAAAAGGTCCGAGGAAGAAGCTCGGCGGTTGACGGATAACTATCGTGCGCTCAGAGACGCATTGGAGAAGATATCGGAAATAAACATCACGGCGCTGACTAAAAAGAAATGACCCGGAGACGGGCGCTTCAAGTAACGGCAGAGCTAGAAAAGCTCCGTGAAGAAAACGCACGTTTAAAAGAGGAGGTGGCGAAAGAGTTCAATGCCAAACGTTACAAAAGCAACAAGACGCCGCCGGATGATTCCGGATCAACGCAAGGAGCATCATCCCCGACCAAGAAGCGCGGCGGCAAGTTTGGACATAGTGGATGGTTTAGGAAAAAGCCGAAGAAGATAGACCCGGTTGAAGACGTGCGGCTGGCAGCACGCTTGAGAGTGTTCTGCTTAAGAAGAAAAAAATTCCCTTTCCTGGCTGCGTTATCGCCACCTTAACAATCCTGCCGCAATTATGACCCGATGCTGATCAGTCCGCCCACGAGGACGCCGAAGAGACGCCTCCTCGGGCTGAACCATTACAGATAATCGCTTAATGCAGAAAAAAAATGCCCGAGGCCAGACTTGAACTGGCACAGGGATTTAACTCCCCAACGGATTTTAAGTCCGGTGCGTCTGCCGATTCCGCCACTCGGGCATAATGCGCATCTTATTATCTTTCAACTAGTTACACAAATAATTTTTTTTGAATTTTGTAAGTCGCTCAGTCCGTTGGGTTTACAATTTATTGCTTCTCACAACTTATTATTTTACAACAAGTTGCAAAATTCACGATTTCCATTTCTGAAAACTTGGTGTCTTTAGGGTGTCCAATGCTTGCATCCAAGTGGTCTGACCTTCCCCATATCAGTGGACGGTTTGTTAAGATAGTCCGTTGGGTCTTTGTGCGCGAGATTTATAATAAAATTCATTAATACTTTTTGAAAACTGCGAGGGATTTTATCCGATCATTGACGGGAAGTCATTTAAATTGAATAAATATTTTTGCGGGCGAAACTTATTCTTTGTAGTTTTTGACTCCAAATTTAGCAAGAATCTTTTCCGCCAAACACCATCCCGTAAACGAAGACTGGATCAGATTCACGCCCACGAATGCCGTGAAGCAAAGCCACCATTCACTCACCCATACCGCAAGCGCAATGCTGATCAGAACAAAACTCCCAGCGATGATGCGAATACATTTTCCCATTACCATAAGAACCTCCCTAGAGATTTGTAATAACTTTTTTCTCGTTTTTCGCCATCATGTAATAGAAGACAGGAACGGCAGTGCGAGAAAGAATGGTCGAAGCAATCTCCCCAGCCATCAGGGCTACTGCCAATCCCTGAAAGATTGGATCAAACAGAATCACTGAAGCACCCACGACCACAGCCGCGGCAGTCAAAAGCATCGGACGGAAGCGCTGCACGCCGGCCTCGATGACCGCTTCTTCAAGAGGCATGCCGTCTGCGCGTTTCAATTCGATGAAATCTACCAGAATGATGGAATTGCGCACCACAATCCCGGCACCCGCGATCATGCCGATCATGGATGTCGCGGTAAAAAACACGCCGCCGAGCCAGTGCGCAGGCAAAATGCCGATCAATGTGAGCGGGATCGGAAGCATGATAATCCATGGCGTCTTAAACGATTGGAACCATCCCACCACGAGCACATATATAAGAAGGAGCACGAAGGCAAACGCGATCCCCAGATCGCGGAACACTTCAAAGGTGATCTGCCACTCCCCGTCCCACTTGAGAGTCCAGCGGTCCGTTGAAAGCGGTTGGCCGCTAAAAAGCTGATCGAACGTCTTCTGGCCCTCCTGGTTTTCCGGTACAGACATCTTCGCAATGCCTTTTTTAAGCTTCAGGATCGCGTAAGCCGGACTCTCAAACTTCCCACCTACGTCCGCGATGACATACGAAACCCGCATAAGATTCTTATGGTAGATCGCACGGTCCTTGAATCCATCCTGAATATCCACAAGGTCCCTAATCTGGATTGGATTCCCATAGCGGGAAAGAAGCGTCATATTGAGTACAGCATCCAGCGTCTTCCGCTTGCCCTCCGGCAACCTCACAAGGATCTCGACCGGTTCATATTCTCCGGAAAGATGCGCGAGATCCACGGCTTTCCCTCCGATTGCGGTCGTAATGGCCTCTGCGATCTGAGTGACAGGGATACCATTAAGTGAAGCCTTTTGCGTGTTTACTTTCAGACTCGCCAGTTTTTCTTTGGCCTGAACATAGGTGTCTATATCCGTGATGTCACTGTCCTCTGAGATCATTTTTTCGATTCGCGAGGCCATTTCATTTTGTCCTTCCGTAGTTGGCCCATAGATCTCAAGCACCAGCGTTGAAAGGACCGGCGGACCCGGCGGAACCTCGGCAACTTGCACATGCCCCCCGTATTTTTTCACGATCTCATGGACTTTTGGCCGTACGGATTTGGCAATATCATGACTCTGCCGTTTACGCTCATGTTTTCCCGCTAAATTCACCTGAAGGTCCGCCTGCCAGGGTTTCGAGCGCAGGAAATAATGACGCACAAGCCCGTTAAAGTTATAAGGGGCCGCAGTGCCCACATACATTTCAATATCCTTCACCTCCGGAACCGTGACCAAATAATCCGCGATCTCCGTGATCGCAGCCTGAGTCCTGGCCTTGGGCGTTCCTTCCGGCATATTGAGAACCACCTGGAATTCATTTTTATTATCAAACGGGAGCATTTTCATCCGGACAAGCTTGAGCGGCACCAGCATCACCACCGCAAATAGCAAGATTCCAAGCGCCCAAAGGAACCATTTACGGATCTTCGGGTTATGGATCAAAGGATTCATATATGAGCGATAAAGATGCGTCAGGAAATCTTCTTTTTCGCCTTCATGATGAATCTTGAGCTTGCCCTGAGCGAACGCCCGGCCCAGGATCTGATAAGCCGCCCACGGCGTTGCCACGAACGCCACGAACATCGAGAACACCATGGCCGCACTAGCACCAATCGGGATCGGCCGCATGTAAGGCCCCATGAGACCCCGCACAAAGGCCATGGGTAAAATCGCCGCGATCACCGTGAGCGTTGCTAGAATCAGCGGACTGCGAACTTCGTTCACGGCATCGATCGTGACATCCAGGATGTTCTTGCCCTTGTTCTCAGGCATCCGGAGATGGCGAACAATATTCTCCACATCGACGATCGGGTCATCGACCAGGATACCGATTGAAAATATCAGCGCGAAAAGCGTGATACGGTTTAGGGTGAATCCGAGAAAATAAAAGGTCGCAAGTGTAAGCGCGAGCGTCATCGGGATCGCGATCGCCACCACCCCCGCCTCCCGCTTCCCCAGTGCCCAGGCGATCAAAAGACTGACGCCGAAGACAGCGATCGCCATATGGAAAAGGAGCTCGTTGGATTTTTCTTTGGCCGTTTCGCCATAATCGCGCGTCACGGTCATTTGTACATCCTTGGGAAGCACCGTCTCCGGCATTTTTTTGATCGCATGAAGAATCACATCCGACAGATGAGCCGCGTTCGCGCCTTTGCGCTTGGAGATTGCAAGTGTCATTGCATCAAAGGGCCCTTTTTTATGATCCTTGGATGCGGGGCCAAAAAGGATCTGCGTCGAGCGTTCTTCCTGGTCCGGCCCGTCCACGACCTGCGCGATATCTTTAATCATCACGATGTTGCCGGCATTCACTCCAACGACAAGATTCTCAAGATCCGATTTTGTTCTAAAAAAAGAGTTCGCTTCCACCGATTCCAGCGCCGGCTCGCTTTCCAAATGCCCGGCATTTTGCTTCACGTTCGCGACGCGGATCAATTGCTCGATTTCGGGAGGATTCAAAAGCCGCGATTTTAATTTCTCTTCATCAAAAAAGACCTGAAACTGACGTTTGCGGCCACCTGTAATGTGTGTTTCCGAAACTTCAGGGATCGCGTTCACGATATTTTGTAGATTTGCCACGGTTTTGCGCAACGTCACCGGGTCCTGTTTTTCGCTATGGAACGTGAGAGTCAGGATCGGAACATCATCGATCGATCTGACTTTGATCAGCGGCGGCGTCGCACCCTCAGGCAGAAAATCGAGATTAGAATGAACCTTGGTGTAAAGCTTGATCAAGCTCTTCTCAACATCTTCCCCCACTTTAAACCGGACAATGATCATCGCGCCTTGCGGCTCGATCGTAGAATAGATGTACTCCACTCCCGGGATCTCCCAAAGCTTCCGTTCCCCAAGATTCACTATCCTTTGCTCAACTTCCTTGGAATCCGCACCGGGATAAGAGACAAAAATATCGAACATCGGCACTGAGATCTGCGGCTCTTCCTCACGGGGGAGATTCATGACCGCAAAAAGTCCGATGATGAACGATGCAGCGATAATAAGAGGTGTGATCTTCGACTTTGCGAAATAGCTGACGATACCGCTGATCAGGTCGGAATGATGGGTTTTCATGATGCCCTTCCTTTCAAGCGAGTATTCACCAAATGGAGCCCGTTCTCATCCAACTGCCCTGAAAGGAAAAGCAACTTGGCGTACTCCACTTCCAAACCGAAAAGCACCTGCTCAAATTCCGTTATCGTGGTAAGGCTTGCACGTCGCATCGCGAGAAGGTCCGCAATGGATTTGCGCCCTTCTTGATAGAGCTTGGCGGTCAGATCGCTCGCCTGCTCGGCATCCTTTGAAGCCTGTTTCAGGACTGGAAGGTCCATAATTACGGTTTCAAACCGCGTCAACTCACCGGCGAGCCCTTTTGCAATCTCATCACGAAGCGCCTGACGATCTACTTTCAGTTCTTCATAACGATGCTTGGCATCCTTGATACGACCGGGAAGGGTCGGATCAAAAAGGTCCATGGTCCCTTTGAATCCCACCGTATAGTCCTGACCGCCTGTGTGCCAATCCGAGGTATGCTCATTAAGACTCCCAAAACCATAAAATTTCGGAAGAAAGGAAGTCTTCTGCCGGAGGCTCTCAATGCGTTGGGCATCGATCATTTGATCCATAGCCGCAAGATCCTTGCGCTGCTGATAAGCTGTTGCGATCCAAGTACGAACCTCGCCTTTGTCCTGTACATATTCCGGCAATTTTCCTACGGGCTCCCACGTCGATTCCAGATCCTCGCCCATAAGAATATTCATGAGCATTCTGGAACTTTTCAACATCGCCTGAGCCCTGTTCCTTTCGCGTTCAATCCCAGCCGCAGTGACCTTCGCAGCATAAAAGTCGGCTCCCAGGATCAGGCCCTTCTGGTTCAAGTCCTCGGCCTGCTTCAGATCTTTATCGCTTTGGTCTTTCATAGCAGCAGTAACCGAAAGAACTTCTTTCGCAAGCAGAATACCCAGGTAGCTCTCAAGCGTCACGATCCCAGCTTCCATCTCAGTAAAATCCGCTTCAAGATCCGCGGACTTCACCAGTCGGCGAGCAGAACGGATCTTGGAGATCGTATTGAAGGAGTCAAAAAGCAGCATCTCCCCTTCCAATCCGAAGTGATAGTCCGTGCGATGGTTGGGATTGTTAAGCTCACTAAGCGCGAAATCAGCTTGTGTGAATTTATTCTGCTGGAGGAGCATACCGAAGACGCCGACAGGATCATTTGTGGTCGTCATCGAACCTACGCCCTGGACGTGGGGGAAAAGATCGGCGATAGCGATATTGCGGCCGGCCTTCGCTTGTTCAAGTTGCTCGTATCTTTTCTTTAAGGCGGGATAATGTGCGAGAACTTTCTGATAACAATCGAGAAAGGTCAGGCTATCGAGATGAGCGGGAACCTGGGTCGTAATTTCATCCGCGAATACAGATTGCCCCGCTAGAAAAACAAACGCAAAGAAAACCGAGAGTGTTTTTTTCATAAACATTGGAACCATCTTAGTCTGTTCTCCCTGGTTTGAAAACCGGTTTCTAAAATCCATCAAACCTTCCCTTTCGCCACCTTGAAACACCCGCCTTCGATCTTAATGCCGTGTTGATTGACGAGCGCGTTAGCAATCTTTTGGCGAGCCGATATGAGTATCCTCGAAATAGTTGCACGGTGAACTTTCATCTGCTTCGCGGCATCCTGCTGCTCCAGACGCATACCGTCACAAAGACGCAAAGCCTCCAGCTCATCCAATGTGATCTTGGTAACTATGATATCGTTACGCGGCACATGAAGAGGGCGGAAGCACCTGTCCTCCGGTTTACAACCAAGCCACCTCGTTTTTTTAGGTCTCATTCCATCCTCCAGTTATGAGCATATGCTCATAATACTACGCTTTTAATCTTTGTCAAATTTATCTTTGGCGCGAAATTATTGTCGCTCCAGCCCCCCAACCGTCTTGACAAACACGCTCTTCTTAGCTATTATTGGCATATGCTAATAACTAAAAACACCGCCTATGCCTCGACCATTTAAGTGCCGCCGGGTGCGCTGCAAGCCCGATGCGAACTATTTCAAGCCTCGGGGCATCCCATTATCAGAACTGCAGGAGATTGATCTTACATTGGACGAATTTGAAGCTGTCCGGCTCGCAGATCTGGAGGGCTTATACCAAGAAGATGCTGCAAAAAAGATGGCCATTTCAAGACAGACTTTCGGCAATATCGTCGAATCCGCCCGTAAAAAGATCGCAGATGCCCTTGTAAACGGCAAAGCCCTCAAGATATCCGGGAGTCAATACACCAAAGAAGGGAAACATGATCAAGATCGACAGCAAACTATGTGACGGATGTGGGACCTGCAAAGAGATCTGCCCGGTAGACGGAGTCAGGATCATTGATGGCAAGGCAGTGGCTAATGAACAATGCATTGACTGCGGAACTTGCGTCGCGTCCTGCCCGGCCAAGGCGATTTCCCAAGGCGAACACTGAGGACGCCCCATGAATCTTGTGCTTTCATCTCTTCAAAAGCGACTTCGCGAGTTCAAACGTCACGGCTATGATCTTCCCGCCTCACGCCGGTTTATCTGGAAATTGTCCGGGATACGCCACGGAAAAGTCCTCGAGATCGGAACAGGTAAGGGGCATTTGACCGCCCTGCTGGCCCAGAAAGGTTTCAGGATCATCTCAGTCGATCTCGATGGAGAGGTTCTTAAAATCGCAAAAGCTCACCTCTCCGCGCTAAAACTCAGTAAACGCGTTTCGCTCAGGAAAATGAACGCGGAAAAGCTTCGCTTTAATTCCGGGAGTTTTGACAATGTGATCTCCATGGATTTTTTCCATCACGCTAAAAACCCGCTGCGTTGTCTTCGAGAGATGATGCGAGTAGCCCGAAAAACTCTGACAATCGCGGATTTAAACCAAAACGGTATGCGGATCATGGACCTTGTCCATAAAAGCAAAGGGAAGAAACACGAAACACCCAAGATCCCCTTCGGAGACCTAAAGAAACATCTTCTCGCACATCATTTCAACGTCAAAAGCTATCGACACCCATGCCACCAGATATTTGTGGCCCAAAGGAGGAATTCATGAAAGTTTGCATCCCTACCACCACTAAAGATGGAAAATCCGCACAAGTCTATGAGCACTTCGGAAGCGCGCCTTGTTTCACCGTTTGCGACACAGACAAAAATACAATCGAGATCATCGACAATGCGAACCAGCATCACTCTCACGGTATGTGCCAACCCATGAGCGCGCTCGTCGGAAAAGAGATCGATGCGGTCGTCACCGGAGGCATGGGAGCTAGAGCTGTCCAGAAGTTAAATGAAGGCGGGATCAAAGTTTACCGCGCTGTCCCCGGCACTGTTGAGGCTATCTTGCAGCAGTTCTCAAAGGGTGGTCTTCAGGAGTTGACCATCGAGAACGCCTGCGCTCAGCACGGTTGCCATTAAACATTCCGGTTTATGCGGCAAACCCAAGAAAATCTCAAATCCCTACAAAGCCGCTTTCATTCCGCGTGCGTGGTTTGCGGAAGAAAAAATCCTCAAGGCATGAAATTGCCTTTTCGGACTTGTAAGGATGGTTCGGTCAAGGCGCGATTCTTTTGCGACCGACTCTTACAAGGCTATCCGGGTTTGATGCATGGGGGTGTGACCGCGGCAATCCTTGACGGAGCCATGATGAACTGTCTTTTTGCCCATGGTAAAATAGCCGTGACAGGAGCCCTAACGGTACGTTTTGTGTCCCCTCTTGCCGTAAAGCAAGCGGCTACCGTCCGAGCTCGGATAAAAAAATCTATTTCGGCGTGGCATATCTTGGAATCAGAGCTCCTGCAAGGCAAGCGAGTCGTTGCAAAAGGAACCGCCAAATTCATGGAATGCTCGGAACATTTTCTCAAACAGCATAAAATGGCGGGAGAGGACAAAAAATGAAACGGTTGATCAGGCTGCTCGCATTTGTGTGTGAAATATGTCCCTTGTGCATCATCGCCAGGCGTTTCCCGAGCTCTAAATTCGCCTCGGGGATGGCACGAATGGAAAAGTTTTGTCCTTTTTGCAATGCTCACGAAAAATTAAAACAAGACAACGGAAAACCTTAATAAGTCATGAAAGAAACAGCAAAAGCCTATTTTTTAGGAAAGAAGGGTTCCCGGAGACTGAATTGCGCTCAATCGGTAGCTGAGACATTCCGAGAGAAATACTCTCTGGACGAGAAGAAAACAACTATCCTCTCCGCATGCGGCGGGGGCATGGCTCCAGAGGGATACTGCGGTGCTTTTTACGCGGCAAAGTGTCTCCTGGACCATCACTTCCCACAACGCGCCCAGGAAAGCATGGCGCAACTTCATTCCGCAGCAGGCTCCCTCAAATGCCGGGAGATCAAAGCTCTTAAGAAGCTACCTTGCGTTGGCTGCGTCGAAAAAGCTGCCGAAGTAGTTGAAGGAAAATGAAGCTCAGGCTTATCGCTGAAGGCTCAACAAAAAAAGAACGGAAGGCCATGCGCTGGGGCATTTCCTTTCTGGTCGGAGATGTTCTTTTCGACACCTTTGGCCGAGAAGATATCTTTCGGGCAAACGTTAGCCGCCTCAAGATCGATCTCTCCCGAATCAAACACGTCGTGATCTCGCATGAAGACTAGGACCACATCGCCGGCCTTGGGGATTTCTTGAAAGCTCACCCTAAAACACGTGTTTATATCTGCGGAAAATCCGGCAAGGCACTAAAAGAACTGATCCTCAGTAATGCCGGTTCGCTTGTCGAAGTCGATAAATCTCGAAAGATAAACCCTAACATTTTCTCTCTCGGTCAGATGCGGGCCGATACAGGCCGGGGTATTCTTTATGAGCAGGCCTTGGTCGTGAAATCGCCGAATGGTTTTTCCGTGGTCACAGGGTGCGCCCATCCGGGGATCGTTCGGATCGTCAGACGGGCCGTTAAGATCTTCGGAAAAAATATTTACGCGATCTGCGGAGGTTTCCATATGAAGAACAATACGCGAGAACAAAACTCAAAGATTATCGCAGAGCTTCAAGCCCTCGGCGTTAAAAAGGTCATCCCCCTCCACTGCACCGGCGCTGCAGCTCGCCAGTTATTCCAAAAAGCTTACGGACGAGGCTTTGCCCGCTTCCATGAAGGTCAAACAGTCAAACTCTAGCAGGAAATAAATTTCTTATTAGCGCGAGTAGAATTAAAAGGCCGCCGAACACACAGACGACAGTTGCTCCGGTCGGGAGATCAAAGTAATAGGAAAGTCCGATCCCTACAAGACTCGCAAGAATCCCGTAGCCCCATCCCAAGAACAGTCTTCCGGATATTTTGTCCGAAAAAAGGATCGCTCCGACCGCGGGAATGATCAGAAACGAAAAAACCAGTAGAACTCCCGCAATATGCACCGAGCTCGTCACCACGAGACCAAATGTCAGATAAAAAAGGATATCCCACCATCGGACTTTGATCCCTTTTCGATAAGCCTCTTCAGGCTTGGTCGAGATCAGGAGAAATGTCTTACGGAAATACCAGTGGAATGTACCCACAATGCCATAAAGAATTGCCATCGTCACGATCTCACGAAGGTCCACTAGAAGGATATTTCCGACCAGCATGTGCCGGATCTCCTCATCCCCTTCGGCGGCCCGACTTAGAATCAAAACCGCTGCAGCAGCCGCGACCGCATAGACGATCCCGATAATGGCTTCTTGGGGGATCTTTTCTCTGCGGCTGCGTGTCACTGAAAAAATAATGGCCCCTATAAAAGTCGCCCCGAGAGAGAACCAGTATGTCGCATGCCCGTGAAGGCTGAACCCGAACATAAAGGCAAGGACGGCGCCCAAAGCCGCAATCTGGGCCAAAGCCAGGTCCACAAAAATGACTTTCCTTTCAACGACGTGAACTCCCAGGTAGGTATGGATCCCCGTCAGGATCAGGCACGCCAAAAGCGGTTTCCACATTAATATGAGAAAGGAGCCCATACTTATTTTCCTCCTTCACGCGCAAAAGCCGCTTCGAGGGACGTAATGTTCTGCTCCATAAGAGAAATGTAATCCTTTGCTTCTTTGGGCTCCCCCACCGATTGAGAGAGCGTAACGACTTGCGCTCCCGTTTCATCTGCGATCTTTTTGGGGGTCCGGGTTTCTTCAAAGGGTTCTTTGATGATCACTTTAACTTTTTTCTCTCTTATGATCTGGAGGACCTCCGCGAGGTGTTTTGCCGTAGGCGGAATACCGGGCTTTGGCTCTATTTCTCCAACGATCACAAGGTCAAACTCTTTGGCAAAGTAAGACCAGCTTCGATGATAAACGATAACCAGAGCACCCTTAAATGGAGCCAAGCGCGCTCTCCAGTTTTTTATCTTTTCATCAAGCTTTTGATTGAATGTTTCCGCATTTTTCCTGAAAAAATCAGCATTTTCAGGCTCCACGTTCGCCAAGCCTTCCGCGATATTTGTGGCAATAATTTTGGCGTTCTCAGGATCGCTGATGTAATGAGGATTCCCGAAAGCGTGAATGTCTCCTTCGGCTCTTGAAAGCGAAGTTGGGATCTCTAGCAAAGGGACCCCTTGAGAAACATCCATGGAGTATTGCCCTTCCCCCAAAAACCGCATGTTCCCGGCAGCAGCTAACAACGGTTCACGCCAAGCTTCTAGATCCAGACCTTCATGGATCAACACATCCGCTTTTTTAACCTTAAGCACATCCTTAGGCGTCGGAGCGTAATGATGGATGTTTTGCTTGGGGGATGCGATGGCGGTAACGCGTATCTTGTCTTGAGCGATTTCTCCGGCAATGTCTGCCAACGCGGTCGTGGTGGCAACCACATTCAATTTGCCCGCTGCGAAAAGGGCAGGGCAAAATGACAGCGTAACGCTTGAAACGATGAGAGAGAGAATGAACATCCTTTTAGTCATCATGGCGATCTCCTTTTTCCTATTGAACTGCATGTTTATGGGCGCCGATCATAAAATCCACCACGAAAAAGGCGGCATTATCGGTTTTCTCCCCTCCGGCTGAAACGGTGTGCGAATATTGCAACTTTGCGTCTGCAAATTCGCTTTGCCAGAAGATGAAATAAGGAGATACGCTCGTTGTCCCGTGTCCGCCACCGACATCCAGAGGATTCAGATAATCAAAACGCACCCCGGTGCTAAACTTCTCGGAGAACTTGTAATCCAGCAGCGAATAAAATCCCCACGGATCATTATTGATCTGAGCGACGTTGCCCCGGTTCTGGAAATAAAGTTCGTTCTGGCACATCACTTTTTTACCTTCGGGGAGGAACCAGTTGAATGTTGCGTCTCCTCCAAAAATCTTGACCCCATAACGATCTTGTCCTTCGGGAGGCGTATAAGAAGTCGCCACCAAGGTTCCCGTACCTGTACCGTCATCAACCATGATAGTACGCGAAGGATTTTCATCGCCGAACATGGTGGTCCATCCCAATTCCATGTTCGTGTCTTGAGAGGGTTCAAAGAAAGTTTTTAGATGCGTATTGAAGATCGGCCGCCGGGAGATCCCGGAAAAACTATTTCCATTGTTCCCGCGCAGGATCTCTCCCGTGATCTCAAGCGGCAGGTCCCAAGGATTCGGGATGCTGTTTTTGAGCCTCGCCCCGGATGAAGAAAGGCCTTCCTCACCAAAGAAGTCGCGGATCACGAGCGGATAATCCACGGTTTGTAATTGATGAGAGTGCAGCAGATTCTCTTTGCCGATATCAGCGCGGAACTTGCCGAGTTGCGTTGTGAAGCCGAACGGCAAACCCCACCGCGTGTAATACGCCTCTTCGATATCCACGTTCTGGCTTTCAAGATTATCATTAAGGGCGAGCACGGCATCGAGCCGGGAATAAGGATCGACCACCCCGGAGAAATTCACCTCCAATTCTTTTAAAGCGATCGTATTGTTGCCGTCAACATCAGCCTTGTTCTGGGTCAGTTTCGCCTGGGTCGTACCCACCACCCCAATGTCTGGATTGAATTTCCCCTGTAAAAAAGTCTTCGCGGACGCAGGGGTTTGGGGTGCCGCCACGGCAGAGCTTGGAAGCAAAATTTGTTTTTTCTCGAATGTCTCGATCCGATAATTTTGACGCTCGATAATTTCGTTTTGGGCCCGGACGGTCGATTTCAGGACCTCCACATTGCTTTCCATGGCAGCCATCATTCGTTTAAGGTCCGCCACGTCTTGCGCTAGGGTGGGCCCGGCAATGGGCTCAGCCCATGCAATTCCGATGGGGTTCATGGAAAAAATAAACAATAGTATGGAAAATAGCCATTGATGAAGTCGCATAGTGACACTCCTTTCCTGCGTTATAAACCGGAAGAAAAACGCTTAGGAAAGTACGGGGGGCGCTCGACCGTGTAGCGGGGAAAGAAATTTAAACGGTAAGGATTGTCTGAACTCTGAGAGATTGAACCGCTCTTGCTGTGCCCTGAAGAAAAGCAAAAAAACACAGAAAAGAATGAACCCAAGCGCCACAACAAATTGGCATAAGGGACAATGGTCCGCGTCATCCTTATCGCCAACATGATGGGTTGCGTGAATCAGGGGATGGAAGGTAAGCGCCGCAAATCCTATTAGCAAGAGGATCGCCGCAAAACGGAATAAATTATTTCTTTGAAATTGGATCATAATTTGTTCTCTTGAGAAGGGAGACTACACCCCACAAGACCAGTTATCAATAGAAAAGGTACAATTAAAGGTACAATTAATCACATCGATGTTTTTTGATGCCGCTTTTGTATTCATTGACGAGAACGCAAGGTTTCCCAATGTCGTAAAATATTGGTTAAAAGCGAGGTAAGATGAAACAGGTAAGTCTGGTGTCTTTAGGGTGTCTAAAACTTGCAACAACTATAGGGAAGTCGTTCAAAACCAATCGATTTCACGACAAATTGTAACTTGTTATATTTATTCAAATTACGTTTGTTTTCAAGCACTTGCAACAATTCTTCACGAGGATTTTAAGTCCGGTGCGTCTGCCGATTCCGCCACTCGGGCACTAATTGTAACTCGTCACGTATCTTACTGTTACGGCTTCTTTGATTTTCGTCCGACTTCTCGAAATATCGGCTTGTGACCATTTTGTGTCTATTTTTTTTCTTTCAAACTCAAAAGCGCCGTCCAAAACGCTCACAGCTTTTGCCTGATGCTCGGGACTTAAATGGCTGTAACGCATGGTCATTTGAATCGTCGCATGTCCTAAAAGTTTCGAAACGGTCACAAGATCAACGCCGCTCATGACCAAATGAGAAGCGAACGTGTGTTGCAGCGTATGCATCGAAGCATCATTAATTTCAGCTTTCTTTAACGCGGCCGCGAACGCTTCCCGATGGTACGAGGAAAAGATATTAGGTGAGTCCGGAAGCTTTTTCAATGACAGAATCAGATTTCTGACGGTTTCGTTCATGGGAATAACACGCCCCTTGCCTGACTTGGAGTCCCGGATATGGATCTGCAGGCGCTGGATATCAATATCCTGCCATGTCAAAGCCAGCATCTCTCCCCTGCGACAACCTGTATTTATGGCGAAGGTCACAAAGGCCAAAAGCTCGCCATGGCATGCCTCATAGAGCCTCGCGATCTCTTCCTTATATAGAAACCTTAGCCGTTCATTGTTCTCACGCAATTTTCGCATGTGAGCGCACGGATTAGGACGGATTAGCCTGCCCCACTCCCTGGCGCGGTTTAACATAGAACTGACTAGCGCCAAATCACGGTTGATCGTGGCCGGCTTAATTTGCTTCCCGAGACGCGAAACCTTATAGGTTTCAATATCGTTCGGTGTGATTTCATGAAGGTATTTGCTACCGAAGGTTTTCCCTACAAGGTTTAAGCGGTTTTCAATGGAGATAAAAGATTTATTGTAGATCTTCGCGTACCGCTCAAGATACTCTTTGCCGAATGCCTCGAAGGTTATTTTTTCATCCTTCTTAACATCAAAGAGCTTGCCCTCCCGGGCCTCCGCTCGCTTCTTCCCAAGATAATCCTCCGCCTCTTTCTTGTTCGGCCCTACAGCCTTGCGGAAACGCCGGCGAATACCTGCTTGGTCGTGATAGTAAAAAGAGACGTAATAGATTCCTTGACGCGTATAAATCCCTTTAGTCTTCCGCTCGCGCTTGTTTGATTTACCGTTGGTTTCTTCCATGGCTATTATCCCTTTTGCCTCACTACCCGCTGGACTTCTTTTTTGGATATCGCATAGATCTTCTCTCCAAATCTAACAGCATGGAGAGTGCCCCTTCTGATACGGTCAATAATGGCTTGGCGAGAGACACCAAGCAGCTTCGCCAGCTCCGGAACTGAATAGAAGTCTTTCGCTTCAGACATGGGAGAATTGTACACTTCCCCTTGTCACAAAGCAAGGACTAGACATCGCTGGGGTGCATTACCTCCGTGTCGGAAACTTTTTCATATCTGGTACGTTAATATTAGGAATCGAGTGTCAGATTTGGAGATATCAAATAAGCGGGGGCCCGGGAGGCCTCTGGACTACTCGTAATC
>Ga0114951_10003101_pt1 | contig 17635 bp, 19 predicted proteins | sample AM7aDNAmetaG_FD_88677 | JGI IMG/M metagenome (GOLD analysis project Ga0114951, IMG submission 88677) | Freshwater microbial communities from Finland to study Microbial Dark Matter (Phase II) - AM7a DNA metaG | ecosystem: Environmental > Aquatic > Freshwater > Lake | place: Finland: Lake Alinen...
CCGCATTATGTCACTTAAACTAGTCGCTCTCTTCCTAGCCATTGCCGGAGCGGTAGGTATAGCCGTTGGTTATTACCTGCGTCTCATTATCTCTTTGAGTAAAAAGGGTTCCATGGAACTCGAAATCAAGGAGATGCTCTTGGCCGCCAAGGAAGAAGCCAAAAAGATCACCGCCGATGCTGAAGCAAAGGCCAACAAGGTCCATGAGGATGCCCGCGTAGAGATCAAAGAAAAAGAAGATAAGATTCGCCAAACCGAAGATCGTCTCGCCAAACGCGAAGATCTTCTCGACAAACGCCAATCCGACCTCGACAAAGAAGTCGAATTGATCAAGCAGCGTATAGCCGAAATCAAAGCCATTCGCGAAAAGGCCGACAAACTCGAAGAAGATCGCAAGAATGCTCTCGAGAAGATTGCTAAATTGTCAGAAAATGAGGCCAAAGACCAACTTATGAAGCTTATTGAGAAACAATCAGAGGAAGATTTCTTGGTCAGAATGAACAAACTCGACACCAAAGGCGAAGAAATGTTGGAAAATAAGGCCAAAGATATACTTGCTATGTCTATCCAACGTCTTTCAGTTTCGGTTGCCCAAGATGTCATGTCCACTTCTGTGGAAATACCAAATGACGACGTCAAAGGCAAGATCATCGGTAAGGAAGGTCGCAACATCAAAGCTTTTGAACGTATTACCGGCGTTGAGGTTATGGTTGACGATACTCCAGGCGCCATCACCATTTCTTCCTTCGATCCAGTTCGCCGCCATGTCGCACGAGTCGCTTTGATGGAATTGGTCAAAGACGGCCGTATTCAGCCGGCCAAGATCGAGCAAGTTGTCGAGAAAGCCAAGCAAGACATCAATAAAACCATCAAGGAAAAGGGCGAACAAGCCGCTTATGATTGCGGCATTTTGGGCCTCGACCCACGAATTCTCCTTATTTTGGGCCGTTTGCACTTCCGAACTAGCTACGGTCAGAATGTTCTTCAACACTCGGTCGAAATGGCTCATATTGCCGGCATGATCGCCGAAGAATTGGGCGCCAATGTCCAAGTCGCCAAGGCCGGTGCTCTTCTTCATGATCTTGGAAAAGCCTTGGACCACGAAGTTGGTGGTACACACGTCGAGATCGGCCGTCGTATTCTGCAAAAATTTGGTGCTTCAGAAGATATCATCAAAGCCATGCAAAGCCATCATGAGGAATATCCTTATGAAACAATCGAATCCCGCATTGTTCAGACAGCCGATGCCATCTCTGGCGCTCGTCCAGGTGCCAGACGTGACAATATCGAAAATTATTTGAAACGTCTCGGCGATCTCGAAGCTTTGGCCAATTCATTCCCGGGTATCGAGAAATCTTACGCCATCCAGGCCGGCCGAGAGATCCGTATCTTCGTCAAACCGGAGGAGATCGGCGATGTTGAGGCCAAGAATTTAGCTAGGGATATAGCGCTTAAAATAGAAAAGGACCTCAAATATCCTGGTGAAATCAAAGTTACGGTTATTAGAGAATCAAGAACGACTGAGTTTGCGAGGTAAAATTGAATCCTTGAATATTTTAAAAAAACGTCCATTTTGTAGGACGTTTTTTGATTTACAGACCAATAATATTATACACATGTCAACTTGTGGATAGTATTGCTTAAAATATGGCTTACTATATAATTAGAGCCGTGGTACGAAACTCATTCGCTTCGCCTACCAGTGAAGGAGATGAGACCAATTATTAACAGTAACCTAGAACTTACAAATTTGGATGCAGTTCGAGGCGCGAGCGAGGCTTGCGACCAAAATGTATATTTCTATACATTGCGGGAGCAAACGAGCGAAGCAACGAAGAAATGCGCCAAATTTGTAAGTTCTAAAAAATAATATGAATAAAGCAAGCATAGTAGATGCCGTTCACGCTGTCCTTGGTGGAACCAAGGTCCAAGCCGAACAAGCTGTCGAGACTGCCATTAACAGCATCATTGATTCGTTAAAGAAGGGTGAGGAAGTTTCCATTGCCGGTCTCGGTATCTTCTCAGTCAAGCAGAGAGCCGCCCGTGAAGCCCGCAATCCTCGCACTGGTGAGGCCATCAAGGTCCCAGCCATGAAGGTTCCTAAGTTCCGCGCTGCTAAGGCTTTGAAGGACGCTGTTAAATAAGGTTATATTAGTATCTTGTCACCAAAACACAATAACGAGCTCGTTATTGCTATCGAACATAAAACCGCCATAGGGCGGTTTTATGTTGTATATTATCCCTGTGGTACACTCCCTTTTCCTAGACCCTCAACAAATTCTCTAATCTTCGGGCTGTAGATCTTATAATTAGCATAGCTATAATCAAAATTTACTTGGGCTGTTTTGTTATTACCGTCAACATAGAATGTGTCAAATATCCGATCATTCATTTTTCTTTCAACATGATAAATCCTGGTATCCTGGGCGGAGTTCAATATTACTTCCGACAAAATCAAAGCATCATTATCGGCAATATCAGAATTATAGAGAGTGTCCGCATTCATGAGTTCATAAGATGTCTTAATATCAATGAATATATCGGAGTAATCCCTTAACTCGATATTTTCTCTTGGACTTATATTCACATTTTCACTACCTTTTATAGTATCAACTTCCCAATTTTGGACGATCCAGTCCGGCATATATATCACAAAAGCTCCTTTTGCCAAATATCCGACTACGTCACTAACATTTCCAGGTCTTGGTTCAGCAACAAAAGGATCAAAAGAAGACGTGGCGACAGACTCATTTGTAACTTCAACAACATGAGTTTTTACGGGCGATTGCAGTTGCGTTTTATCGTTATTATCCATCCGATTCGACTCAGGTTTTTCAAATCTTAAAAAACGTAAGAAGTAAACCACTATAAACACCGTAATTGCACCAATTACCACTATCAAAAGATATTTTGATTTGTGTTTATTCATGTAAATTCTATTGGTTATATTTTTCCCATTGATTTTTAAGATCGACTTCTCTTTCGCTCAGAGCTTGTTTGTAGCTATCACATTCTTTTTTATCAAAGCTCATATACTGTTTGTTTGTCCTGTTCTTAATTTCATCCTGATAATTCACCAGTTCAGTCATGGAAATAACAGAATAATTCAAGCCTACAATTTCTCCGGTTGCTTTACTGTTTGTTTTATTGACAATCTCAAAATAGAATTTGCCCATAGACGTATCGGATATGATATTTCCAATTGTTTTATCTGAGTATTTATTCTCAATGTATTTCTTTATTTCAATCTTCTTACCAACAACCTCTGGAATACCACGATAATGACGGATAATTAGAGCATCTCCTTCTGTTGTGCCAGTTAATACAGATGCTATATCATTAAATCGATACTTATTGTCACTTTCATTCGCCGTCGTATCGGAATATTTGCTTGCATTCTGCTCAAGATCATTTAATGTCGTATATTTTGTAAATTCAGACTTTCGAAAAATAAACGCATAATAATTTACTACGTTATCACTCCCGAATACAGAATAATAACCTACAGGTACCCACTTGAAAGGTTTATTATTTTCATTTGCGTGCTTCAACGCGACAGCTTGCGCAATATTCGGAGAAATAGCTTTCCCGAGATTTTCCTCGATTATACAAATACCAAATTTATTTCCAAAATATTGACCAATGCTACTATTGAGAATTTTGTCCTGATTGAAATATGCAACAATAATTACTGAAACAATAACTATAATTATTATAACTGGCACGACGAAACCTTTTTCGTTTTGAGTTCGCCAAATATATTGAGAGTTTTTCATATAGAAAATACTATACCATATTATTATACAATAAAGTGAAGTAGTGCGGGATGGGAGAGTCGGCTTTGCCTCTCGCCTCGCCAGCTCGGCTCGGGCTAGCCACCGGCTCGCGGCTCGGCTTACTAGCCTCGCACTGGTGAGGCCATCAAAGTCCCAGCCATGAAGGTTCCTAAGTTCCGCGCTGCCAAGGCTTTGAAGGACGCTGTTAAATAAGGTTTTCTTAAGCACTATCACAGTAACAATCTCGTTACTGCTATCGAACATAAAACCGCCATAAGGCGTTTTTATGTTCGTGATATAAAGAGTCATTTTCGAGCAATACATTGTAAGGATTTATTGCTTTAGATCTGCTATACTTTTTGTATGAAAAAAAGATATATCGTCGGGATTATATTATATGTGCTTGCAGTCGTTTATGGATTGACGGCATTTATTGATACATGGTACTGGTCATTTGCATTCGCTCTTGCACCAGCACTAGTAGGATATGTAATAGGCGCTATTCTTGATAATCATCACAAAAGTGACTCGGTGGCTATTTCGGAAGGTGCTGATAGAAGAAGCTTCTACAGATGGACGTTGAGTGCTACGGTACTTGTTCTTGCTGTAGTAGAAATGTTTCTAGGTTTTTTTGGAAACACACATGATACTTTCTTTACTCTAGGGGTGGTAGTTTATGTTATTCTGCCAACCTCTATTGCTTTCGTGATTGGTTATCTGATCGATAAGCTTGGTCATCACACCAAGTAGACAATAATGAACTATTTGTGCGGGATGCGAGAATCGAACTCGCGTCTACACATTGGAAGTGTGTCATTCTACCACTAAACTAATCCCGCGATATTTGGTTAAGAGCAAAATCAATAGTAGCAATAATCTTCCGATGCAACAAGACTCCAAAATCTTTATTGCCATTACTACTGACACCCAAATGAGCCGTACCGTATGGTAAAACTCCCTTCCTATTCTTCTTTTTATTCGTCCGAACATCAATATAGGACTGCTGGATATGCTCTCTTTTCATTCCTAGTGCATTTTTCCAGAAATTTACAGCAGTTTGTTCATCATTATCTGGATAAATGTGTAGCCGTAATCGAAAGTTATCTATATTTAGCCCGAAACACTTCCTGAACCACATCATTGAAAATCTGATTATTCTTGGATCAGAATTAACGATTCTTATCTGACTAGCAGTTTTACTACCTTCCCCTATATAGAGACCCAAACCAAGCATAAAAACATCTCTTTGATTTAGCTCTCCAATCTGATTTTTCCCATATTCTAAGGCCCTCAAATAACAAGACATCTTATCCGCCCTTTTTATTCGAATAATGTTATTAATATTTTATGATCTATTATGTAAAACAAGTTTATTCGGCAAAAAAGGTACATCTTTGAGCCAGTCACTCAAAGTGCTTTTTGCCACTGATATTTTCGAGGAAATAATTGAATAGGAATTGCCCTCTTTTCTCAATTTGATCGCCTCGCCTTTTATTGATTTTGAATACATCTGAACTAATTATAGTTGCTCAGATGTAATTATATCAGAAAGTATATTCTGAATAAATGAAATAGAAAAATTATTTTGAATCTTTCTGTTCCACAACCTCCTTTATCTCATCCACTTCTTTCTTCATTTCCTGAATCGAAGTTTGAATCTCCTTCAATTCTTGTCCTTCAGCGGCTATTTCTTTGTCAGTCTTGTCCGTCGCTTTCTTTTCTTTCTTCAATCCACTGATCACGATGCTTTGACCGATAAAAGCGGAGACAAAAAGACCGGTTGCCAGAAGAATCATTGTTACGATAACCATATTTATCGGTTCGTAAAATAACCATCCTAGCCATCCACCTTTTGCTTGAAGAATATCAGCCGTATGCCAAACCCCTCGCCAAAAAAGCACTATTGCAGTACCTCCAATGATCGTATAGATAATGGGATATCGGCTCAAATGGCCTCGTACGACATCCTCGAATTTATCAAAGAAGTTTACTATTTTTTTGATCATTAGGTTTTGTAGTTTAAAATACCTCCGCGCCTCGGCGAGACAAGTGTCGCTCCGATTCTCGCTTCGCTCGAATTACGCGACACTTCTCCCGCCTGAGGGCGCGGCTGGCGTGATTCGTTTTCACATTTTGCCTTGTCATTTTCCATTTTGATTTTTCAATTTTGCATTTGCGATTTTGTCGGAGCGCCGGGATTCGAACCCGGAGTCGCCTCTTCCCAAAAGAGGAATGTTAGCCGTTACACCACGCTCCGGTGTCAAATCATCCTAGCATATATGTTTCATCTCTACAAAATCAAATCATTGATCCATTCAACCTTGGCCCTTCTGGTTCGCATATTCAAGAATACACATAAGACATGAAAGCTAAAATCTGTCTCAAAGCCATCGCACTTCTCTTCCAAATATGTTTCTATCATCCGTCTTATGTGGCGAATTTTGAAATTATGGACATTTTCTTCTGGTTTATGGCCACCAAGCGTTTCATTATAATCAGAAGTAACGCTTTTGACTTCAAAGAAATGCACAACATTGTCCTTTTTGGCTATTATGTCTATTTCACCCCAGGCTCTGCGATAATTTCGTTCGACAATCTCAAAACCCTTGGAAACAACGAATTTACAGGCAACATCTTCACCTTTGTTGCCCTTGGAATGATTATAGGTTTTGTTCATTTGACGATTATAGGCCATATTTTTTGTCTTTTATGCACATAATCCACAGACTTATCCACTGTTTGTCTATTATTTTATGATTTTAAGCCATTCCACGAGGACATTATTCACAGACACAGTTAATAAGTCCTTCACACTGGCTTTATGTGTCAAATATTACTGTCCTGCTTCGCATCTCATATAACAGGAGTATTCTGTTACACAAGTGCCTGCACTGCGAAGCAACCCCGTGCATTACGGGGTTGCGAAGCAGTGCGGGTAGGGAGAATCGGACTCCCATCTTATCGTTGGCAACGATACGTTCTACCACTAAACTATACCCGCCTACGCTACTCGCTACGCTCGTAGCTACGGCGGGCAAGCCCGCTAAGCCTCGGAGTAGTTGCGAATAAACAATTCGAAAAATTGCTTTTCAAGTATGCACTATTTGAAAAGTCATTGCAATGTTCATATCACGTGTACGCCCGGTAGGACTTGAACCTACAACCTCTTGGTTCGAAGCCAAGTGCTCTATCCAGTTGAGCTACGGGCGCATTTCACCATAATACTGCATAACCAACTTTTGCCAAGCCTTCATCAGCCTCAAAACGTATACATTCGTGACACTTAACCGAATACTGCCCTTATAATTCGAGTCGTTTTTGACGACATGACGTCTCGGTTTGATTATCGTCTTTTTAAGCAAGGATCTATCGATACTCAGCATTCCGGCCCAATAAGACAAATAATCCTCATGCCTGGCCGTCCTGCGCGTAAACAAACGGCATTCAATCCTATCCTTGGATATTTTCAAATACTTCTGTATCCATTTGTACATAAAATTGATCATAGCCGGATCGGAATTGACAAACTGCAATCCCCCGCCACTTTTGGCTCCTTCGGCCCAGTATAACACTACACCGATAATAAAACTGTGATCTTTGTGATACTGTGCAAATATTGTTTTCGCATCTTCAAAAGCCTTGATTTCCCTGTCAATTCTCTTTTTCCGATTAACCGAAATTGATTGAAGTCTACCCTGCTCCAGCCTATCAATTCGATGTAATCTGAGAAGTTCATCTTCTTCTGGAGAAAAAGATATATTCGTAAGCCATCTGGATATCAAACCTTTAGAAACAGGGATATTTTCTTGTATTTCTTTATAACTGAAACCTCGTTTCCGCAGTTCAATTACTAGTTTATTATCTTGTAATCTAGCTTTCATGTTACATAACTATATCACATAGTTTTATTTTAATAAAATCAAATCTAGGTTAGTATAATAAACATGAAAACTGTCAAAGAAAACACCATTCCTGTTGAAATAACAACAGTCGTTGAAACCCTCGAAAAAGGTGGTTTTCAAGCATATCTGGTCGGTGGCTGTGTCCGCGATATCCTATTAGGTCGAACACCAAAAGATTGGGATATTACAACCAACGCCAAGCCTGACCAGATTCAAAGTCTGTTTCCTAAAACTGTTTATGAGAATCTTTTTGGCACTGTCGCCGTTATCAACGAGACTACCGAAGAACCAACTCTCAAAAGCGTCGAAATTACTCCCTATCGCGTTGAATCGGGTTATTCCGATCGCAGACATCCGGATGAGATCAAATTCAGCGACAAGCTTGAGGATGACCTTAAAAGACGCGACTTCACCATAAACGCCATGGCCATTAGCCTGTCCAATGGAGCTATTAAGGACATTGTTGACCTGTATGAAGGCTTTAAAGACCTAAAAGACAATGTAATTAGAACCGTAGGTGAACCCTTGGATCGTTTTAATGAAGACGCGCTTAGAATGATGAGGGCAATAAGATTAGCCGTAGAATTGGGTTTCACGTGCAACAAAGATACACTAATGGCTATACAAAGCCATAATTTATTGATTAAGGATGTTTCAGTAGAAAGGATTAGAGATGAATTCGTCAAAATACTTATGTCTCCAAATCCGAAACTGGGCATAGAAATGTTACACGAAACAAACCTGCTCAAATTCATTGTACCCGAGCTCGAATATGGCATTGGAGTCAAACAGCCACAAGCCCATATTTACGACGTTTGGGAGCATTTACTTAGAACAGCTCAACACTCTGCCGATAAGGAATTGGACCTGGAAATGAGACTAGCAGCCCTCTTTCACGATGTGGGCAAGCCAAAAACGTCTGCCTTTTCACGTGAGACAAATCAACCAACGTTTTATGGCCATGAAATCGTTGGTTCATGTGAAACACATAAAATCCTTGAAAGAATGAAGTTTTCACGTGCAACTATCGAAAAAGTCACCAAATTGGTCAGGTGGCACATGTTTTTCGCCGATCCTGAGCTAATTACGCTTTCAGCTGTCAGACGCATGATTGTTAATGTTGGACCGGAAAACATCTGGAATCTCATGAACCTACGTGTTTGTGACCGTATTGGTACCGGTCGTCCGAAGGAAAACCCGTACAGACTTAGAAAATATAAGTCAATGATTGAAGAGGCACTCAGAGATCCTGTTTCTGTGAAAATGCTCAAAATTGATGGGGAACGTATCATGAAGATATCAAATCTTCTAGCTGGCCCAAAAATTGGCCTTCTTTTGAATGCTTTGCTTGAAGAAGTCTTGGATAACCCTGATCTCAACAATGTAGAATATCTTGAGAAAAGAACTCTAGAATTAAACAAACTTTCTGACAAGGAATTAACCGACTTAGCCAACAAAGGTAAAGAAAAAAAAGAAAAAGTTGAGAAGATTGAATTGAATCAAATAAGAAATCGACACCACGTAAGCTAGATTTTTGGGGCTATTTTAGCTTGTCCTTTACAGAAATATTGCTTAAAAGACATACTCAATAGTTATCCACAGTTATGTCCTTTACATCATTCTATAAAGGACATACAATTACTCCGGGTCAGTTTGTTATCAGATAGAAAAAATTTTGGTAGCAAACAAAAGTTCTTTCCAAAACATAGTGGGTAGGCACACAGGTCTCCATTAGTGTTAGTGAAGCAACGAAAACGTTTTTAAAATGATTTCGTCATCCTTCAATTGCTCTGGCAAATGGTCTCGCAACTCTTCTCACACACATCTAGCCTCCTTCTGGAAGGCACATATATTTGAAGCAGTATGCACGAGATCACCTCAGGAATCGTTCGGATGAACGACTGTGAATTCAGTTTCGAATTCACCTTAGCTCTTTGGTTCGTCGCTTCAAACCCCGCAGCAATCTCGCAGCGGGGTTTATTGTTGTCCGAGTATTTATCTCACAACCAACTCAATAGGGCAGTGGTCAGAACCCATTACAGAGTCTCGTATTTTAACTTCTTTAACTTTCTTCATGAGCGTCGAAGTTACGAAAAAGTAATCAATACGCCAACCGACGTTGCGATCTCGAGCATATGTTTTCATATCCCAATATGTGTATCTTTCCTTAGCTTCCGGATTCAAATAACGAAAAGCGTCTACATATCCAACGTTAACAACCTGATCAATCCAAGCTCTTTCAATAGGTAAAAACCCAGTGTTATCAACGTTCTCTTTTGGTCTAGCCAAATCAATCTCGGTGTGAGCCGTATTTACATCTCCGCAGAAAATAATCTCGTAACCATTTGCTCTTTGATTATTTACATACTTTAAAAATTCATCGTAATATTTCAATTTGAATTTTAATCTTTCAGGACCACCGCCGCCGTTAGGGAAGTAGATGTTCAGTAAAACAAATTTACCCAAACCATTGCCAAAAGCATTTTCTTCAAAGAAAAGAGCCAAAAATCTACCTTCCTGGTCAAATTCGGGCATTCCCATGCCGTAATCAACATTAATCGGCTTAACTTTGGTATAAACAGCCACGCCGCTGTAACCCTTGCGGCCCTTTGAGTGGTCAAAATATGAGAAATAACCTACGGGATTGCGAACTCCTTCTTCCAATTGCTCTGCCTCAGCCTTAACTTCTTGAATACAATAAATGTCCGGTGACTCGCTCAAAAACCAATCAAAACCGCCTTTTTTGATATTGGCGCGGTAACCGTTTACGTTCCAGGAAATGATGTGCATATTACGATAAGTTTACAGTGCAAAGTCCAAAGTGCAAAGTTGTAGTTGATAGTTATTAAGTTATTTGCGACGGAAACTATCAACTATTCACTACAACTTTGCACTTTGGACTGTAAACTTCTCACTCGATGTTTATTAACTTCTCTTCTTATTATGAAACTCCTTATGCACTCTCTTCAGCTCTGAATCAGTCACGTGCGTGTAAATTTGTGTTGTGCTTATGTTGGAATGTCCCAAAAGCATCTGAACTGAGCGCAGATCGGCTCCATTTGAAAGTAAATCAGTGGCAAAACAATGCCGGATTACGTGCGGTGTGACTTTTTTGGAAATACCGGCCTTGATGGCACATTTCTTGACTATCCTTTCTATGGATCTCTTATCCAGAGCCAAATTTCCTCTTCGCGCGCCTTCGTGACTCATTCTGATAAACAAAGCATCATCAACATCAGCGCGCTTTTCCAAATATCTTTTTACAGCTGTCTTGGCCTCCGAAGAGAGGAATACTACTCGGATTTTCTCTCCTTTCCCGCGAATCGAGAACTCATCGGCATTAAGATCGATATCTCGTGAAAGGGAACAGAGCTCGGAAACACGCAGACCGGTCGAGAACAGCAGTTGTAAAACGGCATGGTCACGAAGAGATTTGAGATCCTTATCTTTTGGAATCTCCAAAAGCCTTTTGAGTTCTTCGGAAGTGATGAGATCGATCTGACGTTCACCAACTTTAGCCAATTCAATGTATTCCGGTGACAATGACTTCACGCCGCGTTTTGCCAAGAATTTCAAGAAAGAGCGCAGAGCAATCATGTAATAATTTTGCGTTTTCTTCTTGATTGTCCCCGCGACGGCCGCTTTGTGGCTCGGTTGACGATTGAGCCAAAGATGAAAATCTCTGACACTGCTTTCTTTGATATCTTCAGGATTTCTTATCTTGGAATATTCAAAAAAACGCGAAATATAATGGTCATAATTCTCAACGGTTTTGACTGAACGGCCTTTTTCTATCTCGACGTATTCGAGAAACTGTTGCTTCATTTCCTTAATATTGTGCGACATGACTCTATTCTAATCTTTAATACCTTCTTGCGCCACCAATCTATTCATGCTATGATATTCGCCATGTTAACACCGAGACAAAAGACCAAGATTATCGGCATCGCCGCCATTCATGACAAGGACAGCGGTTCTCCCGAGGTCCAAGTCGCTCTCCTTTCGAAGAGGATCGACGAGCTCACCAGCCATCTCCGCAAACATCGCAAGGACAATCACTCCCGCCGCGGCCTCCTCAGCATGGTTGCCAATCGCCAGACGCATTTGAATTATCTCAAGAAGAATTACCCGAAGCGCTATGCTTCGATCGTCAAGAAGTTAGATCTCAAAAAGTAAGGGACTAGTTTTTAGGGACTAGGGACTAGCAATCGCAGAACTTTTTTGCTTGCAATGACTAGTCCCTAACTCCTAGTCCCTAGTCCCTTCAAATTCAAACCCCGGTTTTGTTGTATAATAATGCCAGACATATTTTAATAACTAATCTTAGCAAAATTTTTCATGCCTATAATCAAACATCCTGAGCAACGTGTCGGCGTCTTCATCGATGCCCAAAACCTTTATCATAGCGGCAAAAATCTTTACCATTCCAAAGTCAATTTCGGCGCAATCGTCAAAGACGCCGTCGATAACCGCAAACTCGTCAGAGCATTAGCGTATGTCATCTCCACTGAATCCGGCGAAGAAAGCGCCTTCTTCGATGCCCTCACCAAAGTCGGCATCGAAACCAAAGTCAAAGACCTCCAAATCTTCAGTTCCGGCGCCAAAAAGGCCGACTGGGACGTTGGATTGGCTATTGACGCCGTGCGTTTGGCTCCTAAACTCGATACCATTATTCTTCTTACAGGTGATGGTGATTTTGTACCACTCGTCGAATATTTACAAATGAACCTGGGTTGCCAAGTTGAAGTAGTTTCATTCGGCAAATCAACTTCAGCGAAACTTATTGAAGCTACGGATAACTTCATGGATTTGGATGATGCACCAAATAAGTATTTGCTACGCGGAGGAGGGAAGAAGTAATATAATCTCGACAATATAAAAATATAAATACAATGTTTTTGGCTATTATTATAATTGGTGCTGTGCCACTTATTATTATGGGAATAATTTTTGGTATATATCTTTATTTCAATAGATCCTAAAAATTATTCTTTGTTCAAAACACCAACCCCCGCGTTATGCAGGGGGTTTGGTGTTTTGCTAGTGGAAATCTTCCTTTGGCAAGTGGGTAGATTTTACCATATTTTATGCTAGTATTTGCCCGACAGACATCCATTAATTTTATGAAAACAGAATTAATTTCAATCCCAAACGAAACGATCATCAGCAAGATATTCTTTATCCGTGGGAAAAAAGTTATGTTCGATAAAGATTTGGCTGAACTTTACGGCGTAGAAACAAGATTATTGAACCAAGCAGTTAAAAGAAATAGAGCGAGATTTCCAGAAGATTTCATGTTCAAATTAAATAAGCAGGAAACAAAAATTTGGCAAAGCGGCTACTTAAGATCACAAATTGTGATCTTAAGACACGGAGAACACATAAAATATGCACCAACAGTTTTCACCGAGCAGGGTGTGTCAATGTTATCCAGTGTACTCAATAGCAAACAAGCTATTAAAATGAATATTCAGATAATACGAACTTTTACAAAATTAAGAGAGATTCTCTCTGAAAATAAAAAACTGGCGGAGAAACTAGAAATGATGGAACTTAAATATGATAAGAATATTTCAGAAATATTCAAAGTAATCAAATACCTGGTCGCTGAAAAAGATAAACCTAAAGAAATTGAGAAACCGAAGGAACCGATTGGATTTAGGAAACAATAGAAAATGCATTAGTGTAAGATCACAATTTGTGATCTTGAACACGGTTTTGTGGCAATTTGCGCCTATTTCTGTTACATTAATCGTGTAATCGTACCTTTATTATTCGTTAACATCGCCTCCAGATAGGCAGGTTTGTCCGCATAATTTTGCGCGGAACAAGTCTGAAATCTGAGGGCGAGAAAATCATGCACAAAAAAGAATATTCTCTTGAGGTTGGAGGAAAGAAGCTCATTGCCGAATTTACCGACTTGGCTGATCAAGCCAATGGTTCGGTTATGGTCCGATACGGCAATACAGTTGTTCTAGCCACTGCTGTTATGGGTAAAAATCCAAAAGACGCCGACTTTTTTCCATTGACAGTCGACTATGAAGAAAGATTTTACGCCACGGGTAAAATTCTAGGATCAAGATTCATGCGAAGAGAGGGAAGACCTTCAACGGAAGCTATCCTCTCAGGAAGAATAGTTGACCGAACAATCCGTCCGCTTTTCAATCAGAAAATGCGCCACGAGGTTCAGGTTGTTGTAACCACCCTCTCGATCGACCAAGATGATCCCGATGTATTAGCCGTAATCGCCGCCTCTTTGGCCTTGGGCACTTCCAATATTCCTTGGAATGGCCCCGCTTCAGCCGTGCGTATCTGCCGTTCAGGCTCTGAAGAGCCTTCAGGTCATTCGACTCAGAGAGTCTCAGACTCGACGAGCTCGATGAGTAGAAATACCGACTGGCTCATCAATCCTGACTTTGTCGTCCGAGAGGATGCCGGGATCAGCATGGACATGTTGGCTTGCGGCAAAGATGGCATGATCAACATGATCGAAGTTGGAAGCAAGGAAATCAGCGAAGAAACCGCTAATCTAGCCCTAAGTCAGGCGTCCAAGACAATAGAAGAGATTCAAGCTTGGCAAAAAAAGATCATCGCCGAAGTCGGTCAGAAAAAGGCCGTGATCGCGATTGCCGAACCAACACCGGGAACCCAAGAGCTTTTCGAAGCTGAAATAGCTCCGCAATTGAAGAAATACATTTTCGGACAACCCGGAAAGGAAAAATTGATGGAAATTATCAATATTTGGATGGAAACATTCAAGGAAAAAATGCCGGATGGCAATGCCACTTTGGCTATGGAAATTTTCGAGGAGGCGGTCAACGATCTCATTCATGCCGAAGCGATCGACAATGAAAAACGACCCGATGGCCGAGGAATGGACGAGATCCGACCACTTTTCGCCAAAGCCGGAGGACTTTCGCCAATTCTTCATGGAACAGGAACCTTTTATCGTGGCGGAACCCACGTCCTTTCCATCCTTACTCTTGGCTCGCCCGGAGACGCATTAGTCATCGACGGTCTCACTGTCCAAGAAAACAAAAGATTCATGCACCACTACAATTTCCCACCATTCTCGACCGGAGAAACAGGGAAGATGGGTGGCACCAATCGCCGAATGATCGGTCACGGTGCTCTAGCCGAAAAAGCTTTGTTGCCCATAATTCCTGAAAAAGATAAATTCCCGTATACGATTCGTCTTGTTTCAGAAGCTCTAGCATCCAATGGTTCGACTTCGATGGGTTCGGTTTGCGGATCATGTTTGGCCCTTATGGACGGCGGTGTACCTATTAAGGCTCCAGTAGCAGGAATTGCTTCCGGTCTGATGATGCGCAGTCCAAAAGAATATAAAGTCTTGACCGATATTCAAGGTCCGGAAGATCATCACGGTGACATGGACTTCAAAGTTGCCGGTTCAAGAAACGGAATAACCGCAGTCCAAATGGACGTTAAAGTTGGCGGCATTCCTCTTCCTATCTTAAAAGAAGCCTTTGAAAAAGCCCGTTTGGCCCGTCTACAGATTCTTGGAGTAATTGAAAAAGAAATTGCCGCTCCTCGAGCCAAGATTTCACCAAATGCTCCGGAAATCATCGTCATGAAGATCAGACCTGATCAGATCGGCCTCGTAATAGGTAGCGGCGGCAAAACGATCAACGAAATCCGCGACGTTACGCATGTTGAAGATATTACAATTGAAGACGATGGCTCAATATTTATTACTGGAAAGAATGAAACCGCCCAGAAAGCCAAGGATATTATTTACGGAATGACCCGTGAATATTTGCCTGGCGAGAAATTCGAAGGGGAAGTAGTGCGTCTCATGGACTTCGGCGCTTTCGTCAAAATCGGACCAAATGCCGAAGGTTTGGTTCACGTTTCTGAAATCGCCCCATTCCGCGTTGAAAGAGTTGAAACATATCTCAAAGAAGGGGATAAAGTGCCTGTTGCCGTCAAGGAAGTCGATGATAAGGGTCGTCTGAACCTTTCCATCAAGGCTTCCAACCCGACATTCTTCACTAAGAGGGAAGAGACGCCAAAGCCTCGCCCGGAGTTCAAGAAGAGGTATTAATTTTCTGCTATAATACTTGGGTATGGACGATAATTTACATCCTCAAGATCAAACATCTTCAGATCCTCCGATCGATGAAGAGCACGGCTCCGAAACCGCCAATGTGCGGATCTTCGACATAACGCCGGACCTCAACATCTCTCCGGTTAAGGAAGACGCCGATAGCCAGCCAAACTCTCCGGAATCACCGGCCATTTCGGAGCCGGCAGTGATCAATAAGATCACCCCCGCTCAACCGCAAGTTCCGCCACAAAGGGAATTCGGACCGGCCAATCCGCCAACCAAGACCATATCCAATCCCAATAGGGACATCGCGACGACCAGAACTCCCTCAACCGAAACAGCCGCCTCTCTGCACGAGGAAATAAGCGGCATCATCGAATCTGACAAAATCGCCCAGGACCACACGGAGGTAAACGACCCGAACGTCAAGCGCCTGCGAACTTACGAAAGCGACATTGCCGACCTCATGTCCCAAAAAAAACTGTCCAGGGCCTCGATCGCCATCGCCGAGGACAAAAAGAAAGCCGAGGCTACGAAAGCTCCGGACCGCGCCGTAGAGACAAGTAAGTCTGAACTACCGATAAAGACCGAGATTCCAAAAAAGATCGAAAATAGACCTGTTGAACAAAAAAAGGACTGGATCCTGGACAAAAAAATAAGGATAGAAGATGTCGAAGTCAACAATAAGCCTATATCGAACCGAAACCCTTCGCATTTAGTAAGAAACATTTTCCTGACCATTGTGAGCTTGGTTCTGATTTCCGGCGGTCTGTATGCCGCCTATTATCTGTATTCCCTGAGCCCGGTTTCGCCCATAAAGACAACGCCGACACCCGTATCGTCATCGCCAAATCTACCGGCGGCCATGATCACAGCGGACATTCAAAGGACTTTGTATATCGACGGCATGAACAAAGTCTCGATAGCAGAAGCGATCCGCGGCGAAATCGCCAAAATTCAAGGCAAAAACACGGTAACCGAAATTGTCCCCATCCTCTCCAGTGATCAGTTGGCCGGTCCGGATCATAAAACCATAACCAAAATTCCCGCCAAAATCATGCTCAATCTTATGGGGATCGGTCTGCCGGACATACTTTCAAGATCCATCACCTCGGATTGGATGCTGGGCGTTTATAGCGACACTACAGGACAAAAAAATGTTTTTGTTGTAGTCGCCAATGATTTCTTCCAGAACACCTTCGCCGGAATGCTCCAATGGGAAAGTTCGATGCCGGAAAGCGTCAGACCATTTATCGGCAACGCCTCGACTACGATAAATTCCGCGCATTTTGTCGACCGGATAGTCAAGAACCGGGACGTACGGGAATATGTCACGTCCGACAAAAAGACCCAATTCCTCTATTCCTTTGTCAGCAATGACAAGCTGGTCATAGCTGAAAACGAAGAGGCTTTGACCGAGGCGATAACCCGACTTGAAAGGCAAAACTCAATAAGGTAGAATCATCCCATGAATACAAAAGACCTGGAACATTATAAGGCCAAACTCACCAGCGAAAAGGCTGAACTTGAGTCGGAGTTGCAGGAGGTCGGCGAAAAGAACCCAACGCTGAAGGAAGGTTGGGAAGCGACCTCGAAGAATATCGAGGTTGATTCCGCCGATGAAAATGAGGTAGCCGATAAATTCGAGGAATACGAGGGTAATAGCGGTATTCTCAAGCAATTGGAAGGACAGCTGACTGAAGTCAACGCCGCTCTGGACCGCATAGCCAAAGGCACCTATGGCATTTGCCAGATTTGTGGCCAACCAATCGAAAAAGACCGGCTAGAAGCCAATCCTTCCTCCAAGATTTCCATTAAGCACAACCATAAGGCATAGGGATTAGTTTTTAGGGACTAGGTTTAGTGAAGTTTTATCGTTTCTTGAACAA
>Ga0114951_10003103_pt1 | contig 17627 bp, 13 predicted proteins | sample AM7aDNAmetaG_FD_88677 | JGI IMG/M metagenome (GOLD analysis project Ga0114951, IMG submission 88677) | Freshwater microbial communities from Finland to study Microbial Dark Matter (Phase II) - AM7a DNA metaG | ecosystem: Environmental > Aquatic > Freshwater > Lake | place: Finland: Lake Alinen...
AAGATTCAACAGGTTAAAACGATCGCCCGTGGATTCAGAGGATTTGCCAACTACCGTATTGCAATACTGTTTTACTGCGGAAAGCTGGATCTTTATCCACGATAATGCCGGAAGAACCGAAATATTAAAGTCTTTCTGCAACGGATTTAGATGATGAAATTCCAACGCATCCATACAATGGTCATAGCCGCAATTTTCACACTTGCCCCCTTGTAAGCCACGGCCATCTCGCGGACTTTTTTGCGCCTGGCATAAACAGCCTTGATCAGATATTCTCTACGATCCTTGTAAGTCCGTTTTTCTTTGCGCAGAACGGGCAACCTTTCCGTGGGGAACATTTCGCCGGGAACTAGAATGAACAATATAATAGCATTATCCAACGGGCGGACACAAGGTCCGCCCCTACTAGAAATCCCACGAGCCGTTCATGGAGCTGGACTGGGTGTAATTGGTCACGGTGGACTCGAAGAAATTGGTTTTCTCGCTGTTGTTGTCGGCCATGCTCTCCAGATGTTTATACGGATTGATGATGGCCTCGGGAAAAAGGGGCGCGATGCCCAGGGCTTCCAGCCTTGAATTGGCCAGCCATTGGGTATACAGGCCGGTGGTCTTTTTGGTGATCCCGGGAATGTTGTCACCGATGATATGATCGGCCCAGGCGGTCTCCTGCGCGATCGCGGCCTTGAACATCTCGATCACGACTTTTTCATCATACATATGGGGAAATTCCCGGCGGATCTCCTTGATGATGTTGGTGAAAAGGACCACATGGGTCAGCTCGTCACGGCGGATATAACTGATCATCCGCCCGGTGGCTGTCATCTTGGAGGCATAAACAAGATTGTCGAAAAAAGCGAACCCGTTGTAGAAATACAGGCTCTCCAACAGATAATTCCCGATCAGGGCACGGAAGAAATTCTTCTCGCTGGGGTCATCCTGGAACGCCTGGTAGATCTCCCCGACACTTTCATTCCTTTTCTTGAGGATGGCATCCACCTGCCAGAAATAATAGATATCATCCCGCTCCCGCGCGTCGACCACGGTCTCAAGGATCGTGGCATAACTCTGCGAATGAATGGCTTCCTGAAACGACTGGATCGCCAAGAGAAGATTCACCTCAGGCGAGGTGATGTAATTCGAGAAGTTCGGCAGATTCACCGTCTGAATGCTGTCGAGAAAGATCAAAAATGAAAGCATCCCCCGATAGGCGCGCTGTTCATGCGGCGAAAGGCTCCGGTACATGATGGCATCATCCCCCAGCCCCCCGACTTTCTCCGGCACCCAGAAATTGCCGATCATCAGCTGATACATGGACTTCGCCCACGGATAGCGGACGGCATTCAGGTTAAAAAGCCCGGTCGTATTCCCCTTGATGATGGCCCGGGCTTCCAGGGTGTCATTGCCGCCGGGATTAAAGATAAGGTTTTTCTTCATCGCTCGATGTCCTTTAATTGTCCGTGGTTGTAACTAACCACTGCAGCTGGCGCAGCCTTCCTTCACATCCCCGCTCATGCTGCGCAGATAATATACCGTCTTGATCTTCATTTCCCAGGCCTTCATGTAATACCCATAAAGCTGGGCGGGCGATGTCCTGGCCGGATTGATGAGCCACTCAAACGACACCGACTGGTCGATCCACTTGTAGACCGTCGCGATCATCTCAATGACCTCATTCATGTCCATATGAATATACTCGGTGTAAAACCAGGTGTTCTTGGGGGAAAGATTCGGCGCGACCGTGACAACCGGCGCAATGACATTGGTCTCAACAAAGAATTTCTTGTAAATGGGCAGTAACCCGGCGGTCGTCCCCACCACAGACGCTGTAGAGGTATTGGGTGCCGGCGCGAGATGGTACGCAAAACGCAGTCCTGTGGCCTTGATATCCTCCATGAGTTTCAGCCACCTTGCCGAATCTTTTGAATTCTCCCGGAACCATGCGGCATCATGCCCGAAAAGAATCCCTTTCGACCACTGACTGCCGGCGAAAAGCTCATAAGCCCCCCGTTCTTTAGCCAGGGCATTGGACGCATGCAGGGTGGCATAGGCATATGTCTCAAAAAGCTTATCCACATGCGCCCTGGCCTCGGCCGAGCCATAGGCCAAGCCATGACAAGCCAGGTATTCCGCCAAGCCCATGAACCCAAGCCCGACACTGCGGTAACGCTTGGCCGTCAGTTCAGCTTCCTTGATCGGATAGAAATTCAGCGTGATCACATTATCAAGGACCCTGAGGGCAATCGGGAATATCTCCCGGATCTCTTCCTCGGAGTGAACCTTGGCGACATTGATGGACGCCAGATTGCAGACAACGGTATCGCCGGGAATATACTCCAGGGCTACATGGCCGTCGACAACCTTCTCCCCTGCGAATACGGCATCAGCGGTATTCTGGCAGATCTCGGTGCAAAGCTGGCTGGAATAAACCCGTCCCGCATGCTGGTTGGGATTTTGCGCATTGACCGTGTCGCGGAAAAACACATAGGGCATCCCTGTCTCAACAACGGTCTTTAAGAAACGTTTCATAAGGTCCTTGGCCGGGATACTCAAGCGGGTCTCGATCAACGCATCCTTCTCACAGGCCTCATAAAGAGTATCAAATGCCGGGCCGTAACTATCCTCCAGACGCACCCCCTTGCGCGCCAGGATCTCGTGGGGATCGAACAACGTCCAACTCTGGTCAGCCTTGACCCGGCGCATGAAAATATCCGGCACGGCAATGGCCGGAAAAATGTCAAACGCCTTGCTGCGGATATCCCCGCTCTCGACCTGGAGATTCAAGAAATCCAGGATATCACGGTGCCAGATGTCGAGGGTCGGTGAAATGGCGCCCAGTCGCGCGCCCAGCTGGTTGACCGCAGCCGCCGTATTATTAATGAGCCGCACCCAGGGGATAACACCGCCGGAAGATCCCTTGATCCCCCTGATCGCAGCGCCCTTGCAACGCACATGCCCCATGTAAACCCCCACCCCGCCGCCGAATTTTGAGATCTGCGCCATGTTCTCAAGGGAATGGTAAATGGCCCGCAGGTCATCATTGACGTTCAGCTTAAAACAGCTGGAAAGCTGATGAAAATTTGTCCGGGCATTGAGGAGCGTGGGTGTCGGCAGGGACAATTTCTGGGACGAGATCACCTCATAGATCTTGATGGCGATCTGCAAGCGTTTGTCCTGGGGCTCAGGGATCGCCAGAAAAAGGGCGATCGTCATATACATTTCCTGCGGCAGTTCGCGGACATCCTTGTTGGGATTCAACAAATACCGCCGGTCAAAGGCTAATACGGTGGAATAAATATAAGTAAAATCTCGTTCCTTGTTCAACGCCCGCCCCGCTTCAAGGATATCTTCCGGGGTGTAATGGACAGTAAAATCCCCGGTATAGCGACCGATCTTGATGTAATGGCTAACATGATCCTGGAACGCTTCGGGTGAATAGATGGCCTTGATGGGAATACCGCGGTTCCTGGACGCCTGCTTGTAAAGATCCATGGCGTAAAGCCGGCCCGCGATATTTTGCCAATGGGTGTTATGCACGGAAACCAGGTCAAGGCACACCTTGCGCAGATTCTTCATGATCTGCGCGGTTGTCATCTGATCGACAAGGGTGAGTTTGAGTCGTTCGTAAAGCTCTTCAAAGGTGCAATGCGCTTCAAAGCCGCCAGCCGCCCTGATAAAAACATGTTTGATCTTTTCGATGCGGAAAGGCTCGCTCTTGCCGCTGCGTTTGACGACCTTAAGCAAGCCTTTCTCGATCTTGGCGAGTTCTTCGATCCTGCGTTCAGCGCGACGGCGGGCATGGTCGGCCCTGTACAAAATATAGGCCTTGGCCACCTCGAACTGCCCGATCTCGACCAGTTTATGTTCGACGATATCCTGGATATGCTCGACACTCGGGATCCTGACCCCGTTGGCAAATTCGACGCCCAGCGCGGTCACGACCTCATCAGTAAGTTTGGGTACAAAAGCCAGGTCGACACCCGTTTCCCCTGGCATCGCCGCATGGACCGCCTGGGCGGCACGGGAAACAGCCTGCGCAATGCGCGCGCGATCAAAATCAACGATGTCACCGTTACGCTTGAATATTTTTTCGATCACCATAGGACCTGTCCTGGGTTGATAGTTGGATCTATACGTTATGCATCAATACAGAATATATAATGGACAGGTAAGTCGTCTCAAACATGCCATCCTTACAATAAACCTGTAAATTTTTTTAAAATCATCTCAGGAAGAAAAACGTCAGGGAATCAATCGGTCAGGAAGGCGAATTTCAGGCATCAACGATGGATACGGTTGAGCGCTCGGGGATTCCCTGCCCTGGTGCGGCCACATCGCGCCGCGCGTTCAAGGACATGGTCAGCGTCGATATGTCAGCGAATTCCACCGACCCGCCCGCCGGCAAACCAACACCGATGCGCGAAATCTTGACGGGATACGGTTGAAGCCCCTTGATGATGTGCAGGGCGGTCAGTTCGCCTTCCAAGTCCGCGTCCGTGGCTACAACGACTTCGCGGATGGCGCCCGCACTTGCCGCCACACGGCCGATGAGCTTGTTTAAGTCAATGTCGTCAGGGCCGCGGCCTTCCGAGGGCGCAATGGTGCCCAGGAGGACAAAATACTGGCCCTTGAAACTGCCGGTCTTTTCAATAGCGATCACATCCTTGGGTGTCTCCACCACACAGATCGTGCTGTTATCGCGCGAAGGGTCCATGCACACCGGGCAAAGCTCGGTTTCGGTAAAATTATTGCAGATGCGGCAAAAACGAAGTTTCTCGCGCAGGTCAAGGATGCCCTGGGCCAGGCGCCGGCTGTCATCCATGGAGGCATTGAGCATGAAAAACACCATGCGCTCGGCACTCCGCCTCCCCACACCCGGAAGGCGTGTGAGCTGTTCGATCAGATTTTCGATGACACGCGGATAGATCATTGGTTATTATGCCATTCGTTGACAACTTCACCCTGAACCATGTCCAGCGCTTCTTTAAGCGCCGAGGCTTCTTCGCGGACAACACCTTCCATGATGGTGAAATTAACCGCCACATCCTGCCCCCAAACCAGCGAAAAGACATCGTTGACAAACATAAGGGCTGCCGGCTCTTCCAGGCACTCTTTATGATATAAAAATTGGCCCGGGAACGCCACGGTCAATTTATTACCGTCAACCGATACAGGCGATCCTTCCAGAAGATACGTGCCCAGATATGTCTTTTTAGCCTGCACCGCAGCCGTCATTTCATCCCAGCGCTGTTTAACATCAGCCAAAGAAAATCCGGCGTTCGCCCCGGTAACCGTATTGACCGAAGAAACTGCGGCTGACGAACCGGAGGAAGGCCGCTGGGGCGGCGGAACAACGGGAGCTTTGGGAACAACAGGTGCCGGCCGGACCTGAGGCGGCGCCACAGGCGGCGGCGAAGGCGGCAGTGGTGCGGGGGCAACAACAGGGGTTGCTCCGCCGGAAAGCGCCACGATCGCACGCACGAGCGCCAGTTCAAGCGCCAGACGCGGGGCATCGGTCAGGCGTTCGGTCTCACGGGCCATGATAAAAATATCCATCACCTTCAAAATCTGGTCCATGGTCAGCCGGTTGGCCTGATCCAGAAGCTGGCGGCGGTAAAACACAGGATAATCGACCAGTCCCTGGAGTTTCTCTGCATCTATCTTCATCATCATGACATGGCGGAAATGCTCCACCATATCGCGCGCCAGGCGGCTGTCCTCTTTGCCGGCGCTGATGATACCCTCCACACAAGCCATGGCCTTGGAAGCATCCTTGAGGATCACGCTGTCCACAAGGTCAAAAATATATTTGACGTCGATCAACCCCAAAAGGGCGTTGGCCGCATCCACGGTCACATGATCGCCGCCCGCCGCCAGCTGGTCCAGGATCCCCAACGCATCGCGCATCCCCCCCTGGGCCGCCCTGGCGATGGCAACAAGCGCCTCGTCATCAACTGACAGCTTCTCGATCTTGCAAATGGCGTTGAGCTGGGACTTGATCAGGTCCATCGGCAGGCGCTTGAAATGAAAATGCTGACAGCGCGAGCGGATGGTGGTAGGGACCTTCTCGGGGTCTGTGGTCGCAAAAATGAACTTCACATGCGCGGGCGGCTCTTCCAGCGTCTTTAAAAGCGCGTTGAACGCCGGCTCGGTGAGCATGTGGACTTCATCAATGATATAAAATTTATAACCGCCGGCCATGGACATGAACATCGCGCTTTCGCGGATGGCACGGGCTTCCTCGATGCCGCGGTTGGACGCGCCGTCGATCTCGATGATATCCAAATTGGCGCCATCGAACTCAAGGCCTCCCGTAGTCTGGGGGGCGGCTTTGTTGATCTCCCGCGCCAGGATACGGGCGCAGGTCGTTTTGCCAACGCCCCGCGGGCCGCTGAACAAAAAGGCATGGCCTGTCTTGTTGGCGGCAATAGCGCTCTTCAGGGCGCCGGTCACATGTTCCTGACCAACGACCTCATCGAACGTGCGCGGACGGTATTTGCGGGCAAAAACAAGGTACGACATAGAAAGGGCTACTCCGATACCCTCATTTTCGTCAGGCGCGCTGTTTTATCAAGGGATTTCCGTGATTTCTGATGGCCGCGCGACCAGGCAAGGAGTTTCAGGCGGCATCCTTCATGGACAGAGCGATACGCTTGCGGTTAAGGTCGACTTCCTTGACCTTGACCATGACTTTCTGTTGAAGTTTAACCACGTCGGCGGGGTGTTTCACAAACTTGTCCGCCATCTGACTGATGTGGACAAGGCCGTCCTGATGAACGCCGATATCGACAAAACAGCCAAAATCCGTGATATTGGTCACCACCCCGGGCAGGATCATGTCAAGGGCAAGGTCATCGATAGCGTTGATACCTTCTTTAAACTGGACGAACTCGAAACGGGCGCGCGGATCACGGCCGGGCCGTGCCAGTTCATGCATGATATCCCGCAACGTCGGCATGCCCACGGTCTCGGTCACATATGTCTTCAAGTCGACGCGCTGACGGATTTTATCATTCCCAAGTAAATCTTTCACATGGCAGGCCGCATCGGAGGCCATTTTTTCCACGATCCCGTAACTTTCCGGATGTACGGCACTGGCATCCAGAGGATTATCGCTGCCCATGACGCGCAGGAACCCGGCGGCTTGTTCAAACGCCTTGCCATTAAAACGCGGCACACTGGCTATGGCCTGACGGCTTTGAAAAGGACCTTTCTGGTTGCGAAAATCGACGATCGCCTGTGCCAGGGCCGGACCGACGCCGGAAACATACATCAAAAGCTCCCGGCTTGCCGTGTTGATATCCACACCCACCTGGTTCACACAACTCATCGTGACATCATCCAGCGCATCCTTGAGCCGCGACTGGTCCACATCATGCTGGTACTGCCCCACACCGATATTCTTGGGGTCCAGTTTGACAAGTTCGGCCAAAGGATCCTGCAGGCGCCGTCCGATGGACACCGCCCCGCGCACCGACACGTCCAGATCCGGAAATTCACGCCGGGCCACTTCGGAGGCGGAATAATACGACGCCCCGCTCTCATTGACCATCATAGCATTGACGTCCCTCAACCCCAGGGTGCGTATGAAGGCTTCGGTTTCGCGGGATGCCGTGCCATTGCCAATGGCCACGACCTCGACCTTATGTTTGGCCGCCAGGGTTTTGACGACCTCAGCCCCGTCGCGTTCACGGGCCTGCCCCTGCTGAAGAAAGATGGTTTGATATTCCAGGAGCTTTCCCTGGGCATCGAGGCAGGTCACCTTGCATCCGGTACGGATGCCGGGATCAACCGCCATGACACGGCGGGGCCCCAGCGGCGGGGCCATGAGCAATTGTTTGAGATTCGTGGCGAACGTCGCGATCGCCTCGGCGTCGGCTTTTTCCTTGGTGAGAAGGCGGACCTCATTCTCGATGGAAGGACCCATGAGGCGTTTATAACCATCCTCGACCGCTAAAGAAACCTGCCCGGCAGAAAGTGATTTGTTGTTGCGGACAAAACGCGCCTTGAGCAGGGCGAACGCCGCCGACTCCGCCACCGTGAGGCGCAAGAGGAGGCATTCTTCCTTCTCCCCGCGTCTTGCCGCAAGCACGCGGTGCGAGGGGGCGGTGGCCACAGCCTCTTCCCATGCGAAATAATCCTTGAACTTGACCCCGGCCTCTTCCTTGCCCTTGATCACACGGGACTGGAACTGTCCTTTGGTCAAAAAAAGATCGCGCACCTCGGCACGGGCATCGGCATGCTCGTTCACCCATTCGGCCATGATATCGCGTGCCCCGGCGAGCACCTCGTCGGGCCCCGGAAGTTCTTTGAGCGGATCGGCATACCTGAGGGCTTCCTTAAAGGGGTCAAAGGCAGTATCCTGCCTGAAAATATCAACAGCCAGCGGTTCCAGGCCTTTTTCCTTCGCGATCATGCCGCGTGTGCGGCGCTTGGGTTTGTAAGGCAGATAAAGGTCTTCGAGTTCCGTGATCGTCCCGGACTTCTCGATGCGCCCCTTGAGCTCGGGAGTGAGTTTGCCCTGCTTGTCGATAGATTCGAGAATGACCGTCCGCCGTTTATCAAGCTCGTCCAGCTGTTTGACACGGTCCCTGATCGATGTGACGACAACCTCATCAAGCATGCCCGTGGCTTCCTTGCGGTAACGGGCAATAAAAGGGATCGTGGAGCCGCCCTCAAGGAGCGTCACCACGGATTCAACCTGGGACGGCTTGAGGCTCAGCTCCTGCGCGGTCTTGTGGATGTGATGGCTGTTCATGCGGCGATCAAACTCACTTTACTTCGTCTGAAAGCTGGCCATGCGGCAATTCATTGACGGTATGGTAGTTTTGCGCGGCATTAAAATGACGCTGGTTCGCCTCATTATTGGGTGTGGTCATGTTCGTATAACGCTGGGCTGCCGTGCCTGACCATTCGGCATCCCCGGCGCCGGCGACATTTGCCCATAACGCATTGCTTTGAGCGGCAGCGCGGTCCATCGGGCCGGTGATCTCCGGCTGCCGGCCGTTATAGATCTGGGCGAAAGATAATGTCGCGAACAAAAAACCAGCCACAAAAAATAAAGCCATGAATGTTTTTTTCATAACACGCCTTTCTTGGAAGTTAAATGAGACACGCCAGCGCCTTGTTGAATTCATCCGCCCTGGCCTTCAATTCCGTCATGCGCTGACGTTCCTTTTCAATCACCTCGGGCGGCGCTTTGCTGACAAAGCCCTCATTGGCCAGACGGCCCGCGATGGCACCCGCGGCCTTTTCCATCTGGGCCACCTCGGCGGCAATACGTGCCTTTTCCCTGGCAATGTCAATGAGTTCACCCAGCGGGATGAAAAAGGCCACCTCGCCGGCCACGCCTGTCGCGCAATTCTTCAATCCGTTGGCAGACCCTTCGTAACGGAACCCCGCAATGCGCACCAGGCGCTGGACCACGGCTTCGTTCAACCGCAAGCGCTCCAGCGTAGCCGCCGGGCCCACAAACACGCAGGCCACTGGGTCGTTGGGCTTGATATTCCACTGGGCACGCACATTCCGGATGGACGTCACCAACGCCACGATCATGCCGATATCCGCCTCAACGCCCGCATGGGCATATTTAGCCTCGGGAACAGGCCACGCCTCAAGGGTCAGCATGGTCTCAACACCGGCCATCTGGGAATAGATCTCCTCCGTGACAAACGGAATAAAGGGGTGGAGCATCTTGAGGGTATTCTTCAGGACAAGGCACGCGGTCTTCTGGGTGTTGATATCATCCATGCGGCCTTTGATCATTTCCAGATACCAGTCGCAGTAGGTTCCCCAGAAAAACTCGTAAAGGGTATTTTCAGCCTCGGAATAACGGAACTGCTCGATCGCCTCCGTCACAGCGGCCAGTGACGTCTGATAGCGCGACATGATCCACTGTGACGCTGGATCAAGGGCGGCATGATCGATCTGGGAAAAGTCGCTCACTCCGCTCGCCTCAGGTGAAAGATTCATCATGACGAAACGTGAGGCGTTCCAGAGTTTGTTGGCAAAATTGCGCCCGGTCTCGAACTTTTCCTTGGAAATAAAAATATCCTGCCCGGAATTGAGGATCATGCTAAAACGCAGGGCATCCGCGCCGTATTCCCGGATGATCTCCAGCGGGTCGATCGCGTTACCGAGCGACTTGGACATCTTGCGCCCCTTGGCATCGCGCACCGTACCATGCAGGATAACATCCTTGAACGGCACCTCGCCCATGAATTCAATGCCGGCCATGACCATGCGCGCGACCCAGAAGAAAATGATCTCCGGCGCGGTGAAGAGCGCGGCGGTGGGATAGAAATACTGAAGGTCCTTGTTTTTTATGGGCCAGCCCAGGGTGGCAAAAGGCCACAGCCACGACGAGAACCATGTGTCCAGCACATCAGGGTCCTGGGTCAGGACAACATCCTTGCCGTGTTTGGCCCGGGCCTGGAGCCGGGCATCAGCCTCACAGCGCGCGACAAAAGCATGGCCCTGTTCATCGTACCAGACAGGAATACGGTGCCCCCACCAGATCTGGCGTGAAATGCACCAGTCGCGAATATCGACCAGCCAATTCTCGTACACCTTTTCCCAGCGCTTGGGCTGGATGCACGGCGTGCCGGCACGAAAAGCCTCCAGCGCCTTGTCAGCCATGGGCTTCATTTTGACAAACCATTGGCGCGACAAATAAGGTTCCACCACCGTGTCACAGCGGTAACAGCGGCGGACAGCGTTCATGTGCGGTTCGATCCTGACCATCAGCCCAAGGTCGTCTAACGCCTGAACGATCTCGCGGCGCGCTTCAAAACGGTCCATCCCCTCGAAGCGTCCGGCGTTGGCGTTCATCGTGCCGTTGGGATGCATGATATTGATAAATTCCAGATCATGCCGGCGGCCCATGGCAAAGTCGTTGGGGTCATGCGCAGGCGTTACCTTGACGGCACCGGATCCGAAGGTCCGGTCCACAAAATCGTCGGCAATGATCTTGATCTCACGCCCGGTGAGCGGCAGGACAATGATCTTGCCGATCAGGCCTGCGTAGCGTTCGTCGGCCGGGTTCACGGCAACCGCCGTATCTCCCAGCATGGTCTCAGGACGGGTCGTGGCCACGATCACGCCCTGGGAAGGCTCATCTTTAAAAGGATAACGGATATGCCAGAGACTGCCGCTGGACTCCTTGTGTTCCGCCTCTTCATCCGCCAGCGCCGTGGTACAGCGCGGGCACCAGTTGATGATATAGGACCCCTGATAGATCAGCCCGCGCTCGTAAAGGGTGACAAAAACCTCGCGCACCGCCTGGGAATACCCCTCGTCCATGGTAAAACGCGTGCGCTCCCAGTCGCAGGAACTGCCGAGTTTGTGGAGCTGTTCGATGATGGTGTCCCCGTGGCGGGCTTTCCAGTCCCAGAGCCGCTCCATGAACTTGTCGCGGCCGAGCGCCTCGCGCGTCAACCCTTCCTTGGCGATCTGTTTCTCGACGACGTTCTGCGTGGCGATCCCGGCATGATCCGTCCCTGGCATCCACATCGCATCAAAACCCTGCATGCGCTTGTAACGGATGAGGATATCCTGCAAGGTGTTGTTTAACGCATGGCCCATGTGGAGCACGCCTGTCACATTGGGCGGCGGGATAACAACCGCAAACGGGCCTTGGGACGAACGCCCTGCCACAGCATGGAAGGCTTTCTTCTCGCTCCAGAGCTTCAAACGTTTTTCTTCGACGTCCTGCGGGTTGTACCGGGCGGATAATTCAGGCATGATATCTCGTGTTATTTTTTGGAATCTTTTAAGAGTTTATACTCAATGCTGTCCACCAGCGCTTCCCAGCTGGCTTCGATGATATTCTCGTGCACGCCTACCGTGGTCCAGGCATTGTGCTCATCCTGCGATTCGATCAAAACACGCACCTTGGCGGCCGTGCCTTCCTTGGTGTCAAGCACCCGCACCTTGTAATCGGTCAGGCGCATGTCCTTGAGTGTCGGATAAAACGGCGTGAGCGCCTTGCGCAGGGCCTGATCCAGGGCTTCCACCGGGCCAACGCTGTCGGCAGAACTGAAGCGGCGCTCCCCTTTGACATCGATATGAAGGGTGGCCTCGGCCCGGGCGTGGCCGTCAGCCGTCTTCTCGGTATGGACACGGAACCCTTCAAGCCTGAAGAACGGCTTGTACTTCTTCAAGAATTTCTTCATGAAGAGTTCAAACGAGGCATCCGCCCCCTCGAACTGGTAGCCTTCCAGTTCCTTCTGCTGGAGGGCCTTCAGCATGGCCCTGGCCTCGTCGGATTTCTTGTCGATCTTCAGCGCCATCTGTTCGGCCTTCATGACAAAAGGCATCTTGCCCGCAAGCTCGGAGGTGATGAAGCGGCGGTTGTTTCCAAAAAGCGACGGATCAATGTGCTCATAGGCTTTGGGATTTTTCAGGATCGCGTCAATATGAACGCCGGCCTTGTGCGCAAAGGCCGAATGGCCGATAAACGGATGATTGTCCGCCATGGGCAAATTGGCCACTTCACTGATGTAATAGGCCGTATCCCTGAGGTCCTTCAGACGGGCTTCGGGAATCGTTTTGCAATCGAGTTTGGAAGAAAGGATGGCAATGACCGTGGAAAGATCCGCGTTGCCGCAGCGTTCGCCAAACCCGTTGAACGTCCCCTGCACCTGCACGCATCCGGCATCTACCGCCGCCAAGGTGTTGGCCACCGCAAGGTCCATGTCATTGTGGGTATGGATGCCCAGGGGCGCCGTGATGCTGTCGCGGACCTCGGCGATGATGCCCGCCACCTCTTCGGGAAGGCTCCCGCCGTTGGTGTCGCACAAAACCAGGATATCCGCCCCGGCCTCGGCCGCGGCCTTGAGGGTTGCCATCGCATAGGCAGGATTACTTTTATATCCGTCGAAGAAATGTTCCGCGTCGTAAACAACTTCCTTCTTTTTTTTCTTGAGAAATGAAACGGAATCGCGGATGATCTCGAGGTTGTCCTCGAGCGTTGTTTTCAGGACATCCGTGACATGCATGTCCCAGGTCTTGCCGAAAATGCACACAACGGGAGTGGCCGCCGCGACTAAATCCTTGTAATTGGGATCGTCCGCCGCCTTCAGGCCCTTGCGGCGCGTGGATGAGAATGCGGCCAGGCGCGCGTGACGGAGCGGCTCTTTCTTCATCCGGGCAAAGAAATCCCTATCCTTGGGGTTGGAGCCGGGCCATCCACCTTCGATGTAGTCGACGCCGGCCTCATCGAGCCGGCGGGCGATCTTCACCTTGTCGTTGACCGTGAAAGAAACACCCTCCGCCTGGGAACCGTCGCGCAGGGTGGTGTCGTAGATAAAAACGCGGGGCACGTTACTTGGCCTTCCCGAGATCGAAACTCTTGTGGAGCGCCTTGACCGCGGCATCCGCCTTGTCGAGGGCGATGATACAGGAAATGCTGATCTCGGAAGTGGCGATCATCTCGATGTTGATCCTGGCCTCGGCCAGGGCTTCGAACATCCTGGCGGCGATCCCGTGATGCGAACGCATCCCGGACCCGACAATGGAAACGCGTGCCACGTTGTTTTCATGCAGGATACTGCCGGCACCGATCTTCGCGGCCGCGTCTTCGGCAGCTTTAAGCCCCTTGACCAGATCGGCCTTGGGGATCGTGAAGGAAATATCCGTCTTTTTGGTATGGCTGACATTCTGAACAATCACATCGACATTGACACCGACCTTGGCGATGGCGTTAAAGATATCCGCGGAAACACCGGGCTTGTCCGGGACGGCGCAAATGGTGATCTTGGCCTCGTTCTTGCTGGATGTCACGCCCCTGACGGCGATATCCTCGATCTTTTGGGTGGACTTGACGATCATGGTACCTTCCTCCTTGGAATAACTCGAACGGACATGTAACGGGATGTTGAACCTTTTGGCGACCTCGATGGAACGCGCCTGCATCACCTGGGCCCCCAGAGACGCCATCTCGAGCATCTCGTCAAAGGTGATCTCGTCGAGCTTGCGCGCTTCGGGGACAAGGCGCGGATCGGTGGTATAGATGCCGTTGACATCCGTGTAGATCTCGCAGACATCTGCCTTGATGGCCTTGGCCAAAGCGACCGCCGAAAGGTCCGAGCCGCCGCGGCCAAGGGTGGTGATCTCGTTGTCCGAGGTAACGCCCTGGTACCCGGCCATGATCACGATCTTGCCTTCCTTGAACGCCCTCTTGATACGCTTGTCATCGATATATTCAACACGCGCCTTCTGGTGCGTGCCGTCGGTCCGCACCCCGACCTGATAGCCGGTCAACGCCACAGAATCAAACCCCATCTCACGGACCGCCATGGCCAGCAACGCACAGCTGATCTGCTCGCCTGTCGAGAGCAATAAATCCATCTCGCGGGCCGCGGGATTCTTGGTGATCTGGAACGCCAGGGTCTCGAGATCGTCGGTGGTGTCGGCCATGGCAGACACAACGACCGCGACATCGGTGCCCTTGTTCTTGTAAGAGGTGATGCGCGCGGCCACGGCCTTGATGCGCTCCACATTGGCGACCGACGAGCCGCCGTATTTCTGGACGATGATCTTCTTTTTCATAAACTCCTCTTCCCCATAAAAAATTGAAGCATCTCCTCGCCGCTGGCAAACCACAGGCCAGCCCGTGCGGCAGAGGTTTCATTGTACCCGTCCATGCGGTTGGGTTCAATACCTTTTCCATACATCAAAAACGGCACAGGAACAGCGGTATGCGTACGCCTGGCCAGGGGGGTGGCATGGTCGGGCGATATCAGGATGCGCACATCATCGCGCCCTTTAGCCCAGGCCAGGACAGGCCCTGCCACATCCGTGTCGAAACGTTCAACCGCCTCTACCTTGGCCGCAGGGTCGCCGTTATGCCCGGCCTCGTCTGTGGCTTCCACATGAACGAACACAAAATCATGCCGATCCATCGACGCCAGCGCATAGTCGGCCTTCCCCCGGAAATTGGTGTCCAGATACCCCGTCACCCCCGGGACCGTAATGATCTCAAGCCCGGCCAGCCTCCCCATCCCGTTGACAAGGTCAACGGCGGAAATGATGCTGCCGCCCAATCCGAATTTATTCCAGTACGACTGAAGCCGGGGGCGCTGGCCCTGCCCCCAGAACCAGGTCATATTGGCCGGCAGTTTACCGGCTTTAACACGGGCAATATTGACCGGATGTGCGGCAAGGATATCGCGCGAACGCTGCATATGATCCAGCAAAATGGCCGCGCCGCTTCCCTGCGGCCAGTAAGCGTCAAGGGATTGTCCCAGGATATCATGCGGCGGCGTACAGACCAAGGCCTGAAGGGCTTTCACATCCGCGTCACGCACCACAACAATATGGCGGTAACTTTTACCGGCATGATAGGTGACGTGGCGGTCGTTCAGGGCAAGGGCCAGATCACGGATGATCAGCGCGGCCTCGTCAATGGTGATATGACCGGCGCTATAATCAACCATTTTCCCGTCAGCTGCCGTGACAAGATTACAGCGGAACGCGATCTCCCCGTCATGGAGCACAATCCCGAGATTGGCGGCTTCAAGGGGTGCCCGGCCGGTCAGGATCCCCCGGGGATCGTATCCCATCAGGGAAAGGTTGCCGACGTCAGAGCCAGGATGCATGCCTTCGGGGATGGTCCGGACCAGGGCGCAAAAGCCATGCCGGGCCATGTGATCCATATGGGGCGTACGCGCCGCCTCAAGCGGGGTCTTGCCGCCGAGCGCCATGACCGGCTCATCCGCCACTCCATCTGGAACAAGGATAATATATTTCATAACAACCTTTTGTCGATCTCTGCCGCCAGATTTTGCACGATCGCTTTCTTGGTCAATGCCTTGGCAAAAAGACGGCCGGAGGCATCGATCAGGCACGCCTCGTAAGACCCGGACTTCAGGCAGTTAGCCACCACAAGATCGCAGGATGCCTCTTTAAAAAGCCCGGCCGCCCGCTCCAGGATAAAAGCGCGCGTGAGGCGCGTTTCAAGCTTGAATCCGACGAGAAAAATTCCGGGTACCTTCCTTTTGACAGCGTTGACCAGCTTGCCGGTGGGTACAAGATTGAGCGTCAGAGGTCCGCCCGAGGAGAGCTTCCCCTTAAACGGCCTGGCCAGCTTGAAATCGGATACTGCGGCCGCATGGATCATAACATCATACCCGCGCTTCAGTTCCTGATCAAGCAGGGCCTTGAGTTCATCGTAATAAAAGAATTTCTTCAGGGAAATCTTGGGGTCAAGCGTGGGCGCGGCAAGAGCGGCATGCCCTTCCAGAAGAGTGACCCTGGCGCCCCGGCGGAAAAATTCCCCGGCGATGAGACGTCCCATTTCTCCTGTGGAGCGATTGGTGATGACGCGCATACCATCCACCGGCACCGCTGTGGGGCCGCTGGTGATAAGGATGTGCAGGCGTTTAGAGGCCAATTTCTTTCAGGATGGCGTTGATGTCAGCCTTGACCACGACCGGCTGTTGGACGCACTTCATGGCATTCGAAGGGTCCTTGAGCCCGTGCCCGGTCAAGGTGCAGACGACCGTCCCCCCCTGGGAATTTTTGAAATAACCCGCATGCGCGCGTTTGAGTATCCCTGCCCCAGAGGCGGCTGCTGCTGGCCCGCAAAATACGCCGTCCCTTCCCGCCAACAGCTGATACGCGGCCCTGATCTCTTCGTCCGTCACCATGTCAATGAGCCCGCCCGATGCATCACGTGCCGCGACAGCCGATGCCCAGCTGGCAGGGTTGCCGATCTTGATGGCGGTTGCCAGCGTTTCAGGGTGTTCAATGATCCTGTTGTGCACAATGGGAGCTGACCCGGCGGCCTGGAACCCGAGCATTTTGGGAAGCCGTAGGGCTTTGCCCCCGTTTTTATATTCGTTGTAGCCTTTCCAGTAGGCGGTGATATTGCCCGCGTTCCCTACAGGGATAGCGTGGAACATGGGCGCATCACCCAGATCATCAACGATCTCGAAGGCCGCGGTCTTCTGGCCTTCAATACGGAAAGGATTGATGGAGTTGACCAGTTCAATGGGATGTTTGGCGGTAACGTCCCTGACAAGGTTGAGCGCATCGTCGAAATTACCCTGGATAGCGATCACCTGGGCCTGATGGATCATGGCCTGGGCCAGTTTGCCAAGGGCGATATTGCCGTCAGGAATAAGGACACAGCAACGCATGCCCGCGCGCGCCGCATAAGCGGCCGCAGAAGCCGACGTATTGCCTGTTGAAGCACACATGACAACCTTGGCGCCTTTTTCAGCCGCCTTGGATATAGCCATGGTCATGCCGCGGTCCTTAAATGAACCCGTCGGGTTAAGGCCTTCATATTTCAGATAAACACGCAGGCCGGTCTTTTCGGAAAGGCGCACAGAATGGATGAGCGGGGTATTGCCTTCGCACAACGAAATCACAGGCGTCTTGGCGGAAACGGGAAGATACGCACGGTAACGGTGGATAAGCCCCTGGTATAACCGGCCTGATTGACTGCTATCCGCCATCATATTATAACGGCTCCATGCGAATAGCCACGGGTTTGGCCTTCACATCGGGAAGTTTTCCGATCTTGTCGAGCGCCTTGCGGACATCCGATTCCAGGGCGGTATGGGTCAACATGACCAGCGGCACCGCCGCCCCGCGGCTGACTGTTTTCTGAGTCAACGACGCGA
>Ga0114951_10003104_pt1 | contig 17617 bp, 8 predicted proteins | sample AM7aDNAmetaG_FD_88677 | JGI IMG/M metagenome (GOLD analysis project Ga0114951, IMG submission 88677) | Freshwater microbial communities from Finland to study Microbial Dark Matter (Phase II) - AM7a DNA metaG | ecosystem: Environmental > Aquatic > Freshwater > Lake | place: Finland: Lake Alinen...
AAGGAATTAAAATTACAGATGAAGAAATGAGCAAAATAAATATTGAAAAAAACAATTTTCATGGTGAATGGAACTATTCAATTGCACCAAGAATGTAAAGTTTAATTTGTATCATATCCTAAGCGCTTTCAACAAGGCAATCGTAAATAATGCCGGTGTAACAGTGATTTCGACCACAAGTGCGGGTACAATCGTGTCATTTAACCCGGCGGCAGAACAGATGTTGGGATATAACCAGGCCGAAGTTGTTGGAACTTATTCGATCCTTCATTTTTTTGACCAAAATGAAGTTTTCAGGAGGGCTAAGGAATATGGAACATTGAATGAAGAGGATGGAACCTTTGACTTCGAGACCTATATTGACTTTGTTATTGAGCATAGGCCTGATACTTTTGAATGGAAAATGGTAAGAAAGGATGGCACTTCAGTTCCTGTACTGCTTTCGTTGGATTGGCTCAAAGGATCAGACGGTTGGAACACAGGTTATGTTGGGGTTGCAACAGATATTACCTTACGAAAACAAAATGAAGATGCCTTAAGGATAAGTGAAAAAAACCTTGTACAGATTACCGATTCGGTTCCAATCTTTATTGCACTGTTAAACAGGGACCTGGAGTATATTTTTACCAATAATGCTTATGAAAAGTTTTTAAAGCTTGCGAAATCGGAGCTTCTGGGCCGGAATGTGAGAGATATCGTTGGTCAAAATGTTTTCGACAGGGCTTATCCTTTTTTGTTGAAGGCCCTTGAGGGGGAAACAAACACTTTTGAAATCAGGCTTCCCGGGGTGGACAATAAGGAAAGAATATTGCTGGCAACCTATCTTCCTTATTATCAAGGCAATGATATTTTCGGTGTTTTGGCTACTATCATTGATATCACCGAGCGTATTGTATCAGAGGAGCTTCTTCGTAAAAAGGAAGTCGAGAATCTGGCTATACTTAAAGCGGTTCCCGACCTGTTCTTCAAAATAGATAAATCCGGTAAGTTCCTGTCGTTTCAATCTGGAGAAGAATTCTCCTTATATGTTACGCCAGATAAGTTCCTTGGAATGAAAATTGAAGATGTGATGCCACCTAACATAGCTGCAATGGCTTTAAGTACAATGAACCTGGCACTTGAAACCAAGGAGATGGTCACCTTCGAATATGAACTTCTTTTAAATAATGAACTCCGATTTTTTGAGGACAGGGTGCTGACCATTGAGGATGAGGAGATCCTGATGATTATCCGCGATATAACCGAACGTAAAATTACGGAGAAAGCCCTGAGCTGGAATGAATCACTGTTGAAGAAAGTGACCGAATCGTCCCCGCTTGGGTTTCTGGTCGTTGACAACAGGACTGATGAAATTCTCTATTTTAACCACAATTTCTGCCAGATTTGGGGAATCGAACATCTGGAAGAGCGTATGCGCAACCGGGAATTAAAAAACAATGATATCATTCCCGATTGTTTGCCAATATTGGAAGATGTTCAGGCTTTCGCGGAGTCGTGTAAACCACTTCAGAATGTTGAAAACAGGATCACCATTGAAGATGAAATTCCATTTAATGACGGGAGGACCATCAGGAGGTTTTCGGCTCAGATCCGTGACAGTGATGACCAATACAACGGTCGGCTATATATCTTCGAAGATATCAGTTTGCGCAAGACTTCTGAAGAAATTGTTGTTGTTCAACGTGACCTCGCAACTGTGCTCAGTGCCACCTCCGATCTAAACGATGCCCTATACTATACATTAAATTCGGTATTGAAAATAAAGAGTATCGATGGAGGTGGTATTTATCTGTTGAATCCGGAAAATGGGGGTCTGGAATTACTGGCACATCAGGGATTGTCGGACCATTTTGTTCGGACGGTTTCACATTATGGACCACTTTCAAAACAATTAAGTCTCGTAAAACAGGGAATACCTATTTATGGTTCAAGTAATCAGGTTATTACAGATTCCGCGCTTGAAGCTGAACAGGATATGATCCTTAATGTAGCCGTTATACCGATTCAACATGAAGGAAAGGTTATAGGGGCTATCAACTTGGCTTCCAAAACCAGTAACGAATTCTATATCAATACGCATCTTTCGCTTGAAGCGATTGCATTGCAACTTGGTGGCACTATTTCAAGGATTTTTGCCGAAAAGGCCTTACTGTCGAGCCAGCAGAATTTCAAGGAACTTTTCGATACGATTGATGACTTTATGTTTATCCTCGATAGCAATGGAAACATAATGATCGTCAATTCAGTGGTGGAAACCCGGCTAGGTTATACTTTGGAAGAATTAAAGGGGATGCATGTCCTCGGTGTTCACCCTCCCGAACGGCGGGAGGAAGCTGGTTTTATTGTGGGTGAGATGATTGCGGGACGTATTTCATTTTGTCCTGTGCCATTATATACAAAACAAGGTAAAACTATTCCTGTCGAAACCCGTGTCGTCAAGGGTAAATGGGACAATATAGATGTTCTTTTTGGGATCTCACGCGATATCACCGAGCGGCAAAAGACCCAACGTGAACTTGAGTTGCGGGAATCCTACCTGTCGGCAGTTATCAATAACCACCCTGGAATGTTCTGGCTTAAGGATAAGCAAGGGAGAATTCTGATCGTAAATACACGTAACGACCAATACCTGAAAAATTATCCTGGCCCAAATAAGCTGAGCGTTATTGGCCTGACCGATTACGATATTTTCCCAATAGCTGATGCTAAACGCTTTAAGGATCAAGATGAAGAAATTATTAAAACTTTGATCCCTGGAGTGTTTGAAGTACATGAGGTAGCTGATAACCAGTCGGTTTGGTACGAAACCTATAAATTCCCGGTTTTAAACCGGAGTGGGGAGGTGATTGGAATTTCGGGTTATGCAATCGAAATTACCCAACGGAAACAGGTGGAGGCAGCCCTTAAAATGCAAAGTGCTGCTTTTGAATCGTTTGCGCTGGCAATCATCATTACTGATATTCACGGTAAAATTCAATGGGCCAACTCTGCATTCTCAAGGCTTACAGGTTATGAACAGTCAGAGATACTTGGCATTGGCATTGGAAGCCTTGTAAAATCGGGTGAGCAAAAACCTGAATTATATAATGATCTTTGGAAAACTATTTTGGGTGGAATGGTTTGGAGCGGAGAGATTGTCAACAAAAGAAAAGACAATACTTTTTATCCTGAAGAACAGACAATTACGCCAATTCTCCAAAACAACGGGGAAATTTCCGGATTTATCGCAATCAAAATCGATATTACAAAACGTAAACAATTGGAAGAAAGCTTAATCGCAGCAATAGCAAAGGAAAAGGAACTGAACGACCTGAAATCGAGATTTGTTTCAATGGCTTCACATGAATTCCGGACGCCACTTGCTTCCATATTGATTACTAGTGAATCTTTGATTTCTTATTGGCAAATGTTGAGCGAAGAACAAATCATTTCTAAACTACAAAATGTAAAGGACCAGGTCCTTCATTTGACGAATATTGTGAACGAAGTCATGCAGGTATCAAAAATTCAGGAAGGACAGGTCCCATTTAGTCCCCAAATAGTTGACCTTGTTCTTTTATGCCATAATACCCTTGAAAATTTCAATTCCGATGTTGAACCTGGAAATAGGATTGAATTTGAGACTGAATTTGAAACGTTTAATATGAATCTGGATATACGTTTGATTAGACAGGTGTTGAATAATCTGATATCCAATGCATTGAAATATTCCCGGGGTAACGCTGTCGTAAAAGTCAGGTTATACAGACAAGATGATAGTATATTCCTTAGCGTTCAGGACAATGGCATCGGCATCCCGGAAGCCGATCAAAAATACCTTTTCCAGCCTTTTTACAGGGCTGGCAATGTGAAACAAATTCAAGGCACTGGTTTAGGTTTGAATATCGTAAAGGATGCAGTAAGATTACATAATGGCAAAATTAATTTTGTAAGTTTTCCTGAAAAAGGGACTACTTTTGTTGTTCAATTACCGATAAAATTAACAATCTAATCTTAATTTGTTCAGATGAAAAAAATACTGGTTATTGAGGATGAATCATCACTTCGCAAAGGGATTTGTGATGTGCTTGGTTTTGAGGGATATGAAGTTATTGAGGCGGAAAATGGTATTTACGGATATCAAATGACATTACAGAATATGCCTGACCTTATTCTTTGCGACATTATGATGCCTGAAATGGACGGTTATGAATTGTTGAAACTTGTCAGGGAAAACGAAACAACAAAACTCATCCCATTTGTTTTTTTGTCAGCCATGGCTGAACGGGCTGATGTCAGGGTTGGTATGGAGCTGGGTTCCGATGATTACATCTCAAAACCATTTACACGCGATGAATTGATTAAGGTCGTAGAAGCACGGATAAAAAAATCGGTTGCCATTAAAGAACATGCCGAAATTGCCCTTACCGAATTGCGTAAAAATATCATAACCAGGCTTCCACACGAGTTGAGGACACCCTTAAACGGGATTTTGGGTTATGGCCAAATGCTAAAGGATTACCCTGAATCCTTCACCCAGGAGGAACTCCCAAAAATTGGCAGTGATATCTATTTAAGTGCTGTAAGGCTTTTCCGGTTGATCGAGAATTACCTGATCTATGCACGGTTGGAACTAGCCAAGGCTGATCATATCGTACAATTTGTACTATCCAATCCGGATGAAATATGTAAAAAGGAAGCTTTCAAGGTCGCTAAAAATCATAACAGGTTAATTGATCTTGAATTGACAACAATGAAAGGGATAGTCTATATGCCACAACTCGACTTCGCAAAAATTGTGGAAGAATTGCTTGACAATGCATTTAAATTTTCCCCTGTGGGAACTCAGGTTTCATTAAACACTCGTGTAGATAACGGAACTTTCACATTGACGGTTAGGGATCACGGTATGGGAATTACCGCAGCCAATATCCAAAAAATTGAAGCCTACATGCAATTTGATCGCAATATTTATGAACAACAAGGGTCAGGTCTTGGATTGATTATCGTAAAACGGATCGTGGAATTGTACAAGGGTAATTTTAAAATAGAAAATATGGAAGATGGAGGCCTTATCGTTACGATTGAACTTTCCGGAAAAGAAATAAGTCAGCTTTGATCATGTTCAACATTCTTTTTTATTTGGGGAATAAATATTTAAATATTGCTAACTAATTAACTGTTAATATATTAAATCATGAACAAAACCAATATTGTTTTTACTCTGGGTTTGTGTTCCACTGGGTTGGTTCCGAATTGCAGTGCAAACCCAACTGTTCAAAAGCAACCGAATATTCTCTATATCATGAGCGATGACCATGCTTATCAGGCAATTAGTGCTTATGGATATGGTCTGAATTCAACCCCCAATATTGATAGGATCGCTAAAGGTGGGGCGATTTTCACAAAGGCGTTTGTTACCAATTCAATAAGTGCCCCAAGCCGTGCCGTAATGCTCACAGGCAAATTCAGTCACCTGAACGGTAAGATTGACAACAGGGGCGGGTTTAACTGGGATCAAAACAGCTTCCCAAAATTATTGCAGCAAAACGGTTATCAAACTGCCCTGATTGGCAAAATCCATCTCGATGGACTTCCCCAGGGTTTCGATTATTCAAATGTTCTTCCGGGACAGGGGCAATACTACAATCCTGACTTTATCGAAAACGGGGTCAAAAAGCAGTATCATGGATATGTAACCACTTTGACGACCCAGTTCGCCCTTGATTGGTTGGATAAAAAAAGGGATAAATCAAAACCTTTTTGTATGTTGTACCACCAGAAAGCCCCTCACAGGAACTGGTTGCCGGAAGAGAAATACCTGAACCTTTTTGAGGACAAAGAATTTCCTTTTCCGGAGAATTTTTTTGATGATTATTCGGGAAGGACAACTGCTGCCCATACCCAGGAAATGGAAATTACAAAGGTGATGACCTGGGGCAACGATATGAAATTTGAGAATGACCCCTATACAGGTGAACCAACACCGTTTGTCGCAAACCTTAATCGGATGGACGATCAGCAACGTGCTGCCTGGCGTGCCGCATATAATCCTAAAAATGACGCGTTTATTAAGGCAAAGCTGCAAGGAAGGGAATTGGCAAAATGGAAATATCAACGCTATATCCGCGATTATCTCAAATGTATCCAATCGGTTGATGATGGGGTAGGGGAAGTCCTTGATTATCTCGACAAAAACGGTTTGACCGACAATACGATTGTTGTTTATACTTCCGATCAGGGGTTTTACCTTGGCGAGCATGGATGGTTCGACAAAAGGTTCATGTACGAGGAATCCTTTCGCACCCCGTTGGTAATCAGGTATCCCAAAGAGATCAAACCTGGAACTGTTATTACGCAAATGGTGCAGAACCTCGATTTTGCTCCTACACTTTTAAACTATGCCGGTGTAAAACCCGATAAAGGGATGCAGGGCGAATCTTTCAGGAACCTCTTGAACGGTAAATCGATGAAGTGGAGGGATGCCATTTATTATCACTATTATGAATATCCTGCTGAACATGCTGTCAAGCGCCATTATGGGGTCAGGACAGATCGTTACAAACTGATCCACTTCTATTACGATGTTGACGAATGGGAAATGTTCGACCTTGAAAAAGATCCGCACGAAATGAAGAGCGTTTATAACGATCCGGCTTATGCCGAAATCCAGGCAAAATTGCACAAAAAACTCAATGAACTACGTGTGAAATATAAGGATACCGATGAAGTCACAAATTCCTTCCTGCCAGTGAAAAAAAACTAAAACATTAGCATCTCTAAATATTTCAATATATTTCCATGTATTTCAACTATTTCAAGTTATTTCTAATTATTTCAGTAATTTCTAATTATTTCTTTTTCATGAAAAAAACCAATTTCTATTCAGGGATCATTGCCCTGTTGTTGATCATCAATTGTTTCACGGTTTCTGCGATTGCCAAAACAGAAGTGAAACAACTTATTTGTGAATACAAGACGAATCCATTGGGAATCGATGTGAAGCAGCCCAGGTTAAGCTGGCAACTGGTTTCCACCGAAAATGATGTCGTCCAAACTGCGTATGAAATAAAGGCTGCCGCAACTGTTGGACAGCTAAATTCAAAACAGTTGGTTTGGTCAACGGGAAAGATTGCCTCATCGCAATCTGTGGGGGTTGCGTATAACGGGTCTGCCCTTGTTTCAATGCAAAGGGTTTATTGGCAAGTCAGGGTGTGGGACAGTAAAGGCAAACCATCGGCATGGAGCGAACCTGCATGGTGGGAAATGGGGATTCTGAACCCAAATGATTGGAAGGCCACCTGGATTTCGTATGGTGAAGAAAATGAGGCAAAAGGGTCAAAACCGGCCCAATATTTCAGAAAGGAATTTGCTGTTTCAAAAACAGTCAAATCGGCAAAGGCCTATGTAACTTCTTTGGGTTTGTATCAGTTGTACATCAATGGGGCAAAGGTCTCCTCCGATCTTTTTACACCGGGTTGGACAAGTTACAACAAACGGTTGCAATATCAAACCTATGATGTCACTTCGATGTTGAAACCCCAGAACGCAATTGGTGCCGTACTTGCCGATGGCTGGTACCGCGGGAATATCGGGTTTTCAAAGCAAAGCGATTATTACGGTAAAAAATTGGCTTTTTTGCTGCAGTTACAGATCACATTTACAGATGGTTCTATCGAAACTGTATCGTCCGACAAAAGTTGGAAGATAACAGCCAATGGCCCGATTGTTGAATCGGATATTTACAATGGCGAACGTTACGACGCGAATCTTGAATTGGGGGAATGGACAAAAACAGGTTACGACATGGGCAAATGGACCAATGTTGTTCCAATTGATGGGAAGAAGGACATCCTGATTGCACCGCAAGGTGTTCCTGTTAAGGCAATTCAGGAAATTAAACCGATAAAACAAATCGTAACTCCCAAGGGCGAAAATGTTTACGACCTTGGACAGAATATGGTAGGATGGGTCAGGATCAAAATGAGCGGGAAAAAAGGTGACTTGTTGACTTTGAAATTTGCTGAGGTCCTTGACAAGGCAGGCAATTTCTATACGGATAACCTTCGTGCTGCCAAAGCAACCGATGTTTACATTCTCAAAGGCGCTGGCAATGAGGTATATGAGCCTAGTTTTACATTCCATGGTTTCCGTTACTTAAAAGTCGAAGGACTTTCTTCAATTCCTACTCTTGACCAGATCACTGGGATTGTTGTTCATTCGGATATGAAACCTACCGGAACATTTAGTTGTTCGGATACTTTGATCAATAAATTGCAGCACAATATCCAATGGGGACAGAAAGGCAATTTTGTCGATGTGCCTACCGATTGTCCCCAGCGTGACGAAAGGCTTGGTTGGACAGGTGATGCGCAGGTATTTAGCATGACTGCCGCGTTTAACTTCGACGTTGCAGCTTTTTATACAAAATGGCTAGGCGACGTTGCTGCCGACCAGCTTCCTGATGGAAAAGTTCCCCATGTGATCCCCGATGTTTTGAACGGTGGTGGCGGTTCCACAGCATGGGCCGACGTTTCTGTGATCGTTCCATGGACTGTTTATCTCTCGTATGGCGATCAGCGTATCCTTGAGAGGCAATACCCAAGTATGAAGGGTTGGGTCAATTACATGAAGGGTAGGGCAGGAGCTGACAATCTTTGGACTGGTGATGCCCATTTTGGCGATTGGCTCGCATTTGCCACAACCAATTCCGACTATCCGGGGGCTACAACCGAAAAAGATCTGATTGCTACTGCATACTATTGTTATTCAACGAGTTTGTTGAGTAAGATTGCAAATATTATAGGACAGAACGAAGATGCAGCTACTTACCAGAAATTGGCCAGTGATATTAAGGAAGCATTTAATCGTGAGTTTGTTACAGCGAATGGCCGACTGGTTTCACATACCCAGACTGCCTATGCTTTGGCACTTGCTTTCGATCTTCTTCCTGCAAACATGGTTCCTAAAGCAGCTGCCTACTTTGCTTCCGATGTTGAAAAATTCAAACACCTGACGACAGGGTTTGTCGGTACACCACTGTTGTGCAAAACCCTTTCGGCAATCGGGCGCGATGACCTAGCCTTTATGTTGCTCAACAACAAGAAATACCCTTCATGGTTATATCCTGTCTTACAGGGTGCTACAACAATCTGGGAACGTTGGGACGGCCAGAAACCAGATGGCACGTTTCAGGACGTTGGCATGAACAGCTTTAACCATTATGCCTATGGGGCAATAGGGGAGTGGCTATACAGGCACGTAGCCGGTATTGACATTGATCCGGCACAGCCAGGTTACAAACACATCCTGCTTGCGCCACATCCTGGAGGTGGACTGACCCAAACGAAGTCTGAAATTTCAACCCTTTATGGTAAAGTTTCATCAGCCTGGAAGTTCGAAAATGAGGATTTTGTTTACGAAGTTGAAATCCCGGCGAATGCGACCGCTACGGTTGCCTTGCCTTATGCGAAACCTTCCCAGATCAAAGTAAATGGGTTGCCATTTACTGCAAGTATTGTCCCGGTTAAGAATGGCCAACAATTCAATCTTGGATCGGGAAAATACACAATCAGCTATCCCGGCCAGTCGCTTAAAGAGGCTGTGGCAGTTAAGGTTGCAAAGAAATAATTAGGCGTTTTTTAAATATCCTCAAGGTTGAAGCAACCTTGAGGATATTTAATTTCATTCAAAGTACCTATAATCATCAATCAGCAAGGTATTTATTTGGGCTTTTACTTTTTTTGTAAGTTCGCCTATTTCACCAAATAGTCTTTCCAAATCCTCTAAACCAGATAGTTGTGAGTATTTTTTTATCTGTATCAGACCCGAATAAGGCGTTAAAAAATCTTTGTATTGGAAATATTTGAAATAGGGTTCCTCCTTTAAACCAACATCGACTAAAAATTGGCCCTTGCAATAATTCAAATTCCAGATTTTGTACAGTTCTTTAATTTTCTGGACCAAAGCGAAGGCAATTGCATGTTCAGGTTTTATTTCGTTGTCCAAAGTAGTGGCCCAAAAGCTCTCTTTATTGCTCGGACAAAGTGGATTGTCCACAAATATCTCTGGTGCGCCGATTAAGGGATTGTCCTTCTCAAATTTCATAACAATACACCGGTTCTCGGCCAAAACAAATGCCAAACAAAGCGCATGGAAATAACTTGCCGAATCTTGTTCGATAAGGGGATTCCATACATCGTATTGATTTGCCCAGACCGGAGATTCCGCCATTAATATCTTGTTGATTGCAAACCAGGTAGTTAGTTTTTTGGCACTTACCAAATCGTATGCACAGTAACTGCGATTGTCGGTTGGCCCATTGAAGCATTTGGATTTGTTTCCGTCTTTAATTGAGGTATCGAGCCTAAACCATAAAAAATCTTTGGAAGTTTTGTTGATATATCTTATATCATTTCTGGGATGGATGCGAACGGGGCTTAAATCGTCCATAAAGCCAACAAAAGTACCATTAACATTTCCATGCGGTGCTTTGATCCTTTTATGTCGGTCATCTTTTAATGCAAAACCACTAATAATTTCTTTTCCAATCTCATCTTTATTTATGCTTCGGTAGAAATTTTGCATTTTTTGAGGTGTAGTAACCCCATTTTCATAAGTTATTGCTTGTAAGGTATCTTTAATTTTGGTCCTATAATCGAACAACTTTATTTTCTTTGATTTTAAAATTAACTCATTCATTGAAGAATTGATTCCTGTGATTTCCTGATTCCAGTTTATTGTCAAATCATTGACAGACAATTCGTTCAAATCAAATAAACTTACTTTGTTTTCCCTATTTTCTTCTATTGAAAATTCCCAGATCGTAAAAGCAACGGGCCATGATCCTTGAATCTTAAAAAATTCGTTGCTCTTGACAATAAAACCATCAATATAGCCAAAATAATGGTCAAATATTTTTCGAAATTCCTTGAACGCGATGCGAGGGATTAACCAGGAGGTTGGCGTAAACACCATTAACAAATGTTTTTGATTGGGATAACTCTTATCTTGTTCCTTACAAAGGTTAATTATCTGGGCAATAAAGGACAGATATCTCTCTTTCACAGCATCAGCACCTGCAATTTCAATAATGTCGGGGTCAATTAAATAATCTGCATCCTTTTCATTTCTGATAGAAACCTCCTCGCGAGTATTTTTAAAAGGTGGGTTAAGCAGAAATGCAATTGGCCTTTCGAGTTTTTGGTTTTTTTCTGCCAATTCTTTACTTATAATTTTCAAATACTCGGACGCACTTTTATCCAGAAAATTCAAACCTTTTTTTTCTAATGTCTTAGGTATGATAGTGAAACCGGATTCAACATGCCAGGGGTCAATTTTCATACGTCGTTCGATAGTCCTCAATAAATCGGGCTGCAGTTCAGAAACAATTTTATGGCGTAAATTCATTCTCCAGCTCGAAATCAAATTTCCCGAACCTCCGGCAGGATCGAAAACAATGTAATCTTCACCAATTCTTTCAGAAATTTTTTGACTTGCAAACCACAATGCGAACTTACCAAGATTACTGTTTGTAAAGAATATCCCATGTTGCCTAACGTAATCAGGGTCAATGGCTGACAACGCTTCATCGAACCGGCTGAAGTAATAATCGATGGTTAACCCTGATCCTTGATTGGTAAAAATAAAATGACTTTCAATGTATTTTTTCAGTTCAGAGAAATATTTTGAATTTATGGCAACCTGTTCACTCAACTGATGTCCCTTAAAACCTATCACTTGAAAGGTGTCCAAATAATCGTTGGTCGCAACTGTGCTTGTAATATCCCAATAAGCTACAATCGAATAAAAGCAATGAATTGCATCGATTGGGTTCTCAAAAAACTTTTTAAAATACTCTATCGATTGGATAAAATTGTGTGTATGGATTTGGATTCTTTCAGTATCGGTGTTTTTTAAGATGTTAAGAATTTCATATATTTCATAATCAAGGCTTTTCCCTTCATTTTTGAAAAAATTCCCGGTAAGATCCTTGGGTTCAAGCCAATAAATTGCATCGTTTTGAATCTCCTTTTTTGTTGCGTTGCTTGTTTTCTTTGCGTTTTCTTTTCCTATTTTATTTGGGGCCGTACTTGCATCGGCCATGAAAGACAAAACAGCAGCATATTCGGGTATTTTATTGGCTTTCCAAATTCCAATAAACCGATTGGCGATTACAATAATCATTGAATAGGAGAGCCCGAATTTTTTATGATAATGCAAAGCCTGATAAAAACCTTCAAGCCAATCTGCTGAATCTGTTTTTGCCTCAACGATTATTTTACCATCAATATAAACATCCGCACCGCAGGCATCTGATTTGATTTTGAATTTATCACCAAATAGTTTTTTGAATAGGGGATAAAGCAAAGGACGTTTGGCGTCTTCGTTGCTATCACTTTTGAAATATCCTTTTAACTTCTTTAACTCATCGAAATAACTAATCGTCTTAGCCATATGATAGTTGGTTTCAATTTTTATAGTAAACATCAAGAATCCCGCATCCTGAGGAGCTTAATCTCATCACCAACGGGCAAAGATAATTATTATCCACCAATTTCAATTTAACGATTTAAGTTATGGCAATTTCATAGGTAGATTGTCACTTAAAATGAGTTAGTTTGTTGAACTTATTATTCACAAGGACTAAAATCAAATAAATGAAAAAATTAATGCTCATATTCGTATTAAACGTGTTTGTTTGTGTTTTGAGTTATTCTCAGGTTGTTAAGATCCAATACTTTACAAAATCCTTTATTTCTGATCCCGATAATGAGGGTTACATTACAGATTCAAAACCGAGATTTTTGCAACCCTATTATTCAGGAGGACAGGGAAAGGAGATCATTATGGGTTGGAATGCCGAAGGATTTGCAATGCGCGGTTTCATTAGCTTTGACTTTTCGACCATTCAGCCCAAAGCAGGTGAGGTATTGGTGATAGACAAGGCAACCTTAAAAGTTTTTGAGGCAAATACAAATATGCACCCCTTTAATGGCGATGGTGCCCGGACGGTCCAATGTTATTTGGTTGATTATGCGAATCTGGATATCAGTGATTATGATTTGCAGCCCATTGATAGCTGTGGTACAATCGCAGTGACCGGATACAGTGTTTTGACCGAACATCCATTGGTGGTAACATCAAAAATGGTTGCCTTACTGAAGAGGAATTCAGCGACTTCAAAAATTCAGTTCAGGCTGCAATTTTCCCCTGATGATAACCTTTCCGATGGAAGTCAGTTGAAACAGTCGATGTGGAATGTTTTTTCGGGCGAAGAAATCCAAAAAGCTGCCTACCGTCCCCAACTTCAGGTAAAATACCATTTCGTTAAAAAAGAACTTTCAGTAATTAAAAAAGCAGCTCCTGTTAAAGTACAATAAAGAAAGTTGTGCCATCAGTTTCAGAAGTGGTAAAATCGACCTTTCCTCCAAGGTGCTGCTCGCCTAGGATTTTCATGCTGTAAGTCCCTAAGCCGCGCTGGGCCCCTTTTGTTGAAAAGGATCGCATGAAAACCTGCATTTCGACTTCGCGGGGCATGAATTTTGGGTTGTGGACTGCAAATTTCAATTTGTCTTCAAATTTACTCGTTGTTATTGTGACTGTTTCTCCGGGCAAGCTGGCCTCAAGTGCATTTTTTACCATATTGTTGAGGACCCGCCTGAGTAGGACAGGATCACTTTCAAACTGAATATGATCCGAGGGTCCAACTTCGACCTTCTTTTCTTTTGCCACTTCAAGAAACTGCATATCGCTGGCAATCTGTTGAATAAACGAGAGACTATCCAAGGATTGATGATTGACGACCAGTTCATGGTTTTCAGCCTGGGCCAGCAATCTTTGTGTACTGATCTCATCAATGATCTGTTGGCAGAGGGATGCTCCCATTTTTACAAAATCCTGTTTTTCATCATCGTCAATCATATTGTACAAATCGAAAAATCCTTGTAAGCCTGCAGCAACGTTCATCACATCGTGAAAAAAGATCTTTTCGATGATCGCCCTGCGTTTACGGTCGGTAATGTCCAACAACGAAAATATGGTGTAATTGGAATTGTCGTGGACAAAAGGGGTCGCCGTAACTTCGATGTCGAGGAAATTCTCGGTGTTGTTGACCATCCTTCGGACCCTACATTCCGAAGTCGTTTTTTGCCCTGTTTGCTGACATTGCAACATGGCATTTACTGCACCACAATAACGGCAATGCTCGGTTGTACCACATCCACCCTCCTCCTGAAAGGCAAACCGGCAGTTGATTGCTTCACCGAACCGTTTGCCCAATACCTGTTTAACGTTCACAACATTGAGCGTTTTCATGAGAATATCGTTTGTGTAAACGATCTGCCGTTGTTCGTTAAGGATACAAAAGATAAAAGAGAGCGAGCAAAATATGTCGTTCAGATAAGTAATCTTATCGAGACTGAGGTTGCTTCTCAGTACGTTTTCGTACGAACTTCTTTCAGCCGGGGCAAATTTTGTTTCCATATTCCTAATTTTATCCCGCAATATAGTAAATATTTTTTCATGTTTACATAGTTTGTCTTTTTTGTTTGACCAATAGGTTCAAAAAAATGGTCTTTTGAATTTTCTGGATACAGGTTTGGTTTGGAAAAAGTATCCTGTTAAAGGCATTTAAGGGTTTTAGTGCGTAAGGTGTTGATATGTAATATAATAGATTTTCATCTTGGATTGATAGGAACCAAATGTAGTTTTATCCTTCCGTCATAAGTAAATTTCAATCAAATTGAATATCTGTAAATAACAGATATTCAACAATATAAATTTCAAAATAAAAAAGATGACATGAAAGGCCGATAATTTGTTAATCTGTTTTCAGAGTAAAAAAAAACTTTTATATTTGCAACCGCTTAGCAGGAACAATAATACCGTTTGAAGTTTAGTTGAAAAGTTGGTTATTGGGAGTTAAGCAAAATGTTATTGCGGGAATAGCTCAGTTGGTAGAGCACGACCTTGCCAAGGTCGGGGTCGCGAGTCCGAGTCTCGTTTCCCGCTCAGAAAAACAAAACGTTCATTGGTGCATTTTAAGCGGGAATAGCTCAGTTGGTAGAGCACGACCTTGCCAAGGTCGGGGTCGCGAGTCCGAGTCTCGTTTCCCGCTCAATAAGAATGCCCAGGTGGTGGAATGGTAGACACGTTGGACTTAAAATCCAATGGTCATTGCGGCCGTGCGGGTTCAAGTCCCGCCCCGGGTACGATTATAGAACGAAACCTGCTGATTTTCAGCGGGTTTTTTTGTTTTATGTAATCAAATAAAATATATTCGGAAATGAACAAGACTTTTATAATTTTTTATTTGGCCACCATGCAGTTGATGGTTTTTGCACAATCGGACGAGTGGCACAATTCAACAAAAAATGAGGTCAACCGTGAACCAATGCATACTCATTTTTTCGCTTACGAAAATAAAGACATGGCTCAGAAGGGAATACCGCAGGAATCGGACAATTTTTTAAGCATGAACGGGAAATGGAAATTCTTCTGGGTAAAAGATGCCGATCAACTACAGCTGAATTTTTACAAACCCGATTGTGAGGATGCCGGTTGGAATCTGATCAACGTGCCGGCAGTATGGGAACTCAACGGGTATGGCGACCCCATTTATGTGAGTGGTGGTTATCCATGGAATGGTCAATCATCGGTCGTTCCACCCAATGTTCCCATTGTAAACAATCATGTTGGTTTGTATCGTCGCACATTTGACATACCACAAAACTGGAATGGCAAACAGGTTGTTGCCCACTTTGGGTCGGTTACGTCCAACATGTATTTGTGGGTCAATGGCAAATATGTGGGGTATAGCGAAGACAGCAAATTGGAAGCAGAATTTGACATTACAAATTACCTGGTAAAAGAAAAAACCTTATTGCATTTCAGGTATTCCGCTGGAGTGATGGGACATATCTTGAGGATCAGGACTTTATACGATACGCCGGTGTTGGCCGCGATTGCTTTTTGTATGCCCGCAATGCCCAACGGATTGATGATCTACGGATTACCCCCGATTTGGTGAATGATTATAAAGATGGGAAACTTGAAATCAACACTACCTTGTCAAAAGCTGCTTCGGTTTCTTCGATTGTTTTTGAGTTGGTAAAAAATGGAAAACTCATTGCCACTGCCGAACAAAAAGGCTCTGGCAAAACCCTGATTTCTGTAGAAAACCCACAGAAATGGTCTTCGGAATCGCCTGATTTATATTTGCTTTTTGCAACATTGAAGGACAACTTGGGTAAAGAAGTTGAAGTTATCCCTCAAAAGGTGGGTTTCCGCAAGGTTGAAATTAAAAATGCCCAATTGTTGGTAAATGGGAAAGCCATCCTGATTAAAGGTGTAAACCGCCACGAAATGGATCCGAATACGGGATACGTTGTTTCACGTGAACGGATGATCCAGGATATTCGGATTATGAAGGAATTGAATATCAATGCTGTACGCACTTGCCATTATCCGGATGACAATAACTGGTACGACCTGTGCGACGAATATGGTTTGTATCTGGTTGCAGAAGCAGATGTGGAATCACACGGAATGGGATATGGTGACAAAACACTTGCAAAGAATCCCGATTTTGCTTTGGCCCACTTGCAGCGCAATCAGCGCAATGTACAGCGGAACTGGAACCATCCATCAGTCATCATTTGGTCTTTGGGCAATGAAGCCGGCATGGGTCCCAACTTTGATGCCTGTTACGACTGGATCAAAAAGGAAGATCCAAGCCGTCCGGTTCAGTACGAGCGTGCAGTCAAAGGCAAGTCAACGGACATTTACTGTCCGATGTACCTTGGCTATGAAGCATGTGAAAAATATGTACAAAACAATCCTGAAAAGCCGCTTATCCAATGCGAATATGCCCATGCCATGGGAAATTCAGAAGGCGGTTTCAAGGAGTACTGGGACATTGTTCGCAGGAATCCCAACTATCAGGGTGGGTTTATATGGGATTTTGTGGACCAGTCGCCGCATCACAAAACAATTGAAGGTGTTGATATACCTGCATATGGGGGTGATTTCAACAAATATGACAGCTCTGAGGATCAGAATTTCTGCGATAACGGTTTGATTGGTCCAGATCGGGTGTACAATCCACATGCCTATGAGGTCAGGTATTTCCACCAATCAGTTTGGGTAACACCTGTCGATCTGACCAAAGGAATTGTATCCGTTTACAACGAGAATTTCTTCACCGACCTCGGTAATTATTTGCTTGAATGGCAATTGTTGTCCAATGGCAAAGTGTTGGAATCTGGGGTGGTTGACGGATTAAATGTTGCTGCTCAGCAAAAGTCAGAAGTCAGATTGGGCTTTTCCACCGAAAACAGTTCAAAAGAAAAGGAATTGTTGATTAACATTACATTCAAACTTAAAAAGGCAGATCAATTGTTGCCTACCGGATTTATTGTGGCTTCCAATCAGTTGGTTGTTAATGATTACCAATCAAAACCAGTTGACCTATCCAATGCAAGGACAGATAAAAACACACCAGAGATTATCCCTGAAATTCTGAACGACAATCAGAAATGTACTTCCGTAATTGGAAATGATTTTCAGATAGATTTCAACAAGCAAAGTGGATTTATTGAAAGATATTTAGTTGGGAATGAAGAGTTTTTGGCAGATA
>Ga0114951_10003105_pt1 | contig 17609 bp, 14 predicted proteins | sample AM7aDNAmetaG_FD_88677 | JGI IMG/M metagenome (GOLD analysis project Ga0114951, IMG submission 88677) | Freshwater microbial communities from Finland to study Microbial Dark Matter (Phase II) - AM7a DNA metaG | ecosystem: Environmental > Aquatic > Freshwater > Lake | place: Finland: Lake Alinen...
GCCGGCGACGCGATAAACCAGGCCTTGCCGCTGGTCGGCGGCGGCGAACATGATTGGACCTATCTGCTTACGGCAACGCATCTGATAGCCCATACTCCGGCAACGGCTAAAGCCATCTTCCTGACCGGCTCAGCGATTATATTCTGGAGCCTGTACCTTATCGCGCGCGACGGCATTGAGACTCTGCTGGTTCTTAAATCAAATAAATGAAACCCATTTTCCCGATATGCCTGTTGTCGGCTATCTTGACGACCACCGCTCAAGCCCAAAGGCCGCCGCTCGCAGCCGGTCCTTCGGTAGAATCCGGATTCCAGCTGAGCGAACCTGCCGGGTTCCGGACCAGCGAAGTTTTCTCCAGGCTGGAACTGCCTCTGGGCAAAGCGGGGAATTACACCTTCAGGTCCGCGGCAAATTTATCGCGAATGTCGGTTACAGACACCCTATCCGCCCCCGGCGAACTCTATAAGGGCGGCGCTGAATTTATGGCGGAAACCGGGGGCCGGAGCTTTAAGATGGGTTTTGATTCCAACTCCGACCGCCCGTTCTACGGGTTGGACACGATAAACTTTGATTTCACCTACACTTTCACATTGAGCGAAAAAAAGGGCCACGCCCTGCTCGGCGGCCTTAATTATTCCTCCCAGCGGAGCTTCGCGCGCAATATTCCTATCCCGTTTATTATCTACCGCTACCAGAGCGGGGATTTTTTTATGATCTTCCCGTTCCTGTACCGCTTAAAGCTTTCAGAAAAAACTTCACTCAGCCTCACCTACTTCCCGGTCAAAAACCTGAAAGCGTCCCTGCGCTATCAGGCCGGGCCGGATTTCCACGCTGATCTTGAGGCCGGCGGCGAGCTGGACCAGTTCCTGCTGGCGCGCCGTACCGACAAAAGCGAACGATTCTACTACCAGCGCTACACCGCGGCAGTTAAACCGTCTTTTCAGCTATACAAGGATTTGCGCCTGGCCGGCGCTCTGGGATATTTTTTCAAGGGGAACTATTACAGAGGAACCACTTACGCAGACGACCATGGGAAGGTCAATATAGGCGGCGCGCCCTACTTTAATCTTTCGTTAAAGTATATCTTCGGGCCCTCTGCTCCGGGTAAGAGCAACGCCCCGTCTATACCGCTATAGTGAAACGGGCCGTCTCACCTGCCTAATCGCCTCATAAAGGACTAAGCCGGCGGAAGTGGAAAGATTCAATGAGCGGACATGGTCGGACCACATTGGTATGCAGTAAAGCTTATCTGCGTACTTTTCGTACATCATATCGGGAAGACCGGCCCCCTCGCTGCCGAATATGAGGCAGGAATCTTCCCGGTACGGAGCGTCCCAGTAAGCCGTCTTGCCTCGTGTGGACAGGAAAATTAGCGGCGGCTTTTCACCCAGGGTGCTTAAAAAACTTTCAAAATCCTTATAAATAGAATATTTCAGGTACTGCCAGTAATCCAGGCCTGACCGCCGTATTTCCTTTGAATTTATCTCAAAACCCATCTTTCCTACAAAAACCAGTTCGGCTCCGGCAGCGACGCAAGTGCGGCCGATATTGCCGGCGTTCCATGGAATATCGGGATTGATAAGGACAATTTTCATTTTATTGTATCTTGAAATCCGGAGCAAATTCCTTATGCCAAAGTTCAAGCATCAGGAGCGCCCAGAGTTTGTAGCCGTGGTCGCGCGCACCGCTCTGATGTTCGTCCCATAGCCTGACAATGTGTTCCCTGTTAAAATAGCCGCGTCCCAGCGCTTTGGAGGAAAGGCATGTTCCCGCCCAATAATCCTTTAACTCTCCCCTGAACCAGGGTCCCAGCGGTATGCCGAAACCCATCTTGCCCCTTTTATATATCCGTCTGGGCAACATATCCTTAAAGGTTTCTTTTAATATCCACTTGGTGCCGTTGATGCCCTTGAGCTTCAAATGGCTTGGCAGGCGGTATGCGAACTCTATTACCTTCTGGTCGAGGAACGGGGAACGGGTTTCAAGGGAATTTGCCATGGAGGCGATATCCATCTTGGTCATCAGGCATTCCGGCAGATACGATCTGAAATCGACATAGGATAATTTGCCCATGAGATCCTGGCCTGCCGGTGCCTTGAACAGTCCGGTTATATATCTTTCTCCGTACCGGATATCTTTGCCCAGCGCGGCTTCAAACGCCGGGGTAAACAAGCCTTGTTTTTCGTCCGGCCCGAAAAATGAGATTGTAGACAGGTAACTAAGCGGCAGATCATCATACAGGGACGCCTTCATAAATTTCCCCGCGCGCCAGAAAACGCCGTACGGAGCTTTTTTTGGAAAAAACCGTGTAAAATTCAGGAGCGCTTTTTTTAAGCTTTCCGGCATGACGCCGCAATAAGAATCCAGCTTCATCGCTACGTAGCGCAAATAGCCGCCGAAGGCCTCGTCACCCCCGTCGCCGTTCAGGGCCACGGTCACGGCTTTTCTGGTCTCTCGGGAAACGAAATAAGACGGCAGGGCGCTGGCGTCCGCATATGGTTCGCCGTAGTGACGCACAAGCTTCTCCAGCACATCCGTCATCCTGGCTTCTACGATAAACTCCGTATGCTTCGTGCCGTACATCTCCGCCACCTGCCGGGCGTAACCGAGTTCAGAGAACCCGGCTTCTTTGAAACCTATTGAGAAAGTCTTTACAGGCTGGTCGGAACTCCTGGCCATCAGCGCTACCACGACCGAAGAGTCTATACCGCCTGAAAGAAAGGCTCCCAGAGGGACCTCGGACATAAGCCTTATTTTGGTAGCCTCCAACAGCTCTTTATAAAGCCTTTCTTTAACATCGGCCAGCGGCAGATCAAGTTTCCCCTCGCTCACCGGCAGGTCCCAATATCTTTCAATCGTGACCTCCCCGTTCTCAAACGTCAGGATAGACGCCGGCTCTAGTTTTTTTACGCTTTTAAATATGCTGAGCGGGCTTGGGATGTACTGGAGCGTGAGGTAGGCGTCCACGGCGCGCAGGTCTATGTCGCGGGGAATAGCCTTGTCCGCCAGAAGCGCGTTTAATTCCGAGGCGAAGGCGAGAAATGTTCCGTTCATGGAATAAAAAAGAGGCTTCTTGCCCACTCTGTCCCGGGTCAGCACCAGCCTTTTTTTTCGGCTGTCCCAGATCGCGATGGCGAACATACCCCGGAGCTCTTTGACGAAATCGGTCCCCAACTCCTCATAAAGGTGGATAATGGTCTCGGTGTCGGACTTTGTTCTGAAGATATGCCCATTTTGGATCAGCCGCTCGCGCAGCTCCTGAAAATTATAGATCTCGCCGTTGAAGACTATCCAGATGGAACCGTCCTCGTTAGAGATGGGCTGATGCCCCGTGGAAAGGTCGATTATGGAAAGCCGGCGCATGGCCAGTCCGATATTGCCTTCGGTGTGAAAGCCTTCGTCGTCCGGACCCCTGTGCTCAAGGAGATCGCTCATTTTTTTGAGCTCTTCTTTGTTGACGGGCTCAGTGCCAGCGTAATTATATTTTCCGCAGATTCCGCACATAGTATAGATTCCGGATTCAGGATTGCTGATTTAAAATCAAGACCCCGTAATACTCCTCCAGTATATTTTTTATTGAAAACCTGTTTATGGACTCTTTAGCCTTTCGGGAATATTTCAGAGCTTTTTCCTTGTCGCTTATAAGTTCATAAATTGCTGCCGCAAGGCCGGCGGCGTCTTTCACGGGGACAAGGATCCCAGTAACATTATTAGCGATTATCTCGTTGGGCCCGGATGGGCAGTCGCTCGAAATCACGGGCGTTCCGCAAGCCATGGCCTCAACCAAAACATTGCCGAAGCCCTCCCAATTGGAGGACAGAACAAATACTGAAGAACGCGCGACATACTTATGAGGATTTTCCATGAACCCTAGAAAGGCCACGTCTTTCTCCACATCCAGCTCCCGGCAAAGATTCACCAATTCCTCTTTTCGCGGCCCCTCTCCTAGAAACACCAGCCTGCAGGCCAATCTGCTTCTGACCATCTTGAAAGCCCGGATGAGATAATCGGGAGCTTTCCGTTCCGCGAATGAACCGACACTGATAACGACAGGCAGGCTGCCGTTAAACCAATCCGTTGTGGAAACGGGCTCGTTCTTTCGTATTTGTATCCCCTCAATATCGATCGGGTTATATATCACTTTTACCTTATCTTCCCTGACACCGAAAGACCCTATTATATCGTCTCTAACACCTTTCGACACCGCGATGGTGAGGTCCGCCGCGTTGTAGAAGTATTTAAACAAAGATCGGTATATGAAATCGGTTTTTCTGTAGAGTTCTATTGAAGGCGTTGAGTGCTCGCTGAATATAGTCCGGCATCTGACACCGGATAGTTTGCCGGCAGCAAACAGAATGAAATTTATTCCGGTCAAAAATCCGAATAAGACTTGCGGCCGCTCCCGCCTAATTATTTTAGCAACCTTCAAGATCCGGCCCGCCGTCCTCAAAACCTTAACGAACAGATTGCCGGCTGGCGCGGAATCCAGAACATATATTTTAATGCCTTCAGGGATCTTATAGACCATCTCACCCGTCAACAAGACGCAGACCGGCTCAATCCGACCGGTATCCAGATTCTCCAGCAGGGTGGCAAGGACCCTTTCAGCCCCGCCTTTTCCCAGGTTGTAAGCCGCGAACAGCACCTTTGTTTTTGTCATTTATTTAAATCCCGCGTATCCGAAAGGTCAGCGTTTAACTTTACCGAGCATAGCGTATATTTTTATTTGACTATCGTCGGGGAATAGCCGAATGAGCTTTTTTATCATTCCCTTAACGCCGCGCCAGGCCGCGAATATGAATCTATATAGCCCGGCCGGGAGGAACAACAGGCCCGCGTCCCAGAACCAAAAGCTGGGATACGCTCCGAAGACATGCACGCACTCGTTCCATAGTTTTTTATCGACCCTCAAGCCGCAGGACTTCGCATAAGGAATATTCCACTTGTTTTTCGCTTTAACATATCGTCTGGCCTGATCGGCAATTTCCCGGGAATACCCGAGCCGCTCCAGATGGAGATATATCTTCGCCAGATCAATCCCGACGTTAAAAAAGGTTCCGCGCTTGCCCCACCGGGGCTCTTTCTGCCCGTAGTGAATTTGCTCGACAAGGACATCGCGCAGCACGGAACCGTTGCGCTCGGAGAGCGCCCTGACCAGATATCCGATATGGGTCCAATATGTGCCGTAATATCCGGACAGGTCATATGATTCCCATAGTTTTTTATTGATTACGCAGGAAGAAGCGAGGGTGCTTTTAAATCTGGTTACGCGGAAAAAAGTATTCCCGTCTACATTCAGATAATTTTTATCTATGGGCTGAGCCGCGTCCTCGTAATTAGCGAAGATTGCCGCCACATCAGGGGCCGCCGCTATCGCCTCAAGGACCTTCCTTACCGCGCCGGGATCGGTGAGGTGATCGTCATCGGATATGATCCAGACGAATTCTCCACGCGCGCGGCGGACCACCTGATCGAAGTTCCGATCCATCCCCAAATTCGTGTCGGTTCGAAAATAATGGACGCGGGGGTTTTCACCGACCACCTCTCTTATTATAAGCGGGGTTTTATCTGTGGAGCAATTATCAGAGATGACCAGCTCGACAGAGTCCGAAAGCTGCGGCAATATACTGCCAAGCGACTCTGCGATCCTGTGTTCGCCATTGTGCGTTGGCATGCCGATTGACAGTTTAATCATTAAAGATCTTTTATTCCGTATTTTTTCAGGATATTGCAGAGCCCTTCCCTGGGAGAGAAGCGGGGATGCCATCCCAGATTTTCCAGTTCGGATATATCCCCTTTTGAATCCATTATCTCATCCGGCCGATACGGAATGGTGCCAAAATTCAGATTTGTATTACTGCGGGAAAGATCTTTAATTAGACCAACAAACTCTTTTATCTCAATGCTTTTTCCTGTCCCTAATTCGTAAGTTTTATAACTGAAATTAATATTCGACACGTTTTCCATCACTTTCATATAAGCCTCAACCGCGTCACCTACATAAATGAAGTCTCTTTTTTGATTCCCATAGGTCAGGTTAACGGTTTTGACTTTTTGAACCGCAATATTCTGGATCATGCTTTCAACGAATTTATCGGGGCCGTCCTGCTCCCCATAAATATGTTCCAGCATTATATTCGCGACTTTTATTTTTTTGGAAAAATACTTTAACCAGGTATTAAAACTTTTCTTAGACAACGAATAATCTAGGAGATGCGTGTAAGAGAGGTGTTCTTTATTAAAATATGAATCCGTGTTGATAAAACACCCGGTTCCATGTTTTATCGCTAACTCTAAAATTTTTATAGGGAAGATTAAATTCGAGTCCAATATCGCGGAGGTTGGCGTTCCGGCTCTGCCGTAGTTCGTCGCCGTGTGAACAATACAATCAAACCGATTTTCTTGAAAAACCGCATCAAGCTCTTTTCTGTCACTATCATAAACAACGACGCGGCCGGTTAAGAGGTCCTGTATTCTGAATAAATTTGAAAATGAGCGTTTCAAAACAACAACGTCATACTTATCGTGATCGATCATTGAGCGAAGCAGATGGCTTCCCAAAAAACCCGTAGCACCCGTCAGGAGCACTTTTTTTCTGCTCATTTAGTTTAATCCTCTTTTTGAAAATCTTTTTGTTAGTATATCAAACCGATATTTTAGTATCAACGACTAATTAGCTCCGCAAAAACTCCGATTTCCGGACAGGACAAATAACCGGCTTCTGCCGGATCCGCCGCATGTTGAAGATATTCCGTGATGCCAGAGCGTCTCCGCGCCCCTATCGCGCGTCGTCCGCCGCTTTGCCGCTGAACTGCGCCCAGACCTTGCCTAGCGACTGGCCCATCTGGTAAACGAATATCATCCCCGCGATGGTGATAAAAACGTAGCCAAGCACGTGCACGCATGTGGCGTACGCGAAAGCCACTTCCCTGTTTACGCCCCAGGAACCGGCCACTTTGGCGATGGCAAATTCAAAATTGCCAAAATAGCCCGGCATGCCCGGGATGGATACCGCGACCGCGGCGCTGAAAAGAAGAACCACGCACCTGAAACCATTTACTATGTCGCTTATGCCGAAGGCGCGGGCCACCAGATAGAAATTAAGCGCGTCCAGGATCCACTGCCCGGCCGCCAGCGCGACCACTGCGGCCGCGGTCTTAAAAGAATGGAAGGCCCTGACTCCCAGGGCCAGATGCCCCAGCCCTTTGGTTACGCGCGGGAATTTATTAAAAAATCCGGAAAAGAACCGGTGTGTAATGATCTCGTCTATGAACACCAGCATCAGCAGGCCGGCCAGAAGTCCCCCGAGCAGGACCCAGAAGTAGCCGCCGTAACTTATAAAGCCCCCTGTAATCCCGCCGAGTCTGGCCGCCAGCACGAAGAGGATGACAAGAACTATGGTGTCCAGCGCGCGCTCAACCAGGATAGTGGCGAAAACCGTCACTACCGGGATGGTAAAAAGTCCGGCGCCGAAAGTGCCGCGGACTATTTCGCCAAGGCGCAGCGGCAGAACATTGCTTAAAGCTAATCCTGCGGCTTCCAGCCGGAACGCGTCCCAGAACCGCACGGGCCTGGCCGGGTCAAGCAGAAGCTTCCATCTCAGCCCCCTGAAAAACATCTCCGCCAGCACAACAAAAAAGGTCGGTATTATGATCAGAGGATTGACGCGCGAATATATTTCAGCCAGCTTGCTGAAATCAATATTCCTGAAAGCAAAATACAGCAATGCCGCGCTGATCACCAGGCCGCCGACGATGGATAATTTGGTTTTCATAATTTCGCGGATTGGCTACTGGCGGACCAACCGAAAGCTGCGAGCCCCCGATCTGCGTCTCTTGCCAATCCTCCAATCCTCTGATCTTCTACACCGCGTCGATACTTCTCAGGAACGCCTCTTCCGCGGCTGGGCGGCCAAGAAACTTTTCCACCTGGCCGGCCTCGTCGTAACTTCTTCCCGGCGCGAGTATAAGTTCGCGGTAGCGGGCGCCGGTAGCGGGATCCATGATCCCTTTCTCCTCAAAAACGGAGAAAAGGTCGGCGGCTATCAGTTCCGACCAGAGATAGCTGTAATAGCCGGCCTCGTAGCCGCCCATCAGGTGGCCGAAACTCGCGGCCGGGTGCGTGCCGGAACTCATCGGGATAAGGGATATTTTTTTCATCAGCTTCTCATAGAGCCTGGTGGTGTCCACCTTTCCTTTGGCGGTGTGATACCTGAGGTCAAGGATGCTGAAAAAGATTTGCCTGAGATAAACCAGCCCTGAGTCCATATTTTTAGTGCTTATGAGTTTTTTTATGAGGCCGTCCGGAAGTTTATCTTCCGGCCTTTTATAATGGCCGGAGACCCGTTTAAGAACCTCGCCGTAATAGGCCCAGTTCTCCAGCATTTTGGAGGGCACTTCCACAAAATCGCGCGAGACGCTGGTGCCGGAGAACTTGCCGTATTTAGCCTTTGTGAAAATATTATGCGTGACGTGGCCGAATTCGTGGAACAGCGTCACCAGATCGTCGAATTTCATCAGCGCCGGAGCGCCGGAGCATGGGCTGGGAAAGTTCGCCACGATAGCCGCAGCCGGCACGATGTAGGACCCGTCTCTGTCTTCGCGTCCGTGGCGCAGCCCGAAGCACGCAGCGTGCTTGTACTTGCCGTCGCGCGGGAACAGGTCAAAGTAGAAATAGGCGGCCGTGGACCCGTCAACATTCTTCACCTTGTAAGCGCGCGCGTCCTTATGCCACACTGGCAGGTCCGCCGTCTCAAACTTTACGGCGAACACGCGTCCGAAAATATCAAACATCCCATTAATTACGGTCTCCAGCGGAAAGTACTCCTTTATCTTCTCATGGTCCAGGGCGTACTTTTCTTTCTTGAGCTGGTTGTTATAATAGCGCCACTCCCAGGCGTCCAGTGTCTTATCCAAACCGCCGACGCGCTTGTTCTTCAGTTTTGCCCGCTGGCGCAGTTCCTTTCGGCCCTTTTTCCTGAGCTTGGCCCAGGTGCGTTCGAGAAACTCTATTACATTGGCACTGTTCTTGGCCATGCGATCGTCCAGCATGTAATCCGCGAAGTTGGGATAGCCGATAAGCCCGGCGATCTTACGCCTGAGGGCTATGGCGTCTTCCATCAGCCTGACATTAGACGCCGCGCAGCGGTTGTTGAACATGGCTTCCAGCCGCTTTCTGGCCCCGTCCGATTCGGCGTTGTCCATGAACGGGATATAATCCGGATAATTCATGGTGACAAGATACTTGCCGTCCGAAGTTTTTTCAAGGCGGCTGACAAAGTCCTCCGGCAGCCCCTTCAGTTCCTCAAGGGTCAGCGGCAGGCTATCGTTAACTTCGCGCAGATTTTTGGAGAAGCTGAGCTCCAGTTCTATAAGCTCCTTCAGGAGTTTCTTGACCTTATTCTTTTTTCTGGGCTCCAGGCCGAGACCGTTTTTTTTAAAATCCAGAAGAGTTTTTGAAAGTAAGCGGCTTTCCACCTCTCCGAGTTTCTCGCCTTTGGCCGCGTATTCGTTGAGAGCGTTAAAAATATCCTCACGGGTAAAAATATCCACCGAATACTGGCTGATCCTCAGCTCCAGCTCCTGCGCGGCTTTACGCACTTCAGCATTATCCGAAACATAAGCCATTGCTATAGGGATGTTAACTGCTTCGCTGAAATCGCTTACGGCGCGCTCAAAAGCCAGCACCGTGTTGCTGAAATCCCGGTTTTCTCTGGAGAGGAGAGCAAGACCTTTTACACCGGCCTCAAAATCGTTTATGACCTGGTCGGCCAAAGCCCTGATGCCCTCGGGGGTATAATCAAAAACAGGAGCGCCATTGTCCATATATCCTCCATTCACTCCAGACTTGGGGTAATCTTCAACGGATATCTATATTATAGCCCTAATTTCATCAGTTGGTAAAATTGCCAAAGCGCCGTTATCTGCATATGGTGATAAAAGCAGCATTGATGGAGAGGTTTTCACTGCCGGACACTTTAAAGATGACTTGCCGCCGTTCCCTGAAAAGTTTCTTGGGACACCGCCCTGTGGCATAAGGCCCACACCGCCATGGGTCCTAAAGCGGCCCTTTCTGGGCCTTTGGCCCCTTATCGTCCTTAGGAATAGCGGTTAAACTATATCTGATAAATAACGCGGAGGTATCAAATGAAAAAAATTATCGCCAAAATCGCTATAGCCGCCACGGCTTTCCTGTTTTTTACAGTTTCAGGTTTAAACGCGCAAAACTCTTTCAACCTTAACGCTATTAACGCGGATGAAATAAAGGCAGCCATCGCGGCTGATCGGTCCGAAGCGCCCGATTCCCAAAAACAAATAGCCCCGTCAAGTGCAGATATTCAGAAAGAATGGACCATAATGGTCTTTATGAATTCCAAAAATAACCTCAGCCAGAGCGCCGCGTTCGGCCTTTCCGGCAAATGGGCCGCGAAAGATTTAGCCGAAATGAAAAAAGTCGGAACCACCGATAAGATTAACGTGGTGGTGGAATTCGGCACCACGGGCAAGGGCTCAAAGCGCATGCTGGTGGGCAAGAGCGGCCTTTTCTCCAGCGGTGAAAAAGTTTACAGCCAGGACCCCAAAGCCGACATGGGAGACTACAAGCGCGTCATAGACTTCGTGAAATGGTCCAAGCAAACCTTCCCCTCCAGGAAATACATGCTCATCCTCTGGAACCACGGGCTCGGCTGGATAGATCCGGTGATGAAGATTCCGGGGGCTGGAACCGCCTCTGCCGACAAGGGCATACTTTTTGACGATGAGACCAAGCACTATGTCCGAACGCGCGAGCTTGGCGAAATACTGCGCCAGGGCGGCTATGTGGATGTGTTCGCCATGAACGCCTGCCTGATGCAGATGGCCGAAGTGGCCTATGAAGTTAAAGATAACGCCGGGCTGATAGTCGCCTCTGAAGAGACTATGCTGGCCTACGGTTTCGACTACGAGAAACTCCTGAACTTCATGAACGCCGACACCGCCGCCGACAATGAGCAAATAAGCGACTTCTTCATCAATTGGGAGCGTGATTTCTACGCGGCAGGCGCCAGCGTGGGCTTCGCGCATATACCGCTTAGCGCCATGACAGCCACTATTTCCACGTTGCGCCCAGCGGCGCTTAACGACCTGCCTGCCTACCTGGACGCTTTCGCAGGCGCGGCTATGCGCAACAACGAAACAGAGGCTGTAAAAACCGCGGTCGCCGGAGCTATCCGCTTCTCCAGCCTAGATCCGAAGAACGACAAGAAGAAGATGATAGCCCCTTACGCCGATCTCTACGACTTCGCCGGCATAACAGGCGGTAACGCCAAGAATCAGGAAACCCGGGAGGCAGCCGAAAGCCTGAGGACATTCATAAAAACCAAGCTTGTGATACGCAGCCTTGGCCTTAACAGCGATACCGAAAATGGCTACGACTACAGCAAAGTGGGCGGCATAGCCATCAATATGACGATGAAAATAAAACCCGTGCCGCCCCAGCTGGCAGCCGTCTCGCAAACCAAATACGCAGACCTGTCGCTTTCCAGAGCCTCACAATGGGATGAATTCGTGACATGGACCGACGGCGTGTGGAGCAAGTGAGCCGCTTTTTCGTATTTTTTATTTTTCCCGGCTGTTTCGCCACGCTAAAGGAGTGGACTTAAATCTTTTCCTGAAAGCCGAGATAAATCCGCTGACGGTTTTATAGCCGATAATGTCGGAAATTTCGCTGACGGAATATTTTTTATTGCGGATCAGGGCCAGAGATTCATCAAGGCGCCGGTCGGCGATATAACTGAACGGTGATTTCGAAAATTCTTTACTGAAAACTCTGAGCAATGTAGCCTCGCTGGCAAGGGAGTATTTCGCCAGCTCGGTCATCGTCACATCGGAGAAAAGATGGGTTTCTATGTAATTTAGCGCCCGCTTAAGTATCGGAACGTTATCATACAAACTGCCCGCCTCCAGATTAAAAACATTCTTTGACGGCTTAAATGTTTCCGAGATGTAATAAATTTCTTTCAAAATTTCCGTCTCCAAAAACGCGGTCGCCTCATTGGAGTTGTTGCCGGCTTCAATACGCTCAAAGATAAAACGGTGGATGATTTCATTAAGCCAGTTCGTCCGCTTAATTATTTTTGTCTTGCCGAAAACAGCAAAAAGCGATTTGGCTGGGATCTTGTAAATTTTCGCGGTTTTTCTAATCAACGCCCGGCTGGGACATAATACCGCCAAATGAGATATCTCGGTTACGGATTTTAATCTGATCCCGGTTCCGGCGGGAATGAGCATGGTCGCAAGCGCGTCAAGCTGAACGGGAGGATGGGCGCCGGGGATCGCGACGTCGATTATTGAATGACATCTCGCGAATATGAGCGCCGGCCGCGGCAAAGCCTCCGAACTCGCGAAATCAGGCCCTACCTTATAATAAACGATCCCCAATGAAGATTTAAGGTCCTTGAATTCATCCACGATCAGACCTTCGGTCTGAGACGATCTGTCATCGGAAGAGGCGGGGTTTAATTTGTGTCCCGGTGTTCCATTCATACCTCCAATATTAGCAATTAAGCGGGGCTTTTGTTTCGCGCGAATTCCCGGCGCGGATTCACCGGATTATTTTTTGAGGATATAGCGATACCGTGTTTTTTCATTCCCGCGATATAATATTTTTGCAGTCAAATCCCCAGAGGAGGAGTATATGAAAAAGAAAGCGATCCTGTTGTTGTTCTGCGCCATGCCCATTTCCGCGGCAAGCGCGCAATTTGCCCCCGGAGACCAGACGGTGACAACCTGCTCTGACGGACCCTCATTCTACGCTGAAGTTAATACGCACGCCAACAGCGTATACAAAGTGTTCGGATATCGCGCGAACGGAAAACTGGCAAAACAAAACCCCGATATCATCAACGCCTGGGTAGGGGTGGAGACAAATCCCCTGATCCTGCCTCTTAAGAATACAGGAGAGGGTTACCTGCTCAAGACAAACGATCCCGGCATAGCCCCGCAGAAGGCGGAGATGGCCTTTTTCATGCGGACCGAGTGGGATAATAACGGAGCATATACAACAAATTACCACCCGTTCAGAACATGTGAGCAATTGACCGTTCCGGGCTCTTTCGCCGGCGGCGATATTTCCAAGGCAAGCTGGGACATTGTATTAAAAGGCTTTACACAGGAGCCCTTCAGAAGGGAAACGGTAAACGGCAAATGCGTGGACAATACCGGAGGACATGAATTCACCTATTGTTCTGATCGTTTGACAAAATCCGAATGTGAAACCCCGGATGCCCGTTGTCGCTGGCAGGCTTCAGAGTTTCAGTGGCCGCCGGCCAGCACCGACCATTAAATATACGATGATGAGACTGCCGCCGCCTTTCCTTTATCCGGCTTTCTTAGCCGCGATGGCTTTGACAACGGAAGGCGGCGCCAGTTTTGAAACGTCGCCTTTAAAATGAGCAATGTCGCGCACCACGCTTGATGACAGGTAGGAGTAGCGCTGTCGCGGCATGAAGAACACGGTCTCTATTTCGCGGTAAAGTGTGCGGTTGATTCCGGCTATCTGGAACTCATGCTCAAGGTCTGAAATAGCCCGCAGGCCCCGCACTACGACCTTGGTCTTTTTGCGTCGCACATAATCCACCAGCAGTCCCTCAAAATAGTCCACTGTCACATTTTTTCGTCCCTTCAGCACGGCCTTCAGCATATCCACGCGCTCCTCAACCGTAAACATCGGTTTTTTGGCGCTGTTCACAAAAACGCTGACGATCAACTGGTCAAAGATCTTTGAGGCGCGATCTATAATATCAAGATGCCCGAAAGTTACTGGGTCGAAACTGCCCGGATAAACGGCTATCTTCTTTTTCATGCGTTCTCCTGACTTAAACCCCTCATTTTTTCCGAAGAAGGCCAAAGCTGCGGGGTAAAAATCCATTATACAAAAATGCGCCGGCCGCAGCGGGCGTGAGAGTGTGCCGAAGTTTGAATAATACTGGGAAAGGTGATAAGATTAAATCGGCTCCACCAACAGCAGGCTGCGGATCCGGCGTGGCGCCGCGGGTGGAGCAATGTTCTGGTAAAAACAGGGAGCTGCAAAATGAAACCTCTCATCCTTTGTATTTATCTGCTGTTTCCTTATCCGCCCGCGCTTCACGCTCAGAGAGCGGACACGCCTCTCATGCCCTACAGATTCGGACAACTGTGGGGTTACACGGATAAAGCTAAAAAAGTCATTATCCGGCCGCGCTTTGATTTTGCCTGGCCATTCCGTGAAGGCCTGGCCATGGTGATATCCGGAGGCAGATACAATTATGTAGGCACGGCCGGCAAACTGATGTCACCAACATCCTATCAGGCTGCCGGGGAATTCAGCGAAGGTTTGGCCCCGGTAAAACTGAAAGGCGCTTGGGGGTATATAGACAAGACCGGGCGTACCGTCATCCCTTTTGAATACGAAAGCGCTATACAGGTGAGCGAAGGCCTGGCTGGGGCAAAAAAAGACGGGCACTGGGGTGTGTTGGATATTACTGCCAACCGGTTCACTCCGACAAAATATGATGAAATCTTTCAGTTCAGCCAAGGCTTGGCCAGAGTAAAGACGGGGGGCCTATACGGATATATCGACAAAACCGGCGTCGAGGCCATTCCACCCGTATATGAAGAAGCTTTTTCTTTTCAGGATGGTTTCGCCTCAGCCCGCCTGCGCGTGCAGTACGGATTTATCAGCCTGGAAACAAAATCTTTCAAGGCAAAAGAGTTTTTCAACGTCGGGCCTTATACCGAAGGTCTGGCGCACGCGGAGAAGCAGGCGGACACCTCAGGCCGGTGCGGCTATATAGACGCGGAGGGCGTTGAAAAAATACCGTTTTCTTATTTCATGTGCGCCGCTTTCAGCGAGGGCCTGGCCCCGGTCCTTAAATCGCAGACCGGCAAATGGGGTTTCATAGACCGGACGGGAAAGGACGCCATAGCTTTCAAGTATGACCAGATCTCCGGCTTCAAAGACGGAGCGGCCAAAGCCGTGTTTGAGGGCAAAACATTTTACATAGACACGAAGGGCGCGGAATACTTCCAAAATAACCGCGTAGATATGCGCGGTAACCACCCTTAAAGCCTGTTCTACCGGACTTAAAACGGGGACGCGTTTAAGGCGCTATGCGCGCGTGCGCTCTGAGACCATTTTTGGTATTATAGCGCAGACACATTATTCTCGGAACTAAAAGGAAATGGTCCGGTGACCCCCGCTCTTCACCCCCTTTCGGGAGAATGCGGGATCAAGATATGGTCGTCCCCTCTTCTGTTGAAATGTTATCCGCTTGTCTCGCGGTCGGAACAGCACAGCTGCTGATCACCCTGCGTTTCTTTTTTCGCGTCCGCCCCCGGCCCGCGAAACCTTTCCGCGATCCTCCAGCCCGCGTGTCGGTAATTGTTCCCTGCAAAGGTTCCCCGGAAAACTTAGAATCCAACGTCCGCTCTCTTTTAGAACAGGATTATCCCGGCGAGGCCGAATATATTTTTGTCGTCCCGTCACGCGGCGATCCGGCTTTTAAAAACCTGGAGGCCATTCTTTCCCGGCCGGGGCCGCGCCGGAGCGTCCTCATATCTTCCGGCGCCGCTCCTTCAGCCTGCAGCGAGAAAATATTGAACATACTATACGGCTGCGAACATGTATCGGAAAATTCGGAAATACTGCTTTTTGCCGATTGCGATCTTACCGCTCCGCGCGACTGGCTGACAGGCATGGTCCGTCCGCTGGAAAACCCCGATGTGATAGTTGCCACGGCCCATACTTTACCCGCGCCCGGGCCAAAGGATATCTGGGGGCAGCTGATGAAAGCGTGGGTTTCCGGCGGCGTTATCTACATGGAACTGATGAACATCATTTCAGGAAACTCACTGGCTATAAGCAGAAAAGATTTCGCTCGCTTGAACGTGCCGAGCGCGTGGCGGACCTCCCTTTGCGAGGACTTAACATTGACGCGATTAGTGAGTCGGTCCGGCAGGAAAGTGCATTTCGTGTCAGAAACGATCCCGCGCTCCGCCGACAGTTGGGACAGGCGCCGGTTTTTCCTGATTTTGAACCGGTGGACTATTTATTTCCGATTCTACGCAAAAGCCGTATGGCTCCCGGGGGTTTTGCTCACTTTTTTCAAGTTTTATGCAGTATGGTGGGCGCTCTCCCGCGCCGAGTTCGCCCCGTTAGCGGCTCTTTTTTCGGCCGACGTGGCGAATCTAGCCTTAATCTCGCGCACCTTTAAATCATGCGTGCGCGGTGATCTGCGGAATCAGGCGGGGCTCTCCGGCCGCGGTATTTTACGCGCCACGATCTATTACCCCCTGCTGGCTGCTTCACTGCAAATCGTTTATGCCGTTAATTTTATCTCTTCGCTGTGCCGGCGGGAAGTGGTTTGGGGCGGCTACAGGTACCGGATCCATTCGGCAGACCATATAGAAGCGAAGCCCTTATCATGAAACGATTAAATTCCGTAAAGTTCTCCGCAGCGATGGAGGTTTGCGCGCTTATCACGTCCGGCATCGCGACAGGAATTTGTTTTTGGCCCGGAAATTACGGCTGGATGTTCTGGTTTGTTTTTGTGCCGCTTTTTTGGATAATTCTGAAAAAGGACTGGAAAGCGGCCTTTTTCAAGGGCTGGCTCTTCGGCATTTTCGCCTGGCTGTCCGGAATATACTGGTTCATCCCACCCCTTTTAAAATTCCTCGGGATCCATTTTGCGGCCGCGCTGCCGCTGCTCCTGGTCTTCTTCGCCTGGCACGGCCTCATGTTCGCCATCTTAGCGGGAGCCGCAAGCGCTTTGAGCGATTATTTCTTAAAGCGCATGGGCTGGCGCAAAGAGATCACCGTCCTCTGGGTCGCCGCGCCCGCAATGGCGGCGGTTGAACGCTTTTTTCCAATGCTTTTCCCCGTTTATTTCGCTAACACCCAGTACTTCCATCTTCCGCAAGTGCAAATTCTGGAAGTTTTCGGGCCGGCCGGTCTTCTCTGGCTCATACTTGGATTCAACGCGGCGGCTTATCTGCTGGCAAAGGCGTTATGGGAGCGCAAATTTGAACCCATACCCGGCGCTCCGCGCGGCCTTTACTCCGCCTTGGCGATCTTCGGCGCGTTCTGCGGACTGATCTCGCTTAATGAGTATTACGGGGCTCTGCGTATCAGACAAATAGACGCCCTCGTCAAAACCGAAACCGCGCGCGGACATTCCATCAGCGTGTCGATAATACAGGGCTCCGGCAAGGTTGAAGATGCCGAAACGCTTGGCGTATACCGCCGGTTGACGGCTGAAGCTTTAAAAACAACCGATACCGATATGGTAATCTGGCCGGAATCCGTATATGACCGGACCGCCGAATATGGGATATCCAGGGATTCCTCCGGAGAAAAATCAGTGTTCAGCTCCGATTTCGCGCGCACTTTAAAAGCCGAGGTCCCCTACAAGACGACTATGCTTATGGGAGCAAAAGGCCGTTTTACGGATAAATCGGGAAGGCCTCAGCCGCAGAGCGCGCTAAAGCGAAATATCGCGTTTATTACGGGCCCGGGAAGGGAACTTCTCGGCTTGACGGAAAAGCGATATCTTTTCCCGTTCGGGGAATTCATACCGCTGGGCGCCATCTTTCCCC
>Ga0114951_10003111_pt1 | contig 17582 bp, 1 predicted proteins | sample AM7aDNAmetaG_FD_88677 | JGI IMG/M metagenome (GOLD analysis project Ga0114951, IMG submission 88677) | Freshwater microbial communities from Finland to study Microbial Dark Matter (Phase II) - AM7a DNA metaG | ecosystem: Environmental > Aquatic > Freshwater > Lake | place: Finland: Lake Alinen...
AGGTGTTAAGCAACACCACATCGCTCTTATCGATGTCCTGCGTGATCACATAACCGGCGCCCTGGACCTTTCCCAGAATAACCTCGCTATCCACGAGCGTCTTGGGACAACCGAGCGACACGATCCCAACCCTGATCTTTTTTTCATCCGTCATAACGAACCCTCAATAAAAAAGGCGGGGAAAGATCCCCGCCCGTTGCATCAATTTTAAAAAAGTCTTACTGCGTCACGACATTCGATGAAGAAGAACCTTCCGAGAGGATCTTCTCGCGCTCAGACTTGTTCTCAGCTATCTGCTGCTGCCGAAAAGCTTCATTGGCAGGCTTTTGGGATTGAAAATGCGCCCGGATCGCGGCCCGCTTTTGTTCCTCGGTAATCTTAGGATCATTTGCGAAATTCTGAAAAAAAGCATCATTCTCACTGCGCTGCTGATCTTCATAAGCCTTTTTTCCACTCGCTTGTTTCTCGCGAGCCGCAAGGATCTCCGTTTTCTGAGCTTCGGTCAGCTTCGTATTCTGAGCCAACTTCGCTTTCAATTCGGCCATTTGCTTATCATGCATGGCTTGTTGAAAGGCCTTGTTCTCCGCAAGGTGGGTCTCCTGATGCTGCTCGATCGCCGCCTGTTTCTCTTCCGGCGTCTTTTCCTTCAAGGTTTTCTTGAGATCACGGTTCTCTTGCTTTTGCTCCATTTGGCCTTCTATTTTCTCTTCTTTATCCTTGTTGCCCCATCCCCATCCAACTTGAAGCATCGCTACAAACAGAACCACCATCGCACCCAAAATTACTTTTTTCATTTCAATCTCCCTTTTCAAAAAATCCACACATTCATGTGAAGAAGTTCGATTTTATAAAAGTATAAGACATTATAGCATGACACGCCTATACAATACACACGCCGGTTAGAAGATAACATCTCGTCATTGAAAAAAAGATTAAGCCGCGATCGCGGTCTGGGCAACCGACTGGAACTCCTGCCAGATCCTGACAAGAACGCTCTTGAGAGATTCGTTTGTGATCGCAATGCTGCCACGCTGGAGAGCATTTTGATCAAATCCTTCCAATCCCCGAACCATTTCGGCTCTCAGGACGGGATTGCTTGATGCAAACCTTGGGATAGAGCCGATCTTCAAGGCTAATTTGATCTGAGTTGCCGTCGCAGCCGAGGCTGTCTCGAGTCGTGCGTCAATTGCCAGATCAACGAACATATACGCATTTCTCAGCGCCTCAAATCTTACTTTCCTGAAAAGATTCTGATCGGCACTTGAAACGCTAAACACCGTGTTCGGATTCTTCGAGTCATGCGCCTGCTGCGCCATATAATCGGTCTCAACCATCATATGAATACGCCCCGAAATGTTAAAGGTCGCCAGTTTCTGTTCACTCGCCCATTCTTCAAAAGCCTTCGTGTTGGCACGAACCGATTCCGCCTCCGCATCAGGCATGACAAAATTACATTCATACTTCGGATTCAGGAGCAACATCACCTTCACCGCCTCAACAAACTGCCCATAGGTTGCCCCCGACACAAATCGGATATCGCGAGCAAATGAATTTGAGACTGGCAGAACATGATCTTTCGGGAGCGCCTTTTTAATCGCAGCCGTAATATTCGCACCAAGCGCAAGGGCAAGCGCGGTCATCCGATCCGCCGCTTCCTCTGGATTCTCCACACTGAGTTCAAGAATACCATGCACAACAAAGGCGATCTTTACGGCGACGTCAGTAACCGTATCCGCCTTATCCAACGAAATATCGCCGATTTTCCTATCTTTCAGGACCTCCACATCCGATGCCGTCATTCGCGTCTCAAGCGCTTGCGCAAAATCCTGAAGCGTCACCCTCACCTCGGAGCGAGGGGTTGACCTGTAGCGGATCGATGTAACTATTACAGAATCTGTGCTTGTCGGATTTTTGCCCGCTTTTTGGACAACAATATTTTGTTTCCACATTGCATCTCTCACCGCGCTCTTAAATATTCCTGAGGCAATGATTTTTCCATCATAACCCAGAAGCTCTACCTCCACTGGCTCTTGTTCAAGATTAAGCTTACTGAGATATTCCAGGCCCTTCATCCTCTCCACTACAGGACTCCAGTTCACCGACACCGCCGGCATGGTTGATGCAACAACTGGTCTTGCGGCAACCGTTGGTGTAGTAGCCGGCACGAGCGGCTTGGCCTCGGCGCGGACGAGAGATCTGAGTCCGGGTAATGCTTGGGCTATCTGATCAGCAACCGTTCGAGTATAGCCAAATCCTTTCGAGGGTTCCTCACGTTGCCATTGATCCAATTTTGCAATGATCTCTGCCAAATATGTGCTCAGCTGTTCATCGCTTTTAATTGATCTCCCATTGACCTTAAAATCCAGTTGGCTTCCCCAATCCATCCTGTAGTATTCCGGCAGAATCTGATCTATCGTCCGCAATGAAACAACAGCCTTCTGGTAATTATAGCCCCAAGTATTCGGCATAGCCTCCAAGGTAACAACTTCCGCCTTTAGTTCAACTGGCGCGGTAGGCGCAACACGCGCGGAAATGGCACGGTCTAATGAGGTCTTCAATGCGCCAACAGTTTCCCTGATCGCGCTCTTGAATGCTTCGGGATCTGTTGTCGCACGCAAATATGAAAACTCGGCTTCCAAGCGTGAAGCGAGGCCCTCGTCTTCGAATCCAACGCCCTTGCTCACAAATCCTGCTCGGAGAATATTCCCAAGTTGGGAATCGATTCTGGAGTCGACAGCATATTCCTGAAGATCAGTCGTAAGAGTAGCCAAAACAAGCGCAGGCATCATTTCGACTATCTGCAATATTTTTTCTGCTGTCTTGGCCAACTGGTCCTGAACGCGAGCCGGCAAACCATTGACGAATACATCGGCTGGCGCCTTCGTTTCTGCTTGGGACAGGGCTGTTTTCGCTTTCCCAAGCTCAGCAATTACTAACCTGATATCTTCTTTGCCCTGCTCTAATGCCTCAGCCTTCAGAAAGGTCTCTAAAGTTCTGCTATCGACGCTCGCCATATCTCTAATAATTTCTTCTATGACGGATAATGCCCCCGCTATATCTCCCGAAGCCAGATAAATCATTCCAATCTGCCCAATTTTAAGATCTTGCATTAAGAAGTCGCCTCCAAGTTGATTCGTTTGATCCTTGGGGTGATCATAGGCGAGTCTTTTTATTGCTCTATCCAAAACCGTATCCACGGCTAAGATAGCTTGAGCTTCTTGAACGCCCCTCACCTCGGAACGGGCGGTTACGAAAATCCTTACTTGATCCATAAGCGCTCGGTAATCCCGATTACTTTCTCCCTGCAAAGACCCTCGTTCGGGATTATTCAGTTTCGTCAGAAGATCCCGGGCAGCTGGCCGCGCCTCCTCCAAACCTTCGCTCAAAAATTGCTTCAGGGCATTTCCCAGGGTCAGAGCTTGCAACAAGACCATAGCCTCGATGCGATTTTCAGGCTTCTGCAAATTCAGGCCGGTCGCGATCATTTTTAAATTTTCAAATCCTGGAATGCTTCCTAATGCTTCCCGCAAACTCTCGGATAAATAGCTTTGCGAATCAGCTGCAAACAAATCGTCGATAAAGCGCTGTGCTTTCGCAATCTGCTGACCAAGATATTCATCACGGCCATTGACAGCTTTATGAGTTCTTACATCCAGCCAAAGCTCTTTCACCTGTTCGGCATTTGTTCCGGCCGGCAGTCTACGACCCAACGATCCGGAGAAAAGGTAGGCAATGCTTTGCAAAGCATCCATCATCGCGGATCGTTCTCGGTTTTGCTCTTCTGCCTCCCTCACCTCGGAACGAGCGGGATTAAGCTTCTTTAGGGCTGATTCAAAAGCTGTTCTGGCGATTGGCACTTGAGGCGATGCCTTACCATTAATTTCCCTAAGAACTGTTTCAAGAAAGCCGCTGAGCTTCGTAGTAACATCAGAAGCCTCAGAGTCAAATCTTTGACTTCTAAATCTTATTTGAAAATCAGTGCCCAGCTCTTCGTCTAATAAAACTAGATTTAAAAATATGGGCTGATGCATCATACTTTCGATCTGCCAGCCAGGGAGACTATTGGGTACCGCGGTAGATCCCGATTCCCTCGCCGTTCGGGGTTTCACCGCAATACTGTCATAATTTAAACCATATTTGCCGCCATAGGTGATCGACCCACCGCCTTGGAAATTCAACCCTGTGCTCTTTGTAATCCGACTTAAATGAATTTTAGTACCTCCATCGGCGGTACGCTCAACACCGCTCAACTCTCCCTGCACCTCAAAATCCTTGCGCGTCGCAAGATCTCGTCCACCGTTGGTCAGCGTATAAAATACCCCGGTCAAAGTTATCGGAGAACCAATCGCCAAGCCAAAAAGCTCTCCCGCCAACCGAGCTGAGGTTTCCTGATACTGCTTTCTTGCACTCTCCGCATCGGCCTGAGCTTTTATCCCGGCAGGCTGCATCTCAGTTATAATAGCGTTCAGTTTTCTCGACACCTCTTCAGCAGCACGTTGTGTTCGTGCTTTCGCGCCCAGATCACCGTGATAAATACCCTGCTGAATTTCCTTTGCAATCCGATCTGCTTTCTCAATAATCGGCTGAATCAACTTCAATAGGGCCTCTGAAGTTAATATGCCCGCTTTTTGTCCCGAGAATTTAATAGCATCACTATCGTTATAATAAGAACCAACCCCATTATCAAAAGCACGCAATAAATTAAGAACGACATCTTTTTCGGCTTCCGTAACAGCCCTCGCCTCGGATCGAAGGAAACCTCCAAGCCACCCGGCAAGATCCGCGGCAATGGCGGCGATCTCGGGATTCTCTTTCATGTCCGCATAGCCTTGGACATCTTCCTTAAAAATTTCGAGAATTCGTTGCTTGTCAGCATTTCCGAGATATCTTGCACGACTAATGAAATTTTCCACGAAACTTCTGGTTTTATTCAGATATCCTCGGCTTCCGGCAGTTTGTGCGGGAAGGATATAACGCAAACTCATCAGATTGTCGTCGAAATCTGCCGCCTTTCCGATCTGCAATTGACGCATATAATCCTCGGTGATATCTGGAAAGAATGCGCGAGGGTCTACAAGTTGTGCGAGATATTTAAGATCAAGCTGCTCTTCTTTTTCTTGGAATCCGGTTTCAGTCGCAGTGTCAAGCACGGTAGGAAATTCTTTGGTATAAATACGAACACCCGCTAATACAGCCGCGTAGCGTTGGCTTTGCTGTCTCAGCTTAGCGTCCCCAGAATTCTTATTTTTTGCAATAAACGCCTCATAACGCTCCTGCACTTTCTGGAAAGCTTCCGGCTGGTCCTCGATCGCATCATGAAGCGCCAAAGACTGGATCACATAAGGATCGGTAACACCAAACGCCACCGCCCTTTTTACGACTCTCAAAAGATGCATAAAATAAGGGGCGCCTTCTCTTCGACGCTGTGTTCGATGGATGATCATGGCATCCACAAAAGACTCTTCAATGTCTTTGAGATCCGCCGCACTGAATGTCCCGTTACTCCGGAGCCATCCCATGAGATCATCCAATCCCTTGGCCGTACTTTCGATCTCGCCAAGATCCAGTGCCCGCATCTGACCGCGCAATGCCGTGATCGCATCCTGTTCTGCTTTAGTTGCGGGTTGCCGCATCATCGTCTCAGAGGTAACCCCTATCCCATAAGGAACCCCCGATTGAAGAACGGTCACATGGGAAACCACTCTCGGGATTTGAACTCCCTTTCCTGCCCACGCATCGATCCGTTGCCCGAGCGCCTCATAAAAATCATTAAATCCATCAATCCTCAAACTCTCAACGACGGTGTGAACCGGCTGGCCCTTCGAATCGACCGAATCGACAAAAGCGTAATCACCGGTACGATGAACGCGGAAATCGATCCCCGACATTATCTCAAGAACAATCTTCCGGAGTTCTGCGGTCACGACCGCCTCAGTCTGCCCGGTGCTCCTGCTAATCGCAGCAATAAGCTCCGGCGTCCAATGAAACAAAGTCGCATGCATCTCCTGCTTTGGAAAATAACGCACTCCATCGATCGTGAATCCAATAATATTCACCGGATACTGGAGCGGCAGAAGCGCGGAGGTCCATCCTTCGGCAAGCATGGGTTTTGAAGTTTCTGAATCGATAGCATCCCGGACTACTTGAGGCATGACCACCTTGCCATCCTGGATCGTCACCAATCCGGTCTCAAGCAGAGCAGCGCGCGCCGCCATCACTTCGGGGTCATCCCCCTTCCGCAAGCCTGCGGCAAGATCCTCCAATAAATTCATGACCGCCACTTTCCCAGCATCGACACGGCCGGTCGTCGAGTCACGCATTTCCATAGATGCCACGCGATAATTTCGCGCGGCGATATCCCGGGCCGCATTGATCAGGTCATTGAGTGTCGGTTTATAATCCGGCACAGCCCCTTGGGTTGCCGCCAGCTTTGCCGCATATTTCATGAATCCAAAATAGGCCCCCGGGAACCCTTGCGCCATCGACATGTACCGACTCGCTTCGACATCCGAAAACCCAAGCGCTTGCAATATCGTAACTTCTTCAGCTTGACTTAAAAATTGTGTTTGGATCAGTTGTTCTGCGTTATCCAGCAACCCATTGGCAATGAGCGCATTCATAAACGCCGGCGTATCACGACCCGCCGGATGAATAATGATAATGACCTTCTTCCCAGCCGCTTTTAGTCGGGCCGCAAGCTCCATGACTTTCTTGGCGGTAGCCAGTGAATCAGCATCAAATGTTTTCCCGGCAAGCAGATCGATCTCGTCAAACATGAGCGTATCGCTTGGATTATTCAAATACCTTTGAAAAAGAGCTTCAAAAACTTCCGGGTTTTCCATCCATCTTCGCTCATCAGCCTTCTCTTTAAAATAAACCCCATCCTTCCACATCTGATTGCGTTCAGCCTGGCTGCGATCCGCATGCCGGAAAGCCCAGAACTCATTAGGAAGATCAAATTGCGCCGGTTCTTTGCCGGCTGAAATAACGCCCAGTTCCGTCTTCCCTGATCCCGGCGCCCCGATCACAATCGCTGATTGTTTTGAATCCAAAGCCTTCCTAATTTGTCCGACCGTTCCCAAACCATCAGCAACCCGAAGAACTTTTTGTTCTTCTGGAGTTCGCACCTCAGCGCGAGCTTTTTTGCCAGACTCCGAAGCAGCGAACGCCTGAAAAGCCGCAAAAGAATCCGGGCTGCGCAATACAAAGGTTATATTTTTGACATGCTGCAGCCGGCCGCTAGCAATTGTTTCTTTGGCGGCTGAGATCATCCACTTCGCGGCTTGCCGCGGGTCCAGGCCAAGATTTCCCGTACCGAAAGTCGGGAAAGCGATCGAGGTAACGTCGCCAAGCTTATCGGCCTCAAGTAACGCGTTTTGTACAGCAGTTCTGACCTCGGCTTCCTGTGGAGTCGGATTACTCCGTTCCCACGTGTGCATCACGGCGCTGATGACATAACGCCAACCGGCCGGATTGGGTTTTGACTTTACGGACACTGGGATCGCTTCACCTATTTGGGCACGACGAGTTGGGAATGCCGCATCCCTTGAGCCTATCATGCGAATAATAGCGCCGGTCATCCCGACACCGACAGCCATCTCGCTTGGAACGCCCGCGACCACAGCGTCGGCCTTCACCCGGGTGATATCACCCAGAACGATCTGGATGTCTACATTTCCCCTTATCTCGGATCGGCCCATAATCGCCTCAAACATGGGAAGAAGTGCGGATACCACGGACTCGACCTGATCCCCGTCCTTGGCTTTCTCTGATTCCGGAAGATCATCCCATGCCGTGGCGTTGGGTTTGGCCAACCGCTTCGCCAGTCCACGGAACGCGATCTGAGAGATCCATGTGCCATTCGCATCCCGCTCCAGTCCCTCCAACACCACAGCAGGCAACGCTTTAAGCCCTTGGGCTATTTCCTTCAGCACGCTTTTGAAACTTCGTGCCGCGAACTGAGGTTGTTCCCGCAAGTTCCCGACGCCTGTCACAACCGCATAAGAACCCGCCATATTCGTCGCTACATCGCTTTCCCATCTTTTCAGAGACGTCGCCTTATCGGCTGCGGCCGGATCGTAGAGTGGATACGGTTGATAGTTTGGATCTTTTTGCTTTTCATTTTCGTTGTAGGCGTCATTAAGCCGACCCGCGATCTCCTCCATGCGACCAGCATTACGCATCAGAGCAATGACCTTCTGCTTTTGCGCGGCCGGATCTTTTTCATCCCCGATCTCCTCACGGAGGATCCTGGCAGCTTCGCGGATCTGAACGATATCCTTATATTTGTCCTCATCGGACAACAGGTCCCAAACGGTAAAGTTTTTCTTCTTGATCCTTGCGGCGATGCCTTTGAACACCGTGGACGCCATCCATGTCTGGTTCGCTTTTCTCATTAAATAATTTCTTGTTCGACCATCCATTTCATCCCGGATGATCACATCAAGAATGTCGGCATAACTTTGCGTTGAATTCTTCTTCAAGGAAAAGAGGGCTGTTACCATCGCCCAGAACCCGGCAAGGTTGATCCCGACGCCTTCTTCTCGCACCGTAAGACCCGCGGAAGCATTCGCTACCGCAGGATCCAGACTCACCAAAGGTGCCGGCTTGAAATCCGGCTCGTTGGGATGCTCGCTTCTTTGGTACGCCGCGTGAGGGACTTCAGCCAGCTTCAAAGTAGCGTTGAGATCCTGCAGGACCGATTCCACGGCTTTCCATTCCTCGACAGCGTAAGAATCCACCAGAGGCGTGGCCATATCAAGCACATCTTCTTGTGTCAGATCCAGAAGTCCAAAAACCATCTTGAGGGCTTCTGCATTCCGCTTCTGCTGATCCGTCTCTGCATTCTCGATCAGAATGTTGGCAAGCCGCTGGGCCTCCGCATCACGCTCTTCCACCGAACGGCGCGCCCGCGCGACGATACCTTTTTGCATTTGGACTGCACTTTCATCTCCGCGAATAAGCGTAAAGATCTGACGACGATGCGAGCTCATAAAATAATTGCTCAAATGCTGGATCAAATAGGGATCCTTAAGAATACTTCGCAGATATTTTTCCACAATCTTCCGGCGCAGCTCCTGATCGCGTGCGGTCAAGGCCGTATTCTTCCCATTCGCCGCGATGCGCTCGCGCAAAACTTCCAACTGACTTTTGACAAGCGAGATCATGATTGCTTGGTCCATGGCCACGTCGATCTTACGCGCCCATTCGCTGTTGGGGGATGTCACAAACTTCTCATAGCTAAAATCGGCGAACTCACTACCCGGATTGATAAAGGAAATAAATGTCCAGAAAACCATCATTTCGCGAAGCGTGTATTCCTCCCCCGACTCTGTTTTAAGGACGATCTGGCTCATATCCCGCATTTTTGGAGATTCCGCTCCTGTTGCTGGGTCTTTTTGCATCACCACGTTACCGTCAAGGTCCCTCACCGGCCCGTACGCGATCTCGGTAATAGTCGAAGCTGAAACGACAGCACCGAGCTGGTTCGTATCAAGGCGCTTGAGCCATTCCTTCCGCAACGCTTCATCCCGAATGTAAAAAGGATTGCCCGGGTTCCTTGCAACATCGGTCTGCTCCTGACGGGACGCGTGAAAGAGATTCACAACCTTAAGAGTTATGCGCTGTTGTCGCACGGCATCAGAATCTTCGCGATAAAACATGATCTTTGCGATCAATTGCTCAGCACCATTAGCTTTTTGACCCTTAAAAATCTTTTTCATACCCTGAGCATCCGGATTTTCTGCCCGGATCTGGGCGACTAACGCTTCGACTTTCGCCCGGTCAAATGTCTTCCCAGAAGCCTGGAAGAAGGCATAAAGCTGTTCATCGCTCAACAGATGCAGTTGGAGATCTTCGACCGAAAGCTTAGTCCCTCTCGACTTAAATGTATTAAAACGATCCATATAGATCGCGCGTGCCTCCGGCGTGAGCATCGCCTCCGCTGCTGGGCTAAGCCGCCATCCCAACTGGCCTCCCGTTGCTTCCAGATCGTCTTTAACTGCGGAGTTGATATACGAGTTATGTGCGGCATCTTCATGAGGCGCCACCGCTGCAGGGTGCTCCTTCTTAACCAGAACGATCATCAACTGTCTACGGTTCGCGAAAAAATGCTTCAATTGACGGACGGGCACAGGCAGGGTATCTCTGAAGCTGTATTGAGATTCGACTAGGTCATAGAATCGAGTAACATCACCCGCGAGAACAGCATTGACGACCGCTGTTTGAAGTCGTTTTTCATAGGCGGCATCCCGGGGTCCCGGCCGACCGCTCGCCCAAAGTTCTACAAAAGCGTTAGCCGCATTTGCAATGTCCTCGGTAGGATTCATATAATTCTTAAAATATTCTTCGATCTCCTCGTCCGGCATCCCCTTCTCTTTCAAAAGCTTCCTTATCTTTTCTTTCTCAAGGTCTTCGGCGCGAACAAGACCCTTCTTCAAGCCATAGATCAACGTGTCTTCATAAAAGCTGTTCCAATTGTAATCTTTGACGATCTTTTTGAGTTCGCCCAAAAGATTCATGAGATCTTTATAAACCGAATCATGGAAAAGATCTGAAGCCGTGGAACCGCGCTCCGTCTTGATCTGCAACTCAAAAGTATGAGAGCCCGTATCTTTGACCGTTTTCGTTTGGTCCACGATAGCTTGGATCCCTTCTTCGGACATTCCGAGCTCCTTGCCAGCGTCACGGACGAGTTGCTCAAGCTTATTTTGATCAGGAAAACGGATCGTATACTGGATCGCGCGATAGGGATCTGCGGTCGAAAGAATTATTCCATAGGCCTGCGAAGACAAATTTCCGGACTCCGCCATGGTGACCAGATCCGAAAATCCGACGGTTTTGCCGGCATCCGCCAGATTACGGATCTTTCCGAGTTCTTCTGCTGACAAAGTACCGTCCTTTGCCATCTTCTCCAGATCTTTCAAACGAACGCGACTGCTGGTTACAAACTTATTCTCCTTCCTTAAGACATCTCCGCCCGCCACCGCAGCCGTAATGGGTTTGCCCTGCGCATCGCGTGTTATTTCGATCTTGAACCCGAAGATCTCCTCAACACGTTTCATCAAATTCTCAAGCGCCACAAGGTCTGAAACCACGATGCGTCCGCCCAGAAGATCAAAAAGATCCGCGATCGTCGCATTTTTGGCCCAGTCACCCCATTCGGGATGTGCCCGGAATTTATTGATCTTATTTATCGTGCTCTGCTCCCCTTTGGGCCGGCTTGAGATCTCCCGGTCCTCTTCCAGCAGACCCGCTTTCACAGCAATATATTGAAGAAGCAAATTGAGTGCCGGCAATAAAGCCCTGGCTTCTCCCAACACCCCCCTGACATTTTCCCGCTCCTGATTTTCATCGATCTGGCCATCCGTCCCCACCGCCTTTCCGAATTTCGAATCATCTGCCAGGCGTTTTTCTTTAAGACCATTCTCGGGCTTGAAGGGGTCTCCCTGGGTGGTCAAAACTCGTTCAGCTTCCGAGAAAAATCCAGAATGCCCCATCAGGATCATTTTTTCCAAAGCTATGGCTTGCGCATTATTATGTCCGAGCGTCGGGTCGTCCGCCCAGCCGGTCGCACCGCCTTCGGCGTATTTTGAAACGGCTTCGATCCTTCCGATCTCCTTGAGAGCGCTTTTCCCTCCTCTAAAGATCTTCTGCTGAATGTCCGTGGGATTGTTGGATTCCAGATACCGCCCCACAACATACGCAATAAACGGATTGGTGATCCTGCTTTCAACGAGCCGCATTGCCAGTCTGAGACGATCTTGCCGAAGAGTTTCCGCTTCTTCCTTATCTCCTGCCTTGTCCGCTTTTGAGATGGACTGAGTCAATCCCGCAAGCTGAACCGGGATCATCCGTACCACCCCTTCGTCCCGTATCTCGGAACGAGCAACAACAGGCGTTGCCGCTCTAGCCAAAGCTGATGCCACAGTAAACTGCTCTTCCTCCCGAGTGGCGATCACAGCATTGCGAACGGCTTCAGGGTCTACCATCAAATCAAACGCTTTTCCTAAACCGCCTAAATTAAAGGCATCATTGATCGCCTCTTTCACACCTGACGGCAAAACAACATCTTTGGATTGGAAGAGTGCTTCCAATACAGCTCTAAGAACAACGCCATCCTGCATGATCACCCTCAGCCCGATAGCCTTCCCTTTGTAGGGGCCTTCATCCAACTCGAAAGCCTTATGAATCAGATCATCATCGTAACCATTCCATGGATTATTCAAGCGCCAGCCCAAATTGATCTTGCGCATGAATTTCACCAAGGTAACAAGCTTTTGCTTAGCTAAATCTTCCGCTGGCTGGTTAGGCAAAGCAGGCGCCTTGAGTTCAGCCAGTAACGGATCATCCATCAAACCCGAAAGCACGGAACCCACCGACGGCCTTTGCAGCCCGGCAAGATACCTCGCCCGCACCTCTTGCCAATTAATATCCGTGCCTTTACCTTCTTTGTCTTCAGCCTTCGGGATAATGACCATCTTTCCTTTTTGGTTCTTGACCTGAACATACTGCGTCTTGACCTTCACGCCCGCCAGCTGCGACTTTGTCCCCATGACAGTATTCGCAAAGAACTTCGTAACAGTTTCAGCTGTAAATCCTTTTCCCGTAACGCCATTAATCTCTTCAACAAACAACGCCTCTTCTTCTTTTCCGATCTCAACGTGGTGATCTTTCTGACCGCCCACAAATATTTTAAATTTCTTTTGAGGATGTTCAAACTCAGCAAGAGTCAGGACCTTTCCGTTCCTATCCTTTACTTTTCCCTGCTCGACCAGCTTCGCCAGAAACTCATGGAGCTTGGCGCCATAGGCTATATAATTTTTGCCCTGATTATTCTCCATATCCGCACGCCAACTCTCGTGAGGGTTATCCGAAAGAGTAACCAGAAGCGGTTGATCCCCAACCGTGGCATCCTTGTTAGCACCTTCAAATCTTGCCATCGTTGCGTCATTCGCAGCTTCAATACCCGCAAGAACGATCTTTAAATGCGATTGAGCTCTCATTAAGCGTTCATTTTCCGCTTTATTTGTGTCGCCCAAAGCCTGCCATGCAGTCCGCCCGACCCGAGAATTCATCTCTTCGGAGGAAGCGAACGTACGTGAAAATTCTCGGATTGTATTGGGGCGCCCCGCAGCATATTTCTCATCCTGGAGTCTCCGACTACTTTCACGGACCGCTTCAGCCAGACGAGCCTTCTCCGCCAAAAGAGATCTCAATTGCTCAGCCATTCCCCCCTCCATGGCCGCTCGGAACATCTGATTGACCGCAGCAGTACCAAAATCTGCATTATTCTTGTAGAGAGCTAACAATATCTCCAGCGCTGCAGTGCCGTCCTTAACAATATCTTCCATCCCGATCCCACTCTCGCCCTTAACCCCGAATCCATCCTTCTCGTTGAGACCAAAAGCATTTGAGAATAATCGGATAGCAGCCGCATCTTTGACCACGTTCGATACTTTCCAGGCATTATTGAGACGCCATCCGATATTAACAGCACGCATCAGATCCACAAAGGCGATCGCAACTTCGGCTGGATCTTTCGACTGCAATCTCTTCAAAAGATCTCCGTAGCTGATCGATACAATAACAGGCTCTGCGCTATCGCGTTGGAGCTGATACAGCCTGTCTTTTCTGGCCCGAAGCCATGTCTTATAGGCCTCGGAGGCTTTATCTGAAGCTATTGAAGGGACAATGGACTCCAGGACATCCATCGGGGCCGCAACAGTGTTAATTTCAAAAGCACCCTCGGGCGAAACCTTAATGCCTGCCGCGCCAAGATCCGCTTTGAACTGATCCAACGCCGCTGCATCAATGAAACTGCCCGGTGCAAACTTGAATTTCCCTTTTGGGTTTTCAAAATCCTGCAGCGTTAAAGGCTGTCCATCAGCCCCTTTGATCTTCCCGAGCTTGATATACTTCACAAGAATGTTATGCAACACCTGACTATAAATAATCAAACTAGGTTTATTTCTTACTTCGTCGTTAAACCATGCCGTGTGCGGGTTGACCGTGAGATCCTTTTTCAAGGATTCGTTTTTCCCATTTTTTTGATCAAAGTCTGCCATGGCCGCTTTATTCGCTTTTTTCAACTCAGCCAAAGCCTGGTAGGCCGTGATCTCATTCCTCAGCAATCTTTCAACCATAGCAAGATCCTTTTCATCCCACTTGGCGGCAATGGCCCTGACAAGAGATTCATTAAGATTCGCCACAATCGCATTTCGGCTTCCAAGGATCTTGACAAACTCTTCTGCCGTTTCAGGGACATCCAGGGAAAGACGGACCGTCACGGATAGGATGTCATCTGAAGGAAGCTCCTTGGACATCAAACGGGTCGCACGACTTTTGAGATCTTCAAAAGCTTGATACTCCCGTTCGCTAGCCCCATAGCCATCGACGATGAAAACTGCGGAGGCTAAACTCGCGATGCCGGCAAAGTGATCTTCCGAATCCCAGTCTGTGCCGACCACCCCACGCACAATGTTCTCCCCCTTACCGGCCCAATTCTTATACTGCTCAGGAACAACCTCAACGACAATCAATCCTTTCTGCTGGGCATAGCGTTTGACCAGGTATGGTATTCCGAACCCCGCTGTCCCTAACATGATCACGGCATTGGGGTTTTGGTTATAAATTTCGTTGATCAACTTTTCGATCAATCCCGCGGACTGCTCGAAGTTTTCAACGGTATTCGATGAACCTCCAATAAAGACGACCTTCTTCCCAACAAGTTCTTTTTCAAGGTCCGCGCGAGTTTTGAATGCAACGGTTTGTCTCGTAACCCGTACTCCCGTTCCCGTCTCATTAAATTTCAAAGAAAGATCAGCTAGCCGGTCTTCGGCCATAAAGATAACCCGTTTCAGAACAGCCTTGTCATTTTGATCCAAGATCCGGGTCACGGCTTCCCGCTGATCACTGTTCAAGGCGCCGACGAGTAACTTAGCAATCGCATCAAGCGAAGTGTCTCCCTCCGGCAGTGTTTTGGAAAGGCTATCAATCATCTTGAATACGGTATCGCGCGGTTGTTCCGCGAATTCTGGAAAAATAGCCTTGGTTCCATCTTCATACACCCTCACCTCGGAACGGCTTTTGCGACCTATCCCTAATTCACGATTTCTGCGACTGTCTTCTCTCGTTTCAAATACGGCGGAAGAAACAGCCCATACGAGCCATGCAGCAAAAACTGCGCCCACCGAAGACCAAAACGCTGAAAAAGGATAAGCGATGATAATGTTCAGCAGACTCGCCGTTAGATGAGCTGTCGGCTCAACCATCCCCGCCGGCGCCGAAAAGCCGAACTCTCTTGTGGCTAAAGAAAACAAAATTCGAAAAACCAAGTAGCCGGCACCCAAACCAAGAGCACGAGGTACCCACTTTGTAACGCTTGGCGGCAATCTCGTCTCGGAGCGAGCCATGGCAGCGGGATCCTCCCGCAAATCAGCAGGTGTTGTTTCATTCGAGCGCTTAAGGGTCTCATCAATCATTCCTTGCCGCTGTGCCTCCTCAGCGTCAACCGCACCTCCGCTCGGCTCTTCGGCCACAACGCTGGTGGACGACGGACCGAACGATGGACCTTCGTCTCGAGCCGCAAGTTCAGCAGGCGTTAATACATTCGCTGCTTCCCCTCTTTGTATATATGTCTCGCTATTGTCAATTGCCAAATCTTCACCCACCCCGTTATCCCTATGCTCGGAGCGAGCCACGGCAACTGCGGCAGCAAATGCATCCACAGGAACGCCTGCTTTCTTTGCCGCGTTTTTCACAGCAGCCTTAACTTTAGCAACAGCAAGAACCGTTTCAAGAGCCCGGGCTTCGTTTGTTTTCGTTACAGCTGCCGTTGTTTTTGCCACTTGCTCCAATCCCCTCGCAAGATCCTTCGCAGAAGTTACGGCTGCGCGCTTCTTTGTGGGTTGCGCACGTCCGGCCAAAGCCTTCACCGCATCATCGATCTGACCACGAGTCGCAAAAAGCGCTTCCGCGCCAGGTGTTTCGACGGGAACCATCGTCCCGATCTGCTTTCCTTTTAATTCGGTTAATTCCGAGACTTTGGAAACGTAAAGTTTAAATCTATCCCCACCGTTAGCGCCCTTGCCCACATAAGTGAGCTTAACCCTCAACGCTCTGGCGGAGATGGATTCGTTAAAAAGGCGAGCAACACTCGGGCCATCGCGGCTTCCCTTGTCGAGCAGTCCGCGGAAATTTTTAATGATCGGAGATAGCTCTTTCGAAAAACTGAAACCCATCGTCTCCAACGTTTTGAGGTCAGCGAAGAGAGCCCTTTCCAAATAGGAAATCGAGAAAAGTTGTTGCTCATTCTGGAGCATTGTGTTCCGATAGGCTTTTTCATCGCTTTTTTCCATGAGGCGGGGAGTGAGGATGCCGTAACTGACATTATGCTCACGGAAAAGATCGGTCATGCCGTCCGTGTGGAAACCGCCGGTGATCAGAATCGCTTTGCTTGTGCCGCCCTGGCTCATCGCCGAATCGATCTTTTCATAAAAAACAGTTTCTCGTTGTCGGGCGAAGTCATAAAAATTGAACGCCGCGTTATAAAGCTCCAGCACCTGTTCCCTGAATTTTGGACTGAGCGTTTTTACTTCAAGATCGGAAGGAGTGAGATTCATTTCTTTTGTGACAACCTTGCTTAGTTCTTTTAGGCGAGAAATCAAAGAATCCATCTCGATCTGCGTTTTGCGCCCTAAGGCCAGCTGCAGATCCTTGCGGCTCAGCTCGAGGCTAAGAAGCTTCCGCGCGTACTGCTCGTCGCGATAAAGTTCAAGCAGGGTTTTCTGACCGGGGGTCACCGCAAGAGAGTCCAGGATCTTCTCAAAAAGAACATTGATCTCCTCAAAGAGTCCCTTGGCGTCCAGCTCGCTTTTGAGGATCAGGTACCCGGCATAGAGACTGAAAGCGGGATAATCGCGGAAGTAAAAACCTTTGGGACCAGCTTCCTTTATAAGCGCCTCGAGCGCATCGCGCGGCTGCATCGCCTCTCCCTGTCCCTGACGCACGTTCAAACGCTGTTCCTTGAAATTCTCCACCTCGGCGATGATCCTCGGAGAAACGCCTTTAGCCTTCAAAAAGCTAAGCAGCTTTTCTTTTTCTTCCAACGCTTTGGCAGTATCCAGCTCCTTTTCCATCCCTTGAAGAACAAGAAGACGCGTGATCTGAGGCCATTCTACTTGGGAGAACAGGCTTTCTAGATCCAACTTCAAAAAGCGTTTTGAGTCAACTGCGAGGGTGCGAACAAATGGCATAAACTCACGGCGTCCGTTCTCGAATTTTTTCCAATCTGCGAGGACCCCCCGGAGGTCATCGGTGAAGATCTTGGACGATAATGCGTCGAGCCGAGCTTCATAACCTTTGAGGTAGCGATTCACCAGCACTTCGGAGCCAAAAACTTTTTTGAGTGCCTCGTAGTTATTGCGGTAAAGGCCTGCGTCCTCAATGCCCTTGCCCCTGAAGGTCGTATCACCTGTTTCCAGAAGATAGAGCTCGGCGCCGGTAAGCTCCCCTTGCTGCGCCAAAAGATCCGCAAGCTCCAGGTTTCGAGCCTTGTCGGGGAAAAGTTTTAAAAAATCGGG
>Ga0114951_10003112_pt1 | contig 17578 bp, 10 predicted proteins | sample AM7aDNAmetaG_FD_88677 | JGI IMG/M metagenome (GOLD analysis project Ga0114951, IMG submission 88677) | Freshwater microbial communities from Finland to study Microbial Dark Matter (Phase II) - AM7a DNA metaG | ecosystem: Environmental > Aquatic > Freshwater > Lake | place: Finland: Lake Alinen...
CCGTTCATGATTTCATGGAAGAAGAAAGCACAGATATCCAAAATACCTATATTCCGGAACCTAACCCGTTCCTGAGCCGTGGCTGCTGCCAGACGCCGAACCTCTATCATAAAAATGACGGGGTGTTCCAGCATCGATGCAGCAAGTTCGACACCTATGACTGGATGGAGAACATCCCTGTTCCCGACCATTTCAAAGTGTTCGACGTTGCCGAGATCCGCTTTAAGAACAGCCGCAAGGATTTCTACCGCATCCCGTCCGACATCGAACTGGAGGTGGGTGACATCGTTGCTGTTGAAGCGAGTCCCGGCCATGATATCGGAATGGTGAGCATGCTGGGCGAGGTGGTTCGTTTCCAGATGCGCAAGAAGAAGGTGAATCCAATGGACGAACTGAAAAAGGTTTACCGCAAGGCCCGCCTTACAGATATCGAGAAATGGGTCATCGCCGTGGAAACCGAAGACCACACCATGTTCCGCGCCCGCACCCTGGCCGCAAGCCTGAATCTCCAGATGAAGATCAACGATGTGGAGTACCAGGGCGACAACACAAAAGCTATTTTTTATTACACGGCAGATGACCGTGTGGACTTTCGCGAACTGATCAAGATCATGGCGGAAGAGTTTAAGGTCAGGATCGAGATGCGGCAGATCGGCGCTCGCCAGGAAGCCAGCCGTCTCGGCGGGATCGGCTCATGCGGACGCGAGCTTTGCTGCGCCACCTGGATGAACGACTTCCGTTCAGTGACTACCCATTCCGCCCGGGTGCAGCAGCTCTCCCTCAACCCGCAGAAACTTGCCGGCCAGTGCGGAAAACTGAAGTGCTGCCTGAACTATGAGTACGAGACGTACGTGGATGCCATGAAGGAATTCCCCAGCACCGACCTCATCCTCAAGACTAAAAAGGGCGAAGCCCTGCACCAGAAAACCGACATCTTCCAGAAACTGATGTGGTACTCCTATGCCAACGACCCCTCCAGTTACATGGCCATCCCGCTGGATAAGGTGAAAGAGATCATCGATGACAACAAAAAAGGAAAACTGCCCGAAAAACTGGAAGACTTCTCCTTTATTCAGGAACAAAAATCTGACTTTGATAACACCGTTGGCCAGGATGACCTGACCCGGTTCGATAATCTTTAAACCCGGTTCGCATTAACCACCAAGGCATGTCTTACGCAAGACGTTTACTTCCTTTCCTCTTTCTGCCGCTGCTGGTCCTGCTGCTCATTTCCTGCGACAAGAAACGTTTCTTTGAAGAAAATAAATCCATCCCGAACGGCGTTTGGAACAACAGTGAAAGGGTGAAGTTTGATGTGCCGGTAAAGGATACGCTTGACGGGTATAATTTCTTCCTTAATGTCCGCAATGCCGGTGATTACCCCTACAGCAATCTTTATCTCTTTGTGCATACCACCACGCCCGACGGAATCATTGCCGGCGACACACTGGAATGCCAGCTGGCGTCCGTCGACGGTAAATGGCTTGGGACCGGGATAGGCAACCTGAAGTTCAGCCGCTTCTTTTTCCAGGAGAATGTGCGGTTTCACAAAGCCGGCGTGTACCATTTCGAGATCGAGCAGGCGATGCGGGTGAAGACACTGAAGGGGATCCACGACATCGGGATCCGGATTGAAAAAAATACGAAATAAAGCTATGCCGGGTAAAAGCAAGAACGTGCCTCCACAGAAGGAACGGCTGTACATCAAGCGGCTGTGGGTCACCATCCTTTCATTGTTTGGTTTCCTGTTCCTGCTCTTCTTTGCCATCTCTATGGGGATCTTCGGTAAGATGCCAAGCTTCGAGGAGCTTGAAAATCCCAAAAGCAACCTGGCCACGGAGATCATCTCTTCCGACAGCAAAGTTCTGGGAAAATACTTCATCGAGAACCGATCGAACATCCACTACCAGGAGCTTTCGCCCAATGTCATCAATGCCCTGATCGCCACTGAAGACGCCCGCTTTGAAGATCATTCAGGCGTTGATATCAAGGCGGTGCTGAGGGTTGCTTTCGGCGTGATTACCCATACATCCAAAGGAGGCGGCAGCACCATTTCGCAGCAGCTGGCCAAAAACCTCTTCCCACGTAAAAAAGACCGCAATGCCTTCGAGACCGTGATCATCAAATTCAAGGAATGGGTGACGGCCATAAAACTGGAAAGGAACTACTCAAAGGATGAGATCCTTGCCATGTACCTGAATACCGTTGACTTCGGAAGCCAGTCGTTCGGGATCAAATCCGCCGCCAAGACCTATTTCAACAAAACCCCTGGGGAACTTAAGGCAGAAGAGGCTGCTATGCTGATCGGGATGTTGAAGGCGCCTACATGGTTCAGCCCGGTGAGGAATCCCGGCCGTGCACTGGAACGTAGAAACACCGTGCTCGAGCAGATGAAAAAATATGACTACCTAACTGATGCTGAGTTCGACTCCATCAAGGCGCTGCCGCTCGACATGAAGGAGTTCAGAATACAGGATCACACCGCCGGGCTGGCAACCTATTTCCGTGAGTACCTCCGGGGCTTCCTGAACGATTGGTGCACCAAACACCAGAAAGATGACGGGACCAATTACAACCTATACAAGGACGGGCTGAAGATCTATACCACCATCAACGCGAAGATGCAGGGCTACGCGGAAGACGCCATGAAGGATTACCTCGGGAACGTATTACAGCCAATGTTTTTCCGCCACTGGAAAGGCGTTCCGGATGCACCTTTTATCTTCGAAAAGAACCAGAAAAAAGAGATCGAGAACCTGATGCTCTCCGGGATGCGGCGTTCCGACCGTTATTTTCACCTGAAAGCACAGAACACTGCGGATGCCGATATTTTAAAATCATTCAACACCAAAGTCAAGATGCGTGTCTTCTCCTGGAAAGGCGATTTCGACACCATCATGACACCCATGGATTCCATCCGCTACTATAAGTTCTTTCTGCAGTCCGGCCTTATGTCGATGGATCCGCACAACGGTTATGTGCGGGCCTATGTAGGGGGCATCGATTACCGCTATTTCCAGTACGACCATGTGAAGTTCGCCAAACGGCAGGTAGGTTCCACCTTTAAGCCTTTTCTTTACACACTGGCCATGCAGGAGGGAGAATCACCCTGCACCACCTATCCGAATGTCCAGCCCGTGGTGGAACTGCCCAACGGGGACATATGGGCCCCTGAGAACTCAAGTAAGGACCGCCTGGGCGAAGAGGTAACCCTGAAGTGGGCGCTGGCCAACTCCAACAACTGGATCTCCGGTCAGCTGATGAAAAAGTATTCTCCCCAGGACGTTATCCGCATTGCCCGTAAAATGGGCGTCACCAGCGATATCCCGGCTGTCTATTCCATCGCTCTCGGCTCGGCTGACCTGACCCTTTATGAGATGGTTGGCGCCATGAGCGTCTTTGCAAACAAGGGCGTTTATGTTGAACCCATTTTCATCACCCGCATCGAGGACAAGAACGGCAACGTGCTTGAATCCTTCGTTCCGAAGCAGCAGGAGGCCATCAGCGAAGAGACGGCCTACCTTATGATCATGCTTATGAAGGGTGTTGTTGAAAGCGGCACCGGAACCCGCCTGCGCACCAAATACGGCATCGACAACCCCGTGGCCGGCAAGACCGGTACCACACAGAACCAGTCCGACGGGTGGTTCATGGGGATCACCCCCGACCTTGTTTCAGGGGTATGGACTGGCTGTGAGGACCGTGCAGCGCATTTCCGCTCACTGGATCTCGGACAAGGTGCAAATATGGCCCTGCCGATCTGGGCCTATTACATGAAACGGGTCTATGCCGATCCCGAACTGGGCATCTCTAAAAGGGATTTCCAGGCACCTTCAAAACCCCTGAAGGTAAGTTTCGACTGCGACAAGTATGTTGCACCGAAGAAAGGGAAGAAGAATGATTCGGACGATTTTTAGATATTGAGATATTGAGATATTGGGATATTGAGTTAAGATTTTGCGTAATTCAACGTTTAGACTTCTTAAGAATTGAAAATTTCTAATTGATCTAATTTCCAAAAAACACCTCAATCTCCCAATATCCCAATATCTCAATATCCCAATATCTCCTTCGTTTCCCGATAAACCACTCCCCGCTTCTTTAGCCCGCTGAGCATGTATTTCACGCACTCCGGCTGCTTGCCGATGTACTCGGGAACGGTGACGCCTTTATGGGTGTATTTCCCTTCTGCAACCATCCTTGCGGCTACTGTGGCGGTATAGCCCGTGGTGCGGGCCATGGAATGGACGCCTGTTTTCGGATCCAGCCGGTCGAGCAAGTCCCAGGTATAGCGAAGGCGCTGTCCCTTCTTTTTGCCCTCCACGATCACCTTCATAACGGTGATATCCACCTCGCCCTCTTTGAGTTTCCATTTTGGGAAGAGAAGCTTTGCTGTGAAGTCGATGGGGCGCATCTTCGTTCCGTTCACCATAACCGGTTCCTGGCTGAAGAAGCCCGTTTCGCGGAGCACGGCCATCTTTTCAATATGCCCCGGGTAGCGGAGTGTCTTCTCTTTCATGTTGGGGGCCTTCACGGTGTGGATCAGCGAACGCAGTCCGTCGGTGTTAAAAGCCTCCAGGGTGCCCACCCCTTCGAAGTTCATCAGTTCGGGATCCGACAGGGCTGGACGAACAACAGATTGTCCGTTCTCAACATAACGGGCCGGGCGGGTATACTCTTCGATCACATCCACGGGAGAAAAGACGGCTTTATATTCATAAGGCCATTCGCGGATCTCCGGTAGACCACCCACATAGTAGACCACATTTTCGGTCTCATCCAGGAGGTGGTCTGCATAACCGATAAGGATGTTGCACATGCCAGGGGCCACACCGCAGTCCATGATGGCGGTGACGTTATTCTTTCGCGCCAGTTTATCCAGGGGAAGGGGGTCTTCAATGAAAAAGGCTATGTCAATAACATTCTTCCCGGCTTCAATGATGGCTTTGAAGGTTTGGTATCCCATAAATCCGGGAACAGCATTGACCACCATGTCATAACCTTTCACTAGCTTCTTCACGTTTTCGGGATCGGAAAGGTCCTTCTGTACCGTCGTGATCCGGGCCTTTTGGGAGAGCTTTTGCAGGGCCTCTTTGCTGAGGTCGGCCACCGTTACTTCAAACTGTTTGTCACTGGCCAGGTCCATGGCCATAGGGGATCCGACCAGGCCTGCACCGAGAACAATGATCTTCATAATGGAATTGTTTTTAAAGATGAAATTCAAAAATAAGTAAATTTACGGCTGAAAGCGATATATCCGATCTGTATGTTCGTTAACTCCCTCTTGTTTCTCTATCTCTTCCTGCCGGTTACGCTTTTCATGGCATATATTACCAATGAGAAGATTAAGAATACTATATTACTTCTTGCCAGTTTTATCTTTTACGCATGGGGAGGAGTGTCCTATATTTCGGTTCTGATCGCCTCCACCCTGCTAAACTGGCTTGTTGGCCTGGCAATAGATAAATGCAGCGGAGCTCCCGCCCGGAAAAGATGGCTGATCACTGGCATCATCCTGAACCTCTTGCCCCTGCTGATTTTCAAATATACCGGATTCTTCAAAGATAACATTGATATCCTTACGGGGTTGTTCGGTATCAAACCGATAGTGATGAAGGCGATCATACTGCCGCTCGGGATCTCCTTCTACTCCTTTAAAGCCATCTCATATCTCATAACTGTTCACCGGAGAGAGACGCCGGCGCAACGGAACTATTGCGACCTTGCGCTGTACATCTCCTTTTTCCCCACGGTACTTGCAGGTCCGATTGACCGTTACAGGAATTTTGCACCCCAGCTCTACGGCCGGAAGCCCGATGCCACACAGTTTGCCTCCGGGATAAGGCGCTTTGCCATCGGTCTTGGGAAAAAGGTGCTCATTGCCAATTCCCTGTCACTTGTGGCGGAGGATATGTTCAGCAACCCTGTATCAACCCTGAGCACGCCCCTGGCCTGGCTGGGCCTCATCTGTTACAGCCTTCAGATCTATTACGACTTTTCAGGGTATACTGACATGGCGCTGGGTGTCGGAAAAATGTTCGGCTTTGAACTTATGGAGAATTTCAACTTCCCCTATATTTCGAGATCCATCAAGGAATTCTGGCAGCGCTGGCATATATCCCTCTCAAGCTGGCTCCGTGATTACCTTTTCCTTCCGCTGGCCTATTCCACCTCACGGAAGCTGAAGAAGGAACGTTACCTAAACCTCCGGGTAGACCACGTCATTTATATGATCGCAACCTCGGTTACATTCCTGGTATGCGGGTTCTGGCACGGGGCGGCATGGAATTTCATCATCTGGGGGCTGATCCACGGCTTTCTGCTCATCAACGAACAACTCTGGCTGGGTCGCATGCTGAGAAAAACCTACAAACCAATAGGTCATCTTTACACATTGTTTTTCCTGATGATCTCCTGGGTCTTTTTCCGGACAGCAACGATTCATGATGCCAATCAGTATATCGGCCTGCTTTTCGGTTCGGGGGGCAAAGCCGCCGACTGGAAACTGATACTTGATTATTTCAATACAGGGTTCATCCTTACAATGCTGATCGCTGTTCTGGGCACAACCAGATTCTTTTCGATCCTGGTGGAAATGGCCGGAAAAGCAGCGGACAACTCCCTGAAGCCTGTCGGCATCCTTGTTGCCGGGGTATATGAAACCGTTTCGATCCTTGTGGTGATGTTCATCCTGGCAGTTGCCACCGTGTTTATGGTGGCTGGCACGAATAATCCCTTCATCTATTTTAAATTCTGATATGAAGCGGACCCGGTATATCTTTTCAGTCATTCTCATGATCATGTTTTTTATCATGATCTCCTTTGTGATGCTAAACGATCTCTTTCATTTCTCGGTTCCCGAGAAGGTGCTGGTGATGGAAAAAAGGAACCTGGCAAGGAAACCCATCCCCGTTATCAGCAACCTCGACAAATATCCGCCGGCCTATACACGGTTTTATGACGACCGCTTCCCTTTCCGCCTCAAACTCATGGATTTTTATGCAGGGGTCATCAACATGAAGTTCTTTCATCGCTCACCTGACCCGAAACTGGTGGAACTGGGAAAGGACGGATGGATGTTCTACGTTACGGAAGGATCCATTTACCGGGGCGCTTTCATGCTTTCCGACAACGACATTCAGAAGATCGCAGATGAAGTACACAAGCGCGCTGTCTATTATCATGAAAAGGGCATCCGTTTTTACCTTGCCGTGCCGCCCATCAAGGACGAGGTCTACCCGGAGTACCTTCCGCGGAAATATTCCAGGTTGTCGGAAAAGACACTCACAGACAAGATCCTGGATCTCGTGCGCAAGGATACGCTTGTGGGGCTCGTTGATATGAAAAGTGCCGTCATCGGAGCAAAGAAACACGGAACGATCTATTTCAAAACCGACAATCACTGGAATGACCTTGGGGCCTTTTATGGGTACCGGGCCATCATTGAGCGTATCAGCAAGGATTTCCCCGGCCTGAAGGCGCTTGACAGCACCGATTTTACCATTGAAACAAAGCCGTTCACTTTTGGCAATATGGCGCAGAACCTCCACGTAACCGATTACGTGCAGGATGTTATCCTGAATCCAAAACTGAAAGTTGACCGTTCCAGGGAAGATAAACCCAGGGGGTACAAGCCAAGGCCTGTTTTTCCCTATCCCGCCGAGTTTGAATATGAGCGCACTGTCGACAACCCGTCATTGCCCACCATCATGGTTGTACGTGATTCCTATTTCAACGGCATGATGCCCTTCATCACGCAGAATTTCCGGAAGTCAACCATTCTCTATGACACCTTTACCTATGGTGTTTTTGATGATGCCGTTCAGAATGAAAAACCCGATATCGCCCTGTACCTGATCAGTGAGCCCCATATGGCGAATCTCATTGGCATAATCTGGTGGTAATCACCCGGGGCCCCGGACTAAAGTCCGGCACAATGAATAAAAAAATTTCATCCCATACAGCGGGCTGAAGCCCGCTGAACAAAAAGGATCATTCAATAGTAACTTCATAGATCTCCCCGGGAATATCATTTTTGGGGAAGGGGATATTGTCCTGCGAATAAGGCGACCCAACCCACCATTTTGTATTATGGAATTCCTGGGTGATGATGAGCAGCATCTGGTTGTTCGGGATTGAGGTGATGGTTGAGTTTTCGTAACCGACCACATGAAGCTTATCTTTTGACGGCCCAACGCGCCAGATGATCTCCGTTGGCTCCCAGTCGATCTGGAAGTAATAATATTCACTGCCAAAAAGCTCATCATCCGGCTCCGGGGTCTTTTCCGTAAGCGCCCGGTAGCCTTTGTCCCAACGGTGTGCCCAGAATGTCTGACCGTTGAAGGAGATATCCTTGCAGCCCTCCGTGAAATCCCGGGGCTCCCAGCAGGCAAGATCCCAGTTGGTGCAGGCCACCTGAATCATATTGTCATTGTCAGTAATTTCATCCGGGAGAGGAACATTCCAGTTCTGCATATTTTTCTGATCCGCCAGACCATTGTTATATGCAGGCGGTAAAAGCCAGCCGGGGCAATAGGGAACGGTTTTCAGGATCTCAAAATCGATCTCCGAATAGCCAACAGTTTTAATGCGTTTATCCTGAGCCCCTCCATAATAGTTAGCCATATAGCCTTCCTTGTTACAGTCGCGGCGGAAATTCCAGGCCCCTTCATCCTGCGTTATCAGCCAGATGGCATTGGTAAGCCCGTTCCAGACGTTGTTTTTATTAAGCAGTTCGGTCAGCTTGATCTTCGCGGTCCATTTCCCGTAAGTCATCCCATGCCTTGTGATAACGCCTACATTCTGTTTTTCCCATTTACCATATTCAGTACCTGGATTCCTGATCGTGATCATATGGTTTACCGGGTCGCTGGAAACTGTCTGGCAGGGTGTTTTCGATGTTGTGGCTGTAGTGGCGACCAGTTCCTCTTTTCTGTAGAACTGACGGTTCCAGTTGTAGTCAGTCTTCGAATAATTATCCTTAAGCACATCTCCTATCACCGGGATATTCCAGAACTTCGTTCCCGGATCAATGTAATGGATGAATTGTTCGAAAGCTGCCTTTTTATAAAGGTCGGGGTCCTTGCCGCAGCTTTTGCAGGTATATTTCTCAGAGGGCGCTCCGGAAAAATGGGATGGGTTCACATAGATCCCTGCCCCGGGGTCAGGACTGGCGGCAACCCGAAGGGTATTCTTCGAAAGCTGAACAACAGTATTATTCAGGTGTCTCCCTTCACCATACAGGAAATAGAACCAGGGGTGGATAAAGGATCCGTCTTTCTGAAGGCTGATATTGCCAACCTCCCCGGGAATTTTATTCTCAGGGCCCGGAAGGGTGACCACCAGCATGAAACTGTAGTTGCCGACCCGTGGGTTTCTCTTCCACCGGTCATTGCAGCCATCCCTGAAATACCGCTGTTCATTCCGGGGGTTTCCCAATATCCGGAAGTGGTCAGTAACAGGATGAAACTCATTGTCGGCCGGGATCTCCTGTGTCTCGGCAAAGGTTTTGCCAGCCTCTTCCCAGCTGCCGTAAAAATTCTCCCAGGCATTGAAATTCTGTTTTGTGCTGTCGGTTTCATCCCTTTCCGGGAATTTGTAGGATTCAGCCTGGTAGTAGATCTTGTAACGGAACTTCATCGCCGTTTTCCCTGTATTCCTGATAGAAAATCCGAATTCAAACCGCCCCTCAGCAACCTGGTTGACGGTAGGAATAATAAAGCCGTTATCGATCGCCCTGGCATAATCCAGCATGATCGATTTATTCAGGAATTTCGTCGTATTCTCTTTTCCGGTGGAATCGATATGCCAGTTGGCAAGGGGGATAAAATCGCGCACGATGAATGCATCCGTATGCGCATCCGGTGGATGGGGAGCCTGGGAACAACCACTGACCATGGAAAGAAAGAGGCCCAGGAAGGAAACGAACAGAAGCATGTTTGCTGGTATAGTGAATTTCATAATCTCTCTTTATCTCACCGGCTGATTATCCCTTTTGCGCATCGTATAGATCTCCAGCATGCCCGAAAGCTTACTGTAATCCTTTTCTTTCCTGTTCTCCCCGACTGTCAGTATCCCTGTGATACCGCCTGTGAATTCGAATGGACAGAGGCGAAGGGCTTCGGAATATTTCGGATTATGATCTCCTTCGTATCCGTGGAAATCAAGGTTGGCAATAACCTCAAAGGTGGTGTCATTGAACCGGATCTCCTTCAGATCATAGCGCCAGTCGCGGTTATAACGCAGGATCACCGGGTTTTTCGTATCGCCGGAATTGACGCATAGAAACTGATCTCCGGGTTTCAGGGTATCGATACCGATGGTCTTCCCCGTTCTGCCCTGCTTTTCAGGGAAACAGGAAACAAACCTTGAAGTGACAGGGTCAAACCGGTGCAGCGTATACCGGTAGTCCTTTTTCCCCTTTTCTTTAAACACGGTAAGAAGTACATCCCCCGGAACACCCGGAAGGAAATGTCCTGCGAAGGTCTTCACTTCATACAGGAGAGTATTCCATTCCGGCACGGCCTGATCTTTTCCCGAGGATTTAACGGTCCATCCGGATTTATCATTCGGGATGTAAGCCGAGATCTTCCACCCGCCATCATTTAAAAATTCGATCACCTCAGCGCCATGACCATTGAGATCAGCTGCCAGGAGATGATTCTGGCCGGTCTCTCCAAACATCGGGCTGTTTGTCCTCCACCTTACCTTAAAATCCGTATTGGCTGTCGGGCCTGATTTCCCTGTCTCCAATGAGGCAAGCACTGATCCTGTTTTGCCTGTGATAAGAAGCATCTCCTTATCAGAAGGGATGAACCGCCCTTTCAGCACAGTGCCGGATGAGAAGATCGGTAGGCAATCCGGAGGAATGGAAAGGGTTTCAGCGGAAAATGCTTTTTTATCGGCATGGAAAGAATAGAAAACCGGTTTCTCACTCTGCCGCATGACCAGGATCTCTTCGGGCCCGGCACCGTGAAAAAAATGGCCGGGAAGTACCAGGTCAGAAGCACGGATTGCACCTGCATGGGTTCCCCCTCCGGAGATAAAGCCCGATTCGTCATGATTGCCGATCTCTTCTTTTTCCAGAAGGCTGACCGGATATGGCGGTGTGTTGAATCGGTGCGTAAAAGGAATGTTCTTTGTCATGTCAGTCAGCGTGGAATCACCCGGGCGCTGCTGCGGACCGCCAAAGACAATGTAGAGATCGTCAACCAGGAAATCATTGTTGCTGTCGTTCCAGAAATAAAAATCAAGAGTGTTCTCCGGCTTGAATTTCGTACCTGAGAGATCAAAAAATCCGCTGATCTTAAACCATTTTCCTCTTGGAACAAGGGGTCCCTTTACCGTAACACTTTTCCACGCAACATTTATCTTTTTGTCGCTGGCTGCAAAGACCAGATTCCCCAGGGGATCATTTTTCCCCGGGAAAAGGTAAACCCAGGCACTTACCGCAATGGCTCCCAGGTTATCTGCGCCGATCTCTTTAACAGTCCGCTCAACAGCAACACTGTAACTGTTTTTCCCAAAAGCCTTCGCCGAGAATGAACCTGAATGGGCAATGCCCTTGTACAGCCCGTCGGTGACAGCGCCATTTGATGGCTCAAAGTTAAATGCGATCGAATTCGGTGCTCCCGTCGGGGATTGAGGCATGCCGGTAAAATCTTTCTCAACGGGGGTAGTCATCCGCATGATCTTATTCAGCGGCAGATAACGGTAGCCAAGGCCGGCCGCCATGAAGATGAGCAGGATAAATGAAAGGATCAGTAATAACTTTTTCTTTTTGATTTGCATAAACTGCCCGGAATCGCTATTTGTCAGACAAAACTACCAAATTAATACGCCGCCCCGGTAAAAAAAACCCGGGAATTTGGTTAATAACACGGTTTAGACAAAAACAGTCAGAATATTTGTATTTTTGACACGGTCTCTTTCCCGCTTCCCGATGAAAAAACCGATACTGAGTTACCTGATTGGATTTGCTGTCCTGATCTTTATTGTGATCTTCAAGTACCCCCATCTTTTTCTTCCTCATTTCTGGGACGAAGCATGGTCGTACAGCCCGGCAGTTCAATATCTCTATGACCATGGACTGGGGTTCTGGCCTTCCGCAATTCCGGCCGGACTGTCAAAAGGACATCCGCTACTCTTCTTTTTCCTGTTTGCCGGCTGGATGAAGATCTTCGGAACCTCCCTCTTTGTGAAGCATGCATTTGCATTGCTGATATCGCTTGCCTTGCTCACAACTCTCTTCTTTGTCACAAAAAAGCTGTTCAATTTGGTAGTAGCCTCCATCGCGGTTATGTTTATGGCATTCCAGTCACTTTTCCTTGCACAGTCATCGATGATGCTGCCTGAAATGCTGCTTGCACTGCTTACCATACTTACTTTATTCTTTTATATCCGGGATAAAAAAACAGGATATTTAATTGCCGGCTCCCTGCTTGTCATGACAAAGGAAACAGGAATACTGCTGATACTGGTCATCCTGGTCTTTGAGGCCCTCTCACTTATCAGAGAAGGCAATCTCCTGAACAAACTGCCCAGGCACCTCCTCCGGCTGCTTCTTCTCGCCATCCCCTTGTTTGTGTTTATGCTCTACCTGTTGCTCCAGAAAAAAACATACGGATGGTACCTCTATCCCGAACACATTAACTTCATCACGGGAATCGATACCGGTAAAAACCAGCTGGAGATGTACATCAACCAGTTTTTCGTCATCCACGGACAGATCTTCCTGGTATTCCTGCTGATCATCTCGCTCTTCAGTTCATACTTCCGGAAAAAGGAAGAAGACAGTTCCGCAAAGCGGCCCCTTTCGCTGATGATGACCTTCCTGGTGGTATATCTCCTGTTCAGCTCCTTCAATTTCTTCTCCCCCCGTTACCTGTTGAGCATTACCTGGATCCTCTCCGTTTTCTGCAGTTATTTTTTATTCCGGGCCACGGGCGACCGTGCCGTAAGAAGCTCACTGGCAGGCATTCTTTTTGCAGGCATCCTGTATTACTATTCAGCCCATATGAGATGCAACGGCGATTACGATCTGGGCTTTGTCAATGCAGTAACCCTGCAGAAACAAACGGTGGAATACTGTGAGCAGAACCACTGGCAGGACCGCAGCATCTATTGCAATTTCCTCATCCATGAATGTCTTTCAAAACCCCCGGCCGGGTTCCTCACCGGGAAACCATTTTCCAGGCTGGTGGTAACGCTGAATGATGCACCGGAGTTTCTTATCTTCAATAACATCGAAGGGGACCCGGAGTATGGGAAGGTTGCGGGGAATAGTGGTTATAACCTGCTGAAGCGGTTTGATAATGGCTGGATGTTCGTCGAGATCTATGCACGGAAGTAAGCAAACCGAAAATGCCTTCGCGTCCTTTGCAGCAAAGCGGATGAATGGTTTTCAAAGGAACTGCTTTGCGGCCTTTACGTGAAATTGTTTCACGCAGAATACGCAAAAAATATCCGCAAAATCCGCAAAGACATTATTCTTTCATTTAGAACCGGAAATAGATAAACGGGCTGAAGCCACTGGCAGTTATCGTCGCTTCGCTCAGCACAAACAACAGGATCGCCAGGATCGAAAACACGATGATCGTCCGGTTTCCAGGATTTGAAAAAAGCCTTTCCTGCCAGCTTTCTATCTTTTTAAAACCGCCCCAGAAAGAGAAGAACATTGCAATGACCAGCATAGTCCAGAACTTCGGATTCAGCCAGATCTCATTGTCGGCCGAAACAAATGAGAACATCCTGCGGATATAAAAACGGAAGAAATCCAGGCTTTCCGAGCGGAACAGCACCCAGCCGAAAAGTATGGTAAAAAAGGTAATGACCTGACTTGGCAGGGAACCAATCTTTTTAAAAAATTTCAGCAGGAACAGACGGTCGAAGATCAGGAAGATCCCCTGGTAAATGCCCCACAGGATGAAGGTCCAGGCAGCGCCATGCCAGAAACCGCAAAGAAGGAATGTTACGGAGGTGGCGATCAGATAGATGACCTTGTCTACACGTATCCCGGCATATTTCTCCTTCTTAAGTTTCCTTGAAATGGGATAGGCCAGGCGTAAAAAAACATAGTCGCGGAACCAGAGAGAGAGGGTGATGTGCCAGCGTTTCCAGAACTCTGTAATGCTTTTTGAGACATAGGGGTTGTTGAAATTCTCCGGCAGGCGGAAGCCGAACATCCTGGCCAGCCCGATGGCCATATCGGTATAACCTGAAAAATCGAAATAGATCTGGAAGGTATAGGCGATGGCTCCCATCCAGGCCAGGTAAGAGGAGAGGTGAAGCGAATTCAGGGCAAAGATGTCATTGACCTGCTGGGCAAGTACATCCGCGATCAGTACCTTTTTTGCCAGCCCGATGATGAAGCGGTAGAATCCCACCAGTCGGTCGTCGATGGTTTCCTGGGCCTTCCGGTCGGCGATCTGCCCGGCGATCTGTCCCGGCCGTACAATTGGCCCAGCCAGGATCTGGGGGAACATGAAAATATAGAGGGCATAATCCTGGATCTTCTCAAAGCGCGGGGCGGTCTTTCTTGATACGTCGAAGGTATAAGCCAGCTTCTGGAACGTGAAAAATGAAATACCCAGCGGCATGGCAATGTGTGTCCAGGTGGCCGGCTTATGACCTGTCCATCCAAGCATCACATCGAACTGGTCCACGAAGAAATTCATGTACTTGAAATAGAGGAGCAGGCCGATATTCATCAGCACGGAAAGCCAGAAAAGCGTCCGTTTCAGCATCCCTTCCTGTGTGGAGATCACACGCAGGATAAAGAAATCAATCACCACAGAACCCATCACATAAAAAACAAACTTCGGGGCTCCCCAAGCATAAAAGAAGATACTGATGAGAAGCAGGAAGATGTTCTTCAGCTTCTCATCCAGGATAAAATAGATAAGAAGGGAAGCCGGTAAAAAATAGAGCAAGAAGAGACTACTGTTAAAGATCATAGCTTCAGTTTTGATGCTTTTTATCCAACAGTTCCTGGTTGACCATGTACAAGGCGGCTTCCCGGATCTGCTCATCAAGCAGAAGATGCTGTTCCCCTGCATTTTTTTTCATATCCTCCATCCAGGACTGCGAGCCGCGGATCTGCTTTTCATAGTAGAGCAACCTGGAATGGGCGGGATCTGTCTCCGCGTACATCCGGTCGATGAAGTCAAATCCCAGGTTGCCATATCCTCCGTTGGTCTGCAGAAAAACGATGATGTTCTGCCGGCCCACTTCATTCATAAAGTTAAGCTCCCCGATATTTACCGGCTTTGTAAAGGTCTGCGGATAGATATCCTTTCCATAATACCAGAAATCAACATTGCTGAACATATTCCCGATGATCCCCGGATAGTACCAGTTCCAGTAAAAGCTGTCGCCGATAAACAAACAGGCGGGTTTTTTCTGAGCAGTGTCACTGGCAAAATGATATTGTGGATAGGCATAATCCGGGTGCGGTATCTTCCAGATCAGGTTCATGGCCATTTCTATATCGGTATCATCCTCTCCCGCCTTATTTCGGACCTCAATTTTATCGACCACCATCCGGGGAACCCGGAAGGGGGTTTTAGCTGTCAGGTACCGGGCCAGGGAGTCTGCGGCCTTCACCGCTCCATAGTTACTCCAGTGGATGCCTGTTTTGGGATAAAGCGGGTAACGGCTTGTGTCTTTTGCCGACCTGAAAAAGCCATTGAAATCGATCATATTCACGCCTGCTTCCAGGCAGCGGTTTTTATACCAGGAGTAGTTCGTGTTCACTGCCTCCGTATTCCTGAAACGGGTAGGAATATATTCGGGAAAAAAGGTGGCTTTATCAGGGGCAAACACTACGAGCAGGAAGATCCTTTTTTCAGTCCAGAGCCGGTCCTGTACGATCTTCAGCAACCTGACCTTTTCGTTGCAGTATCTTGTCCCGACGAAATTTTTGCCCTGGTACGACCTGATATATTCGGTGCCAAACGGGTAACCCTTTTTGCCTATCACCACCTTGCTGGCATGGGCGATCGAAAAGAGGCTGTAATCAACCTGGTTGAAGAACCTTACCAGGTCGCTTTTGAATCCGGGAAAATCCTCGGTATGCTGGCGGTATTGTTCCTGGTATTCCTGTCTGAACCACCCCTGGGATGTGAATTCCGGCCGGGCCACCACAGAAAAAAGCCCGCTGAGCGGCTTGGAAATGATCACCTTCAGATCCTCCTGGACAGCCGGGAAGACCAGGATCATCATTACAAACACAAACAGGTATTTTTTTATCAGGGCCATGCAGCAAGAATTATTCATACCGGATGAGCAGGTCATCCAGATAAAACGACATATTATCCATTCCCAGGACATAAAAACGCATCCTTGTATCACCGCTCAGTCTCTCCGGGATCCGGAAAGTCTTATACACCATGAACCATTGATCCGGTTTCAATGCAAAATGATCCAGCCTCAGAGTCTGACGGTTGATGACGGTATCATTTTTCTCAAAGGAACATACCAGGAATCCATGCAGGGGAACATCCTTTGGTTTCATAACATAACATTGAACAGTCATGAATTTCATGAACTTTCCGCCAAAATCCCACACATAGGAATCATGCTCACAGCAGGTCGGCTGGTAGTTGTTGACCACCGCACTGTAATCCCCCGACCGTTTCAGTGTATCCGTGACAACGGATCCCCCTTGCAGAGATGCATTTTCAAAGTCGTTCCTGAAAAAATACTGCTTTTCGTCCTTTGGATATAAATGGATCGGTTTCAAAAACTGCCGGTAATGGCTCCAGTCCCATACCGATCCGAAGAAATATTTTTCAGGGCTCAGCGACATGCCTACATTCATGTAGATCATTAACAGGATGATCAGTGAATACAGGATACCGAAGGCTTTCCATCTCAGGTTGAAGATCTTTTCCGAAAGAAAACCGAAAGGCACGCAGAAAAGGGGGTAAAACTCAACAAATAACCTGTTGCCGAATCCGCAGCCCATGTACCAGATTTTATAAGATGCAGCCATGTATGAAATGCCAAGAAATAACACCAGCACCCCGATGCTGTTCTTATCCCCCCGGATCACCATGAAGATCATCGCCAGCATGATGAACAAATTAACCGGACTCCATGGAACAAGTCCGTTCAGGGTCGAAAACCATACCTCCGCAAACTTCGGATCCGTGGTATGGGTGAAGGTCTCTCCGTATTTCAGGTAGATATAAGTACCGTGACCCAGTTTCCAGAAGATCATCTGGGGGATCATGAATAAAAACATGATCCCCAACAATGGTAAAAGCTTCCCGGGGTGAAAGACCATCTTCAAACGCCTGAGGATCTCCTTACCGCTCTCAGCATCCCAGAACAGGAAGAAAAAGCCGACAACGCAGTTGGTGGGACGGATCACAAACATCAGTCCCAGCGACACAGCCATAAGCAGAAAATACCGGTAGCGGGAATTGTCGGCCAGAAATTCCTTCATTGCGAATAGAAAAAGGGAAACGGCAAAGAAGGAATAAACGTGCGACATCAGCCCGTCTTCCATGGAGAAATAAAACATGTTGGTTCCGAGGAAAACAACAAGAATGATGAAATACTGAAGGGCCTCCCG
>Ga0114951_10003113_pt1 | contig 17573 bp, 26 predicted proteins | sample AM7aDNAmetaG_FD_88677 | JGI IMG/M metagenome (GOLD analysis project Ga0114951, IMG submission 88677) | Freshwater microbial communities from Finland to study Microbial Dark Matter (Phase II) - AM7a DNA metaG | ecosystem: Environmental > Aquatic > Freshwater > Lake | place: Finland: Lake Alinen...
CGTTGACTATAATATATGTTACGGTACACAGGTCATTATTATGTGACCTTTTATAGATAAATCAAGAGAAATATAAGTTACAATGCTCATTAATATGATCTTCTAACCAATACTTTGTAGCATTCTTACGAGCAATATCTGATTCGGTGAGGTATAGTCTACGATCCCCGGTAATTTTTTTAATAATTTCAATCATTTCATCACCATTGTTAAATTTTAATGGTGCATCTTTATAAGGCTCTAAATTTTGACATGCACAGGGTAAACCTAAAGCACCTGCTTCAATATGTTTTATATTGGCTTTAGCCAAGTTAAAAGGGTTATTTTGCAAAGGAGCAATAACCATATTAACTTTTAATGCATTATATGCATACGGATAGTCCCAAAGCTTTGTCCAGCCAACATAATCAATATCACCGCTTCTTACAAATTCAGCAAGTTCAGCAGGACAGCCCCCCATTAACACCCATTTAAATTGTTTAATAGTTTTTTTGATAAATTCAATAATATCACCGAAATCGTCTTTAACACCAGGGGTACCAGCTATATTAAAATGAGTAGGGCTTCCGATATAACCAATCCGTGGTCGTTTTTTATTGTTTTCATAGTTTTCAATAATCTTGTCTTTACTATAAAACCTATCCATCCAAAACTTAGGCATATAATTTGGTATAGTTATACCCTTAACACCTGTTTTGTTTTCATAATACTTAGACATGAAATCAGTTGGTGTGGTAATACCATCACATAATTGCATAATTTCTATTGCTGTTTTGCCGATATTCGGGTCTGTAAAAGCTTCTCGAGCTTTATTATACAGAGGTATATCATCAGCAAATATTACATCATCAATTTCATAATATAATTTAAACTTGTTAGTCTTATTAGATAGATTCTTTAAAAACCTTACAAACTCTAATTGATAAGGAGTAACCTGTCTTTGTATTCTTACAGACTTAATTTCTTGATAAAAATTTTCCTGTAAAATCATAAAATTGTTATTGTTAATAATACCTAGCTGATTTGCATTAATAATTGATTCAGGCCAGTGCATTCTCCAAAAACCACAACCTTGGTGATCAGCGGCAAAACTTACAGCACGTTTAGACCCACCGAGTGGTGTTTGATCAATTTGTTGGGGTTGTGTCTGGCTACTGTTTAGTGGATTACCTACAGTCGGCGCTCCAAATGGTAATGTGGGTGCACCTATCACACCGCCGTTGTTAGGATATATCATAATCTGTTGTTCTTGTTGTTATGCCGTTCTTTTTGACAAGGTATACGATTTCACCACCGATACAATACTTTTTACTTTCTTTACGGTGAGAAATAATATAAATTGATTCATTGTAATTATCTACACGTTCTTTGAGAATATCAAGTACTAAATCAATACCTTTTTCATCTAAGGAGGAGTCAAATAATTCGTCAAACATGCTTAAATTAATCCAAACATCAGCTTGTGCTCTACGGATGTCTTGAAAAGTAAACAGCATTGCAAGGTCGATAGCTTTACGTTCAGCACCAGAAAAATTAAAATAACTACATGCACTACCTCTTTCATTAGTAATGGTTTCTTCAAAGAATTCATCAAATTTTACTATACTATTACTTTCAAGCCGACGGAGATAGGCTGCAAGTCTTGTATTAAGTACTTGTAGTATTTTTTTAACAATGTATGATTTTACACCTTTTTCATCTGTAATAAATTTAGCAGATTCGAGTATATCGATTCTTTCCTGTAGAGTAGCAATAGTGGTTTTAATATCGTTTTGGCGATTTAAAATTACATTAACTGAATCTTGAAAATTATTAGAGTCCTTATTTAATTGGTCAATATCAACAACAAGTGACTGTTGCCACTCGTTAAGTTGTTTAATGCGAAAATTAACATTCTCAACTTCTTTCCTACGAACAGTAAGATCGTTAAGTTTCTTTTCCATATTAAAAATAGCTTTTTCAATCTTATCTGTACTACTTTGTGCATCGATTAATTTAGGTTTTTCACTATTAACTAATTCAGTGTATTTTTTAATTTCTGTTTCACAATCAGTTTTGTCTTTTTCGTATTGTGTATTAACAGCTTCAGCAAGATCTTTACCACAATGAGGGCATTTGTTGTCTACTTTCTTAAGTTTTTTAATACGATCTGTATTAAATTTAATATGGGCCTCTGCTTCTGTTATAAGTTTATTGATACCAGCCACTTTCTTATCATTAGATTTCTCTGCTTCTTTAAGCGTCTTTATATCTCCTTCAATCTTTTTCTGTGCAATAGTGTCTACTGGTTCAAACTTACTGAGCTTTTCATTTAAAATAACAAGCTCCTGCTCATTATTTCTTTGACGTGAATGTAGTACTTCAAGTCTTTTCTTTTTACTCTCTTCATATGTTTCTTTTTGCTTAATTGCCTCTGTTAATGACCTATTAGTTTCTTCAATCTTACTACCCTCAATATCTAAATTACGTTTAGCTTCATTAAAGTCAAAACGTACAAAGCTAAGCATATTACTAAATACTTCTAAACCAAGAATACCCTCAATAAACTTACGTTTTTCTATTTTCTTCTGTGCCATAAACGGCACTGTAGTGTTAATAGTCATAATAACGCTATTTTGAAATATCTCCGGAGATGTCTTAATTGTGTCAATAATAAGTTCAGTAGTTTGTGGTACACCTGAACGAGTTACATCTTCTCCGTCTACATAAAAATAACACTTAGTGGGATTAAGCGTTCTTAATATCTTACATTCTTTAGTTACATTGTTTTCTTGATAACTAAACGTTAACTCTACTTCACATAATTGATCTGGTGCTTGGTCGTTAACTATATTCTCTTTTTTAAGCTCCCGTATAGTACTACCATATAAAGCAAAATGTACAGCGTCTGCTACAGTCGATTTACCCACACCATTAGCCCTATCGGCTTTATCATAATTTTTACCTGTTATGATATTTAATCCAGGTTTAAAGTCAACCTCTACTGGCCTTTTACCAATAGATAAGAAATTAGACACACGAAGGTGTTTAAAGTAGACATAACGCATTTAGTTATTATAGCTACTTTACTCAGAAAGCCAAGGCCATGTTTTGATTTCTTTCAACAAACCGTCTTTTGTCATATTTACAATTCTATTATACTCTTGCGTGTTATTAACATAATGAGGGTTAGATTCACTACTATCCCTAGTTCTACTATGTTCAATATGATATAACGGGCCATTTACACGCCCCGGTCTATAACCAAGAGCTAAAAACCGTCTCATTCTTTCCCAATCCTCTGCACCCCACGAAATAAAATTTTCATTTTCCATACCACCTGCAACAAACACATCTTTGTTCCAAATAACAGCCCCACCCACTGAGTTATTTCCAAAATTAGGGTATTTGGTAGAGTCAAGATTATCTACAGTAAAAGTTTCGTTTAAAGCTGTTTTTGGTATATTAACAAATAAACCACTATAGGGGTAACAGTAGTCTACGGTATTATTTCTTAAAAGGTTAACCGCTTTAACTATTTGTTTAGTAGGAAACAACACATCACAATCATAATTAACAATAAATTTAGTCTGTGCCAGTCGAGCCATTTGATTAAGATAACGAGTGCGGTGAAATACACCGGTGTTTATTTCAAAAACATATTCTACGTTAGGTAGATTTAATTCTAATTTGCCTGCAGTGGGGCCATTTTCATATATTATAATATTGGTATCAAAATTGTTTGATAAATATTTAACAATATACTGCAAGTTAAATACTCTGTCTTGACTATCTATTCTTACAGGTATAGTAAACGTTACGTCTTTTAGATCTGTTTTCATATTAATTTGCATATTTCCACATACCAGACAGGAAGTGATGTATGTTTCTATCTCTTAAGAGATACAACTGACTTGGTATTTTTTTAATGGGTATGTTTTTGGATTTGAGCATGTGGGTTATTAACTCTTCACCGGATGTTATTTTAACACCAATTTTAAAGTAATTAATTATATTATCGTATATTTCTGCGTATAATCTAATATTATCTGCTGTAGAAAAGTTTAACCAATCAGATATAACTGCAGGGTTACCGCATACATCCGGAGAGTAAACACCTTCATTTAAATTAAATTGTTCTATATCAAGTTTAGATTCTAATGCGATATCAAAACGAGTTCTAATTATAGCATCATATTTAAAGTTGTTTACCTGTTCATATTCAGTCAAAAGCTTTAAACTCTCTTTCATTGAATAAAACATACTAAAATGTATGAATGCTTCTTTACTGCTTTCTTTTACATTAGAAGGAATTACGTTTTTTTGTGGTTCAATTAAAATACTTTTGGGTTCATAGAGGTAACAATCTTTGTTAAGGGGCCCGTCCCATGTATGTATAAAAACATCATAATCATTAAACCCGACAAGATTGTCTTGAAGTGTTTTTAGACCTTCAATTATAAATCTGCTTTGTCCGGAAAATGAAATAGCTTTTCTCATTTAACTACATCATACTTGTCGGAAGGTATAGAGGGCCACTTTACAACAATTAAGTCTACATCTTGTAAAACTATTACATCCGATATTTCGTTAGGGTAATACACAAACATATCACCTTTTGCATATATTTTATCTGCAATTTTTACTGCACCTCTAACTATATAAGTTACTTCTGTTGATATTTTATGGGTATGTAGCGGTCCTTTATAACCAGCTAGATGAGTATGATGAGCTACTTCAAAAAAGCAGTTCTTAAATACAGAGGGATTAAAATCCCCTATAAACCACCCACCCTTAAAGTCTTTTATATTATAAACATCCATAGCTGTTTTCTATTTTTTGAATACGTGCACAATGTCTACCACCTTCAAACGTTGTATTTTTTAAAATACTAATATATTTAAGTAGCTTATCTACATCTGTAATACGAGTGGGTACAGAAAAGAAATTACAACAATTATGTTTAATTGAGTTTTCTGTACTTACTTCATCGTATAATAACGCAGAACGTATACCATTAGTCTTATTGGCGGCTATATTAACAGCTTGTCCGGTATAACAGAACCCAATACCATGTGTACAGGTACCGTTTTTAATAAAAATAATTGCCTGAGAAATATAATCAAATTGGTCACAATCTTTATTAGTAAAACAACCCAAATCAACGTACTCAATGTTGTGGGCACTTAATATGGTTTTACATTTTTCTTTAAGTTCAAAACCGCTATGATCACTCGCGAGAGCTATTTTACCTTTACCAAAATAATTTAATACCCGGGTAGTAAAGAACTTATACTCTTCAGGTGTACCCATAATAAACATTTCTTCGACGTCCTTTATGTTCACTTTCAATCCGTCTTCTATCATTAGATTATAAAGCGGGGTTATATAAAACTCGTTACGTGTTCGTAAATTGTTTTTAATCATCTTTTCAGCATACTTTACAAACATTTTACCTGTTTTGAATCCATATACCCCAACACATGCATTGTTACTGACTACTTCTTTTTCAGCAGTTAACAACGCATTTCCGTTTGCATCTGTTTTAACATAACTATAAGCAGGGTTGTTGCTTTTAAAAGTAAGAACATTACCATCTTCTTGTAAATCGTATGGTTTAAAAACAGGATTAAAATGCACATCTACAGTATAAATAAAAAGCGGCAATTTATTATTAATATATTCTTTAGCTAATAAACAGGTTGAAACGCTACCATCTGTGACTTTATCAATAATAACTATTTGAATTTCGTTACCGAATTTCTTACGAAAAATTTCATCCACACCAAAATTGTTAATGTGGTCTTGTCTTAAACAAAATATTAAATTACATTCTGACGTATCAATAGAGCTTAACGCCCAATCAATAAGGTGTTTATCATAAGCTGTAATCATGTACTTAGGTACTACAAATCCTTCGTCAACAAAGCGCTGACCACGACCGGCAAGAGGTACTAAAAGGTTATACTTTTTCATTTTTAAAATATTTGGTTAGATGGTTGTGAGCATCTTGTATTACCTTAGGAAGGTCCTTTGCACTATCAAGTAATCCTGCTAATATATATGCCGCAAACTTGTCTCCCGCACCTAATACGTTAATATTTGGTACTTGCTCAGCATTAAATTGTATTGTATTGTTTTTGTGGTGTAGTTTGCTACCGCTTGGGTTGTGCTCTAACACGCACCCTCTTACTTTAGCACAAAGATAAGAAGTACTAAGGTGCTGGATATCTTCATCGGAAATTAATAACAAATCTATATATTTTAATGCAGAGTCTTGTGTGTTTAGTGGTTTTCCATTACAAACATCAGCCACATTAAATCCTTGTAAATCAGATATAAAACCTTTATCGGATAACTCGTTTAAATACATTATATGATTAATTGTAGTAGGCTGTATATGTGGTGTACGAGTTTTTAATGATAAATGGGATATACTCGTTCGTTTACACTGTTGAACATTAACCATAATAAGTGACTCGCCTATATCGGTAGGTTCTACCTTTACCTTAATATTCGGATTAATTATTTTAAGCTGATTCCAGACATTTCCAATACAACCTATAGAAGTTTTATAATTAGTATCTTCATATATGTTATCATAGCTTAAATGACCGTAAAGTACTATATCAAAATTTTTCATCACGGTCTAATTTAATTATTGACTCTACTGTGGGTTCAGTAACCATACCTTTCATTAAAAAATATTCAAATACCCTAACCACTACACCCTCTCCACCTTTCAACCTGAGTTCTGCAGCAACCTGCTTAACACTATCTGGAGAATCAGAAGGACAAAAAGGAAACCCAACCTTTTTCATTATATTAATATCAAATACATCGTCTCCTATGTAAGCCATGTCTTTAGGTTCTACTTTATATTTTTCCGCAAACAAAGGTACAAAAGTTGCTTTATCTACCATCCCGTCACTTTTTCTATTAGAATAAAAATCAATGTTTCTATTAATTGCTACTGCTCCGTTCACGTTCATATCTCCAGACAAAAAGACTACATTCCAGTTATTAGCTTTAAATTGTTTAATAGCAGTAAAGTCCTTATCATTAAAAGTCTTATATATACCTTTACCGGTATTATCATAATACTTTTTACCATCTGTTAAAACACCGTCAACGTCTAAGATTAGTAACATAATTCTGATAATAGTATATGTTATCAGAGCAAATTCCAGCAAAATCTAATAAATGTTCAGAAGAAAATTTCCACCGCGGGTCTTCTGGCATTACACATATAGCACCTTTATAAGATTTACCATATGTAGGACTTAACCATATATCATTTTTAGTGGTTACAACATAATCATCTTTATCAATAGCAAAACAGTTTAAAGCTACTCTGTCTTTTAGAATATCTAACGCTTCTACATTTTTACAATGTATCCAGAGGCCTTTTTTGTATAAAAAACCGCTATCCACTTTGTATTGTGCTATATCATGACCGAGATAAAATTCATCATTAATATACCAAACATCAATTTCTACATCTAAACCATGGTCCAAGCAATATTGTATTTGCTCGGGGTTATTTTCTTTATCTGATTTACCGTTAAGATTGCCTCTATGGCAAATCCAACGTGTATTATTTGAATTTTTTGCGGTCATCTAAGTCTGGCTTATTTTTTTCAGTCCACATAGCGCCCATTACATTCCAAAGTACCGCTGCCATATGGTCTTCAGACATATCCTCTTCCCACCATTTAAGCAAATGCCTTTGTGCACTATCATAAAAAACAGATGCGGTCATGCCTTTCATCCAGTTGTTTTCACCATATTTTTCTGCACCTTCTTTATAACGATGCATTAGTCTTACTAACTCATCATGAGGTACTAAGCTCATTCTGGGTTTGCCTTTATCAGTATCTCTCTGTGCACCTGTTTCAAATTGTCTGTTCATTTTTAAGAAAGTAATTTTCGTATATCCAGTCTTCCGATAAAACATAATTTTGAGCTATGTCAAAATTTTCTTTAATAGCGGCTTTTTTGTTCTCATAATATTCCGGTGTACATAATTTAAGTTTTTCTTTTAAATCATATAAATCGTTAAAAATAATAAAACCGTCTGTATTAAAAAAATTACCAATAGATGGACATCCCCAGTATATAGGAATAGTTCCAGTCATCAACGGGTCAATTAGCTTTTCTGTAAAATAAAAATCTCGTTTGCTATTTTCTATAGCAAAATGATATCTATAATCAGCTAAACCATCTATTTTACCCATACCATTTGCAAGATACTTATACTGTGGACCAAATGCATCTATTATACCACCACCAGCTACAATTACTTGATGTCTTAGTTTGTGGCCAGGCAAAACGTTTTTACTTGACGCAATAATTGAAAACATTTTGGTCTTTTCATATATTTTTCTTTTGTTTACTTCTATCCAGCAACCACCTACAGGGTACCATTTAGCGTTAGGTAAAGACAAAAACTCTTTATCATGAGTCCATATTTCTTTATAAGTGTTAGCGTTATTTTTTACAAAATCGTATGGTTGAGAATTAACTTCATATGGTTCTAATAACCATGCAATGTTACCCTCGTTTAAGTGGTAATCAGTACAAATTACATCTGTACCTATAGGGGCACCTTCTCGGTTCCAAACTATATGTTTAGAAAAACTAACTGGTGGTGTGGGATTATTACTAAATGCGCAGTGATTAAAATTAGAATCCTTAATATACAGTTCTTTTGTCATAGTTTAATCCATCCTTCTGCTTGTACATCTTGTGCGTTAGAAGGGTGTTTGGGTCCAAACCATAACTTAGGCATAACAACAACTTTATTTGTATTTTTGTTAAGCCACGCTCCCCACCATGAAAACGTAGAGTTAGTAATAATATTATGGTGGCAGAGTGTCATCGCAATAAAATCATCCATATCTGTTCTACCTTGCATAAATACAACTCTCTTGCCTGTTTTATTAAATAGTTGTTTATTGTTTCTACACCAAGTTATATCATCTGAAAATACTATATACGTGTTAATATTATTATTTTTTTCAATTACTAATTGTGCTTTATGCCAATAGTCTTCAGGTTGTTGAGGGTGTATATCGGGGTAATTAAGATAATCCCCACGACGAACATGTATAGAACATGTTGTACCTAAATTTGCTTCGTCTAATACCGTTTTTACGGGGATTACATACTCTTCTTTAAATTCAAATGTGTCTCGTATTTGTTGTTTAATATCTGCAAAGTATTTTTCACTTTGAAAATACCCATTAAGAAAAACAAACTTAGTTGGGTCAGTAATTACAACAGGGTTATATTCAAATGTGTGTTCTTCAATTTCTATTCCTGGTCCTGGTGCTACCCCGGGTAAAGATGTTTTAAAAAATTTGTTGTTTTTCCATAAAGGAAATGCAGCACATATATTATTTTTAGCACCAATACCCATGGTACTCGCTATTTGAAATAATTGATTACCAAGTCTGCCCCCACTTGGTAACGATATTTGCATGTTAGTTATTTGCATTTGTAGATGTTTTTAAGTTTTTCCAATACAGTCTGTAAAGGTGTATCTGAATTCTCTACAGCAGAAACTCCATGTTTTTTTCTATAATAATCAGCGCCCCTTTTCATATTATCTGTCCATTTTTCGGTGTGTGTAATGGAACTATTTTGAATTGAACCGGGTATCTCTGCAAGCATATCATCGCTACCTTCTACGTCTGGAAACCACCAAAATGCTGGCAATAAGCCTTTTGCAATGCCTCGTTGGCATAACTCTACATGCTCCCAAGCATTACGAAAATACTCATCATGCACACCAGCTTGTTTAATAAATTTTGAGTTAAAATATGAAAATGCACCAACACTGTGCATGTTAAGAGCAACTTTAACATTGTTAGGATACTCTACAATGTAGCGAGGGTTAGGCTTACTATAATCTGATGTTCTATTTGCAGGGCCATGGTAACCAAAGTTTAAATGTGTAATACCAGATGCATTAGCCGTGTCAACATACTTTTGCCATACCCCGGGTGTTTTAATTAAAATATCATTCTCAATTAAAAACAAATGTTCACACCCTCTATTAATTAATGTGCGTATAGCATTATTTTTAGCTACACCCACTGTTTGATACGGCGGTCTATTATTCATTATTTCAATACCTTCGGGTATCTCGCCGTCAGGTATTTTAATACCATCGTTAATGAGAATAATGTCAGTTAATGGTCCTTTATTAGTGAGAAGACTTTGAGCACACTGTTTAGTGTATTCTAGTCTATCACATGCTATTATTGCTGCTCCAATTTTCATGTTATTGTAAGTGCTCTATGATATACATCAGTTACGTAATTCTTTACTTTATCCTTATAATTAACATCTAATAAATCAATAAATTCAGATATAGAATTTTCAATACTAATATTAAAATCTTTTGTGTTGGCATCTTCAATGTTAAGCTTACTTGCTTCAGTGTAGTCATACTCAATTGTAAACTCTACTGGCTTAATTGATACTAATTTTCTAACAATACTATCTATTATATCGGGTTTTAATTGTGTATCAATATAAAATTTAACTATGTTGTTACGTATAAAGCCTTTAAGTGACTCTGCTGTGTATATTCCTTTAGCAATATCCGTGTATTTAATTTTGTTATAACGAGGTGAAATATTATTTTCAATAAATTCATATTTAAGAGAATCTAAATCTAATATATACAATCCTTTATTTGTTCCATAATCACCCCAATCTTGTTGATACGGGCAACCAACATAAAGAATAGTACCATCTTTGTATTTGCGTTCTTCTCTATGATGAAAATGACCAGTAATGGTTAAAGGGGCTTTATCGGTTAAATCAGAAGATTTAAGACCATTGGTACATACTTTAAATGAATTCATTTTAAAACTGTTAATTTCAAAATGTCCGAATATTAAATCACACTTGGGTATTTCATTTACAGCTTGACCCCACGGACAAAAAGCTATTTTGCGGCCACATGCATCAAGTACCACAAGCTTATCAACAACAGTAATATTAGACCAACCTCTGAGAATAGAAACTGAATTAATAGTGCTATTGTCGCGATAAAAAGCATCATGATTGCCCACAGTAATAATAATATTAAACTCCCGAAGAAGGTCGAATATATCAGTAACATTATGCAAAGTATTAACAGCAATGTCGTTCCGGTCATGGAATATGTCTCCTGGTATAATTATGTCCTTTATGCCTCTTTGTTTAAATTGTTCAGCAGCCCACTTAGCATGATCTAATGCTATTTTGTGCCATATTTCACTGTTGCGGTGTACGCCATAATGTGGGTCTGAAAATACTCCAACTTCTGAATTAATTATTTTCATTCTGAATGCTTATTATTTGGATTAACTGGGTCGTCTACTCCAACCTGAGGCCCGATGATACTATATACTTCTTCTTGATAAGCTGCTAATGTGTCGCGTTGGCGTTTTTCTTTTTTAATACGAGAACGCCAGCAATTAAAAGATATTGAATTAAAGTATGAGAACGGATTACTTCCTTTATCAAAATTGTATTTCTTATCCTTTAAAGCATTAAACATATTAATTAACGAGTCACCAATAGCATCTTCTTTAAATGTGTAGTTAATAAAATTTGAAGCATGTGCAAGCCCGTAAGCTATATTTTTAATCATCATTGCAAGTTCATCTGTAATGACATTAGTTTCATAATACTTGCGTAACTCAGCTGTAAAATCAGCTGGACTCACATAATACACTTTTTTAGCTTTAGCAGATTCACTTAAAGGTTTTTTAACCTTAGGCGGTGCTTCAACTTTCGATAATTGTTTTTTCGGTAATTTTGATTTGTTCAAGTTCATAAAATTCTTTTCGTTTGTCGTAGTGCTTAATACCATAAATTAAATCATCGACAATATCGACCAATGTCAATATGTCTTTGTTTTCGTGAACACGTAATCCACGACCGATAGACTGTAGAGTTTTAATTTTTGATTTACCGCCTGCAGCAAACACTATATAATGTATGTTTTTTATAGAAATGCCAGTAGAAAATATTTTACTAATGGCAATACACACTACATTATTATGGGTTTCCATAATTTCCTGCACCTTGCGTCTATCTTCTACTTCTACACTACCTTGAATAAAAAATACCTGCTTATCAGTTAAAGTAGATAGCTCTCTATAGAGGTTGTCACCGTGAGCTATATGGTCTATAAGAATAAGACAGTTGTTTTTAAAATTATTGGCTAGTTGTTTTATTACTTTATTTCTAAATGTACTATTATGTATGTAATCTAACTCTAACAGATATCTCTGAGAAGCAGTTACTGCAGTATAATCTGGTTTAAAGTCATAATTTAACTTAATAGCTAAGCACTGTGCATTAGCTATATATTCTCCGCCTGAGGCTTCTCTTAACTCAGTAGTAGTTTTTTTAAAAATAATAGGCCCAATAAAGTTATTAATATTCCAAGTATCAATATCACTCTCCGGTAATGTACCGGTAAACCCAATACGTCTTAATGTAGGTATTTTATCAATAAGTTTACAAACTTTATTACCTCTTCGTAATTTATGACACTCGTCTACAACTAACAAACCTACTTTATTAAACCAGGTGATATCTGATGATTTACTTTGTAATATGCCCATATTAGCGATAATAACACGTGCATTAGGGTTTAATTCAGTATCTCCAGTCCACTTACTCACTAATTCCATTGGGAAATTATAAGATATGAAGTCTTTGTATGTTTGAGATACTAAACCTAAATCCGGAACCACAATCAATATTTTCTGTAAAAGATCTATTTCATGTAATGCAGCGTATGTTAAATTAGCAATAATTAAAGTTTTACCACCACCTGTTGCAAGTTCAATAATCCCGTGACCGTAGTCTAAGGCTTTATTAACAGCTATTTGCTGGTAGTCTCTAAGTTCAAAATCACTTTTAAGCTTCTTTATATTCGGTTTAAGATCAGAAGTAACAATATGAATATTATTTATTGCATCATTATACTCTTGATTGGTTTTAATTTCAAACGGTATAGTTTGAGAATTTAAATACTTTATAATTTCTGGCACTAAACCTACACCACAATAACCAGCATTAGTAATAGCATATATGCGTTGAGGTAAAAACCGCTGGTAGCGGTTAAACTTTGCCCCCGGGTTTTTGACACTAAAGTGTTCCTTAATATTGTTAAGGAATTCCGAAACAATCTTTACTTCTTTACGTTTAGTGTCATATTGAAATTCAACTACCATTACGTTGTTTCAAGTTTTTGTAAATCAATTACATTTTTACAATCATATGTCAACGAACTAGTTAACTTTTCTACTTTTTCAAGATATTCAATGATACCCTCTAATTTGTCAATAAATTCCGATAATTGACTAATATCGGGATTGTTTTGAGATATTTGCTCAAGAGCTGCTTTACTCATTGCAATAGGGCTTGCGTTGGCAGTATTTTTAATTAGTTCTTTCTTTTTTGACTGAAACTTACGAAGTTGTGCTTTATGTTGCATCATACGCGCTACCCACTTATGTTTAATAGTTGGAACTAACATTGCCTTGTCTTTAAGGGATAGTTCATCTACTTGAATATCATTTACAATTTCAGTTTGGTAGTTAGTAAATAGTATATCTAAATCAGGTAAGTCCATAATTAACAACATAAGTATAACATATTATATAATATAATCAACGTGAAAAATTTTAACAAAAAGATTAAACAGCTGTTAGAAGATATGGGTACATCGATGCCAGGCACTACAGCTGCAGCAGGTATAGGTAGTACAAGTACTGCAAATGGTGTACCAATTGGTCAAAGCAGTGATAAAATTTATGCGCCTGGAGATGCCCGTAATATATGGGGAACAGGGCCTAAAAAGAAAAAGTCTAAATTTAAAGCCCCTAAAAACAATCCGGGATTTAAATCCAAATTTAAAGTAATTCGTAGAACATTTCCAGGAATGTAATGGCTAATATAAAAGAAAAATGGTCAGATAATATAAACGGTCCGTTTTTTGTAGATCAACAATGTATTGATTGTGACCTTTGCAGAGAAATTGCACCACATAATTTTACGCGTAATAATGATGGTGGTTATTCAATAGTTTACAAACAACCGGTTACACCTCAAGAAGAATCAGAATGTATTGAAGCAATGCAAGGTTGTCCAGTGGAAGCTATAGGGGATAATGGTAAATAATCTAAAATGGATTTAGGCCACTGGCAAACAACTTTACCTTTCGATGATACTAACTTACCTTTCGGTTTTATTTATCGCATCACTAATACGACTAACGGTAAAGTTTATTTTGGAAAGAAACAAATTAAAAGAGTTAAAAAACTTAAACCACTTAAAGGCAAGAAAAACAAAAGACACTTCGATATAGAATCAGATTGGAAAACATACACATCATCATCAAACGATATCAACAAAGATATTGTTTTATTAGGTAAAGATAAGTTTGCATTTGAAATAATAAAGTTTTGTGATAGTAAATTCGAATTGAGCTATTACGAAGCAAAGATACAGTTTGATAACAATGTGCTTCTTAAGGAAGGTTATTATAATGGCATTATTAACTGCCGTATTGGAAGAGCGCCGGATGCTTTGCTAAAAAAGCTTGCACAAGAAGCAAATAATGTTACTATAGATACAAATGCGGTATTACCAGACAGATCTTAACTTGATAGTAGTAGATTTTGAAAGCTTAGCTGAAGATATACAAAACAACTATTTAACTAAATTAAGAAATGAATATCAGGTATTTGCTGATGATTTACCTAAAAATGATGCAAACAGGTTGTTAGTTTATTATACATTACAGCATATACTCAAAATACATGTAAATTTTAAAGAACATAAAAAAAATATAATATTTTATATTAACGAGAGGTTAGATACATACAAAGATATAAAATTTAACTTTAAAAGCGTAGCGAATGCATTAAATCTAATAGTATATACCGGTATAATAAACTATGATTGTATATACAGTAAATCCGGGGAAACTACTGAGTTAATTAATAGTATAACTAATTATAGGTTTAATTTTAATCACAATAAGTACTCTCATCAGAAATTACTAACATATCTTAAAAAATGCAAAATAAGTCCGGATTTACTAAACCAGTACAAGTAGCAAGCTTTCCAGGAGATATATAATTATATATGGTATAACAGGTGAGCGCAGCGAACCTATAAAAGAATATACAAGAAAAACACCCGCACACCACATTAATACGAATTACTATTCGTGTAGAGTATGTCTTTTCCTCTCTACGCTATTATATTAAATGAATCCACGAAAAATCAACTATAGTTCTTTATTTTTGTTGTAAGCTAGTAAGTAATACAGATGGAAACAATGTACGATAGTTTTAAACCAAAGAGCAAGTTTCTTGCTATTATAGCAAAGATCAACAAAAACGGACTTGCTACTGAAGACGGAGCTAACCCTGGTGTGCTGCCAGGTACCGCTCCAGTTGTTCCAGGTACTGCATTAACCCCGGGTGCATCTATTCCTAATCCAGCATTAGCACAAGCTCAAGACAAACTTAATAAAGATGCTATTGATTTAAAGAAAAAACAAAAAATACAGGCCCAACAAGATATTAACACTGTTAATAGCGGTATGGGACAAATTAAAAATCAGTTAAATTCTCAAGACCCCGCCCAAAAAGCTGCAGCTCAGGCTCAGCTTGCAGCAGCTAATGCTAAGCTACAACAAGCGCAAACAATAATGAAACAACCATGAGTAAATTTTTAAACAAACTTAACGAAGTATACTACAATCTATTAGAAGCTGATGCACCACAGCCTGGTTTAGATCAAAGCGGTGGAGCACAAGGTGACCCTAATGCAGCTCCAGCCGCGCCGGCTCCTGCTCCTGCTCCTGCTCCTGCTCCTGCTCCTGAACAAGAAGCACAGCCTATGACCCCTGAAGGTAAAGTGTTTTTAGTAGAACTTGCTCTTAAAGCGCTAGCTATAGATTCATCTACAATTAGCGAACAAGACAAAGCTATATTTGAAACACACGTCACAAAAGACAATGCTGATCAAGTAGCTGACCGTATTAGACAAATTGTAGAAGGTCTTTAATTAAAATATCTATTTGCAAACGCATGGTTGCGACCTGTTAACTCCTTACCGTTAACATAGCGCTTGTATTGTGTTGTCATAGTATCGACATCGTTGTTAATAACACCGTCAACAAATTGTGGAAACTTGTTAATAACACCGTTAAAAGCAAAATCTATTAACATTTCCTTACTCTTAGTTGGTAAATCTTCGAACGTACCATCTCCATATGTTTTGTTAATTATATGCTTAGCCGTTTCCGAAGCTTTCATTATATCTTTAATTAAAATTTTTGTTGCGTCTTCGTCTGTTAAACCTTTACTAAAATTGTCGCCAGTGTGTAGTTTGTGTCCATACGCAATAGTGTCTGTACCGCCTTCTACGCTTTTGTGTGGATGCCACATTCCGTGTTTAAATCCTACGTGGTTATTATTTTCTACACCTTTAATGTAGTTAATAAAATCAGGTGATGGCATAAAACTTGCATTATAAAAAGATTTAAAATTAGTTACTGGTGCATCTACTTTATGTACAATTGCCGCCGGCTCATTAAAATGTATAGGTGGTGGCGGTACATCCATAGCTTCTATATTTACTTCTTTATTATGCTTTACTGATTGCATTAATTATATTTACAATAAATAACCGTTATTAAAAGTGATTATAAAATACAAAAACAAAATATATAATAGTGAAGATTTACCTATTTTTGTATACTTTAAAACGGATTCTAACAGAAAAGAGTTTTTAAATCAATTAGCAATATACAAACTTGGTGATTTTCGTCGAATTACATGCATGCACTCTATTTTAGCCGGTAATACTGTTATAAAAAACAAAAGAGCATTTATATATTTTAAAATTGATGAAAAAGAAGAAAAGAGATTATTACAACGCTCTCTGTGGGATAATGATGACCCAGATAACAACGCAATGATGTGTGCACCAACAGATATAAAAGAAGATAATTTATTAAATTGGGTTGAAAAATATTTAGATAAACTTGATTAATTACTTTTATACGTTATTATTGCGTGTATGGGTAAATTCACTTCAACTAAAGTTATTCCGTTAGGCTCTTGCGCTTTCCGTCAACCACTTGCAGACAGTCATTGCCGTTTCCTTCATGGCTATAGATTACAAGCTAAATTTTGGTTTAGTTGTAATTACTTAGATAATAAAAACTGGGTAGTAGATTTTGGCGGTTTAAAGCCCTTTAAAACCGCTTTAGAAGAAATCTTTGACCACAAAACAGTCATTTGGTCAAAAGATCCTCAAATCGAGACATTTAAGCTAATGGCTGATCAGGGTATAATTGAACTTGTAACACTTGAGCAAGGTGTTGGTATAGAGCGGTTCGCTGAATTATGCCATAACATGGCAAATGATTATATAGACAACCTCACCCAGAGCCGTTGTTGGTGCTCTAAAGTAGAAGTTTGGGAACATGAAGGCAATAGTGCAATATATGAATCTGAACCACAAAGCGGCTGGAAAAGCTAAAAAACCATTATATAATA
>Ga0114951_10003114_pt1 | contig 17572 bp, 14 predicted proteins | sample AM7aDNAmetaG_FD_88677 | JGI IMG/M metagenome (GOLD analysis project Ga0114951, IMG submission 88677) | Freshwater microbial communities from Finland to study Microbial Dark Matter (Phase II) - AM7a DNA metaG | ecosystem: Environmental > Aquatic > Freshwater > Lake | place: Finland: Lake Alinen...
GACAAGCACCCCGCCGGCTTTATGAAACGCTTCATAGACCGTGACATCATGGCCCAGCAAAATCAAATCGCCGGCAACGGTAAGCCCCGCAGGCCCTGAGCCGACAACGCCCACGCGCTTGCCCGTCTTGGGCGGCAATTGCGGCAGCTGCGACTCGCCTTGAGTCCGGCCCCAGTCAGCGGCAAAGCGCTCAAGCCGGCCGATGGCAACGGCCTCGCCCGTTTTTGCAAGCACGCAGCGCTCTTCGCACTGGGTTTCCTGAGGGCAAACGCGGCCGCATACCGCCGGCAGCGCGGTTTTTTCTTTGAGCTTTGAAATGGCGCCGGCAAAGTCTCCGTCGCGCAGGGGACGGATAAAGCCGGGTATATCGATGCCAACAGGGCAGCCCGCGACGCAGGCGGGATTTTTGCACTGTATGCAGCGGCTTGCCTCGAGCAGGGCTGTGTCGGCAGTATAGCCAAGGGGCACTTCTTCAAAATTGCGGCGCCGCTGTTCAGGGGCCTGTTCGGGCATGGGCTGACGGGGAACTTTTTTCTTGTCTGTCATGGAAAAACCTCACCTATCCTGTCCAAGTTTACACGTATGGCTGGCTTCATTCATTGATTGGGCCTCCTGTTCCTTGTAGGCGGCAAGCCGCTGCATAAGCCCGTCAAAATCTACCTGATGGCCGTCAAATTCAGGGCCATCGACGCAGGTGAACTGGTTTTTGCCGCCGACCGACACGCGGCAGCCGCCGCACATGCCCGTACCGTCGATCATGATGGAGTTGAGACTCACCAGCGTTTGAATGCCATGGGGGCGAGTCATGTTCGCGATTGCCTTCATCATGGGCACGGGACCTGCTGCCACGACAGTAGAAATCTTCTGGCCGCTGTCGATAAACTCTTTGAGAATATCTGATACAAAGCCATGATGGCCGTAGGAGCCGTCGTCGGTGCAGACCTTGAGCTGGCTTGAGGCGGCTGTCATTTTATCTTCCATGATAAGCAGGTCTTTGGTGCGGGCTCCGATGATTGCAACCACCCGGTTACCCGCATTTTTAAAGCCTTTAGTAATGGGGTGCACAACGGCCGTGCCCGTACCGCCGCCGATGCAGATGATAAGGCCCTCCTGCTTTTCGATATGGGTTGGCTGCCCGAGAGGGCCAAGCACGTCAAGAAAGAACTGGCCGACCTGCAGGGTTTTGAACAGGGCTGTTGATTTGCCCACCACCTGGTAAATGATGGTTATGGTCCCTTGAGCGGAATCTGTATCCGCCATGGTCAGCGGTATGCGTTCGCCGGTTTCGTTCGCACGGAGTATTACAAACTGGCCGGGCCGGGCTTTTGCCGCAATTTTTGGCGCGCGGATCACGTTCATGACCACGGTGCCCTGTGCCATTTCCGAGCGTTCAAGAATTTCAAACATGTAAACCTCCATCTTTTCAGAATATGTTACAGCACGGCTTGTAAACAGCGGTTATTGCTCATTTTAAAGGGTGCATTATGGATGAGTCGCTGGTGAAAGTCAATACAGCACTCACGCTGTCGCCGCGTGTTTTTGTAGAAGCTGCAATCACGGTTCTGTGACAGTCCGGATTGCATCAAAAACAACACTGCAGAGCTTGTCGAGTTCCTTTTCTCTGATTGCAAGCGGTGGCATAAGTACTATGACATCGCCAAGGGGGCGTATGATCACGCCGTGCTTGCGTGCCTCCAGTATCACCCGGTGCCCAATGCGCTCCTGCGCAGGGTAGGGCTTTTTTGTTTTCCGGTCGGCTACAAGCTCAATGCCGACCATAAACCCGCACTGCCGAACCTGCCCCACATGCTTAAAAATTTTCAATTCCTCAAGCCGGCACCACAGCTGCCTGATCTTGGGTTGCAGGCGCGAGAGAACTTTCTCTTTCCGGAAAATATCTATATTTGCGCATGCCGCTGCGCAGGCAACCGGGTTGCCTGTATAGGTGTGGCCGTGGTAAAATGTTTTGCATTCATGCACGTCCCCGAGAAAAGCGCTGTAGACTTCATCTGTTGCAAGTGTTGCGGCAAGGGGCAGCGTGCCGCCGGTAATGCCCTTTGCAATGGCCATGATGTCGGGCCGGATATTTTCATGTTCGCAGGCAAACATGCGCCCGGTTCTGCCGAATCCCGTTGCCACCTCATCGACGATACACAGCACATTGTAGCGCGCACACAGCTGGCGCGCCCCCGAGCAATAGCCTTTCGGGAACACGATCATGCCGGCGGCGCCCTGCACCAGGGGTTCCATTATAAAAGCAGCTGTTTCCCCATGACGGGTGCGAAGGATGTCTTCAAGAAAGTTCAGGCAGTGCAGCCCGCATGACGATTGCTTTTTATTGTACGGGCAGCGGTAGCAGTAGGGCGACGGCGCTTTGAAAGTCTTAAAAAGCAGGGGCCGGTAGATTTCATGAAACAGATCGATGCCCCCGAGGCTTACCGCGCCGATAGTATCGCCGTGATAGGCATTGACAAGGGATATGAACTTTTTCTTTTTCCTGGTCGTTCGCGATAGCTGCTGCCAGTACTGGTAGGCAATCTTGAGCGCTATTTCAACCGCCGTGGAGCCGCTGTCGGAATAAAAAACTTTTGTAAGCCCTTTCGGAACAATGGCTACGAGCTTTTCCGCCAGTTCTATGGCCGGCACATTGGAAAGCCCGAGCAGTGTACTGTGGCAGATTTTTCCGACCTGGGCTATGATTGCGTCATCGATCTGTTTCTTCCGGTGGCCATGAACCGTTACCCACAGCGATGAAACGCCATCTATATATTTTTTGCCGTCACTATCAAAGAGATATGAGCCCTGGCCCCTTTCTATGATGAGCGGCGTGTTGTGGCTGTAGTCCTGCATCTGCGTAAACGGGTGCCACAGCCTGGTAGTGTCAAGTTGCTGGAGGCGCGCAAGCGCCCGTTTGTTGCTACGGGGCTTTTCCATGCTTGTTATCTAAGTATAAGGTTGGTATAATAATTAATTAAACAGCAGCACTCATGCTAATGCAGAAAACAGCTCTTGTCAACGCAGAGATGGAACTCTATGGACGACCAGCAACAGCCCACAGCATTTGAATTTGAGCCGGAGCATTTTTTTGACACGTTTATCGGCGTTGCACGGCAGCTTATTGTGCAGCCACACGAATTTTTCAGGCAGCTGCCCGGCGCCAAATCTCTGAGAAATCCGGTTGTGTTTCTGATGGTCTGCTCTTTTCTGACGGCACTGTTCGTGGCAAACGCGCGAAGCGGGGGGGGGCAGCTTTTTATGCTGCTGTGCTGTGCCAATGTTTGCTCGACGATACTGGGCAGCATAGTGATGCACATTCTGACAAAGAGGATGTACCGGTCACAGGCGCCGTTTGGATCAACGCTGCGGGTACTGGCCTATGCAAGCCTCATGGACACGGTCTCATGGATTCCCCTGCTGGGCCCTTTTGCCTATTTCTACGGCCTGTACCTTGTTTTTGTGGGAATTCAGGAGCAGCACCGGCTTACCCCCAGGCAGGCTGCGCTGACTGTGGCGATCATTGTCTGCATCGTGACAGCGTTGGCCATGACCATCATGCTGGCATCTCCGGGAAGCTTTTCGCAGGCTTTGCAGATGCTTGATCCGCAGCAGGTGGAAAACGCCCCTTAAATCTCCTGACCGCTGTCGTTTTCAGCGCAGACCTCAGCTTTCTTTACAAGACCTCCGAAGGACAGCTTTTGAAAAGGCAGTAGTAGCAGCCCGACCAGAATAGCGGGCGACATCTGCAGGAAGTGCAGAGCCACGGCATAGGATAAAGCCTGAGATTTTGCTATGCCAAACGTGGTCAGTCCCAGAACGCAGGCATAATGATATGTGCCTATAAAACCCGGCGCCGCCGGAATCATGATGCCAAGGGCGACAATGGCAAGAATGGCAAAAGCGTTATAGATTGAAAGATGGATGCCGAAAGCATAAAATAATACATAATTAGAAAGCCCGATCAACAGCCAATTCAACAGCGACAGCAGCAACACCCAGAGTGTTTTTTTTACATCGGGCAGCAGCTGCAATCCCTCCAGAAAAGAGTCTGCAAGCCGGGCTGCGGGAGCGCCGATCCGGCCAGGCAGGAATTTCAGAACTTTGCCGATTATTTGAGCGGAAAAATCCCGCTTGGTGCCGAAAACAATAAGCACCGTCAGGACGGTAAGAGAGAGCGTCAGCATGACGATGCCGGCTTTGAAAATTTCGGGCGGGAGTGAAATTTTGACAAGCACGACAAATAAAAAAAGCATGAGGGTCAGCAGGTCAAAAACCCGCTCCAGCACCACGGTTGCCATGGTGGCGGACATCCGCACACCGCTTTGCTGCTTCACAAGATAAGGCCGGACGAATTCCCCCAGCCTTGCCGGCAGAACCCCAATGGCCATAAAACCGATCGCAGAAATTTTAAAAAGAGTCCACTGGTCATATGAAACCAGCCTGTCGAGCATGACCCCCCACCGGTACGACCGCAGATAAAGGCTGGCAAGACTTATTAAAACCACGGGGATAATATACGTGTACTGCATTGCGCGGAAGGTTGCAGCCACTTCTGAAAGGTTAATGCCGCGCAACGCAAAGTAGATGCAGACGCAACTAACGGCAATTCCCGCGAGAATATTTTTTTTCATCGCTCCCACCAGACAGCACTTTTTTTAATCAAGACCAGAGCCGACATGCCGATACTATAAAAACACAACGGCTGTATAAAAAAAATTCATACTGCAGTACGCAAAGAGCCCACGATACGGTATTTTTGCTAAAATAGCATACTATCAATAAAATATCTTTGTCATTTTTTGCAAATAAAATAACTTTACAAGTCGATTGAAATCAATAAATAATAGAAAAAAGATTCATTATCTGCGACTGAGAGAATTTTTTTGCATTTATTGTCTTCAGGAAAGCTATCACCTATGGCGATAGCTTTAGGAAGAAGGCAAATTTAACATTTCGTGCCTTTTGATTACGCCCTTTCAGGGCGAAATCAAGCCACACTTCTATGCGGTTGGTTGTTGCCTTCCCGGCGGCATAACCTGTTTTGTAAGGACTTCTGTCTATGTCTGAAAAAATTGGTAGTTTGCTTTTAAAAAAGGGAGCCATTACCCCTGAGCAGCTTGATGCCGCGCTGGCTTTTCAAAAAGAGAAAAATGTAAGGCTTGGCGTGGCATTTACACGCTTGAATCTTGTTAAAGAAAGCGTACTGCTGCAGACCTTAAGCGAACAGCATGGCGTGCCTGCCATGAAGCTTTCAGAGTTTTCCATAGACTCGGACGTCATAAAAATCATTTCAGCGGAAGTCGCTGAAAAATATATGGTCCTGCCGATTTCGCTAAAAAATGCTACGCTGATTGTAGCAATGACCGACCCCTCAAACATTTTTGCCCTTGATGATCTGAAGTTTCTTACCGGCTATCGGGTAGAGCCATTCGTTGCTTCCGATGAAGCGATTATGACCTCCATCGATCACTATTATCAGACGGCCACTTCGACTGACAGTCTTTTAAGTGATTTTGAAGACACTGATGTTGAGGCTATTGATCTGGCAGACAATTTTGATGCCAATGCGCTTGCTCAGGAAAGCGAGGATGCGCCAATCATAAAATTGGTCAATGCGGTTCTTTCTGAGGCTGTTGAGCGGGGGGCAAGCGATATCCATATCGAATCCTATGAAAAAAGCTTCCGGATCAGATACCGGGTTGACGGCACGCTGTCGGAAGTCATGAAACCGCCCATGAAAATGCGCAATGCCATCGTATCACGCGTTAAAATTATGGCAAAACTGGACATTGCCGAGCGCCGGATGCCGCAGGACGGACGCATTAAATTGAAAATGGGTAAAAACCGCGAGATGGATTACCGCGTGTCAGTATTGCCCACGCTGTTTGGGGAAAAGGTGGTAATGCGACTGCTGGACAAATCAAACCTTCAGCTCGATATGACCAAGCTGGGATTTGATGAACAGCAAATAGTTGATTTCAAGGAGGGCATTTACAAGCCCTACGGCATGGTGCTCGTGACAGGGCCAACCGGCAGCGGCAAAACCACAACGCTCTACTCAGCCCTTTCAGAGCTGAACAAGGTGACTGAAAATATATCAACAGCCGAAGACCCGGTTGAGTTCAATCTGGAAGGCATCAACCAGGTGCAGATTCATGAAGATATCGGCCTTAATTTTGCTTCCGCTCTGCGCTCATTTCTTCGGCAGGATCCCGACATTATTCTGGTTGGGGAAATCCGTGATTTTGAAACAGCTGAAATAGGCATCAAGGCCGCTTTGACGGGCCATATGGTTCTGAGCACTTTGCATACCAATGACGCTCCCAGCACAATCAACCGCCTGCTCAATATGGGCATAGAGCCTTTCCTTGTGTCATCGGCCGTCAATCTCATCGTTGCCCAGCGCCTTGCGCGTAAAATATGCCCCGACTGCAAGGAGCCAGCAACCCATATTACAGACGAACTGCTTGCAAAGCTGGGCGCAGTACCCGAGGGCTTTCATGATGCCGTTCTGTATAAGGGCAGGGGCTGTGACACATGCAAGGGCACGGGCCTCAAGGGCCGCATCGCACTGTATGAAGTAATGACCATGTCAGAGCCCCTCAAAGAGCTTGTGCTGCAGGGGGCATCATCCATTGAACTCAAGCGGGAGGCCATAAATCTGGGCATGAAAACTCTGCGCCAAAGCGGCATACAGAAAATGCTTCAGGGCGTTACCACCATTGAAGAGGTGCTCAGATCATCGGTGCGTGATGACTGATATGCGGATTGTCTGCACCGTCTTGTATTGTTTCACTAAATTTATATCAGAGGGATGTCATGCCAGTTTATAAATGGGAAGGCACGAGTAAGCAGGGCGTTGAGCTGCGCGGCGAAAGCGAGGCGGTAAACGAAGGGGCGCTGCGCGATCTGCTGCGCAGAAAAAATATCCGCCTGAAGGCCATCAAGGAAAAACGCAAAGATATTTTTGAATCCTTTGATATGTTCCAGCCTAAGGTCTCGGTAAAAGATCTTATTCTTTTTACCCGCCAGTTTTCAACAATGATCGATTCGGGACTTCCACTTATTCAGGGGCTTGAAATCCTTTCGACGCAGTCTGAAAATCCCGCATTCAAAAAAATAATCACAAAAATAAAATCAGATGTGGAAGGCGGCTCGACATTCGCCGAATCCCTTAAAAAACACCCCAAGGTTTTTGACAATCTGTATGTGAACCTTGTTGCCGCAGGCGAACTCGGCGGCGTGCTCGATACCATTCTGCAGCGACTGGCAGCCTATATTGAAAAAAATGCAAAGCTTGTCGGCAAGGTCAAGAGCGCCATGATATATCCGTCGGTTATCGGCGTTGTTGCCATTGTCGTTATTCTTGTTCTGCTGATTTTTGTTATCCCGGTTTTTGCTGAAATGTTCAGCAGCTTCGGCGGTGAACTGCCCGGCCTCACGAAGGGCGTGGTTGATTTAAGTCAATTCCTGCGGACCTACTGGTGGGCCGTATTTGGCGGAACCTGGCTGTGCTATTTTGCTTTCTCAAAATGGAAAAGCACAGATAAAGGAGAATATGCTTTGGATAAATATCTGCTGAAGATGCCCGTCATCGGCGATTTGCTGCGCAAGGTCGCGGTCGCCCGTTTCAGCAGAACCATGGGCACCATGCTGTCAAGTGGCGTGCCCATTCTGGAGGGCCTTGAAATTGTGGCAAAGACAGCCGGCAACAGAGTTGTTGAAGAGGCTATCTATGCCACAAAAACAAGCATCAGCCAGGGCAAAACAATTGCAGAGCCGCTTATTAAAAGCGGTGTTTTTCCGCCCATGGTCTGCCAGATGGTTTCCGTCGGCGAACAGACAGGCGCGCTGGATACCATGCTTGCTAAAATCGCTGATTTTTATGAAGAAGAAGTTGATCAGGCAGTTGACACTTTAACGACACTCATTGAACCGATAATGATGATTTTCCTGGGCGGCGCGGTAGGAACCATGCTTGCAGCCATGTATCTGCCTATTTTTAAAATTGCAGGCGCAGTCGAAGGCGAAGGCAATAAAGAAGTTCCATAAAAGGTGGTCTGGTTATTTCCAAAGCTTCAGGAACATGCAGTAGCGGTGCCAGCGTGCCGACGGAATTTTCCCTTGCGCGGGAATGATAATATTTTTTTTAACCGTTATCTATTATGTCATCCCCGCGGAACAGACAGGGAGCAGGCTTTGGCAAAAGGACTGCACCAAAAAGATATTCGGTTAAACGTATTTCAAATTTTATAAGCAGTGGTTGCCTGTACACATCCGCCCCTGCCCCGTACCTTTTAAAGGCTTTGCCATCTATCCGGGGAAAAGACTTTCATCCGCTTATGCATGCTTTTAAAATGAGCCAACCAAATAAGCTGTACAGCAGTATTTTTAAAAAAACCAAGGCAGAAGGCAGTGTTGAAGCTTTCATCAACATGCTCTGTTGACTTTCTGTGGAAAACTATGTTGAAAACTGCATTTGGACTGGCAAAACGGGGGTATTGTGGCCTTTTGCTCAATAACTGAGCACAATTTAAAGAAGTAATTTCATATGCTTGAAAATAAACTCCACTGTGCACTGCTCACGTGGCCTTGAGAAAAAAGTTTTCAACAGGATTTTTGGGGCATACCTTAAAACGGCACACTCAGTGCATTGTATTTCTCGAGTTCGACAGGCTGTATTTTTGTAGCCACCCAGCGCCTCTGTCACATCATTTGCCCGCAGGCTTTAGTCTGACTTTCTTGCAATATGCAGCAGATTGCAGTATGCATATATCATAAATATAACTTTTTAAAACCAGTATTGCCAACGCTTATGGCAAGCACAGCATAGCCTAAAGCATGCCATGCAGCAGGGAAACCGGATGCATGGCCATATGAATTTTTGAGCAGCAGGCAAGATTAGGGAATCTATCAGCCATGGACACATCAGCCAAAATTTTTGTTGCCGGCCACCTCGGCCTGGTCGGGTCGGCCATCAGGCGAAGGCTTGAGGCCCAGGGGTATCACAATCTCATAGTGCGATCTTATGAAGAGCTTGATTTGACCAATCAGCAGGCGGTGCATGATTTTTTTGCGGCGGAGCAGCCGCAGTACGTTTTTCTTGCTGCGGCAAAAGTTGGCGGCATCCGCGCAAACGATCTCTACTCCGCACAGTTTATCTATGAAAACCTGATGATAGAGTGTAACGTTATCAACTGCGCCTGGCGCTATGGCGTCAAAAAGCTTTTGTTTCTGGGCTCCTCATGCATTTACCCGAAGCTTGCCCCCCAGCCCATGAAGGAGGAGAGTCTGCTCACGGGCCTTCTGGAGTCGACAAATGAGGCCTATGCCATTGCAAAAATTTCGGGCATTAAGCTCTGCCAGATGTACCGCAAGCAGTACGGCTGCAATTACATATCAGTTATGCCTACCAACCTCTACGGACCGGGCGACAACTACCACCCCGAAGATTCCCATGTGATCCCTGGGCTCATACGCCGGTTTCATGAGGCAAAAAAACAGGGGCTTGCGGAAGTTGTCTGCTGGGGCACGGGTTCGCCGCGGCGCGAATTTCTCTATGTCAATGATCTTGCCGATGCCTGTTTTCAACTCATGCTCCTTTATAATGAAGCCGATCATATCAATATCGGTACGGGCACCGATATGACCATCAGGGAAATCGCGGACATGATCGCCGCAACCACAGGCTTCAGTGGCCGTATAGCCTGGGACAGCTCAAAACCCGACGGCACGCCCCAGAAGCTCCTGGATGTATCAAAGCTGCACGGGCTTGGCTGGCACCACAAGACAGAGCTGAAAGAAGGGCTAAAAATCGCCTATGAAGATTTTTTAAAGCGCTATCAATAATTTGTTGTTGTCTCAGCAAGATATACAAACGGCCGTCCCTTTAGGGTCGGCCGTTTGTGTTTTCAGCTTGCATGGGTTTAGTCCACTACAGCGAGTCCGGCAGGGGTTTTATAATAAGATAGAAGCAAGAGCTTAAAAGCCGGTAGTGTGCGTGGGAATACTTGGGGTGAAGAAAAAAAAGAAATAAAAACGGGTTAGATATTATTATCTAACCCGTTTTTATTATTTGGTGGGCGATATGCGACTCGAACGCACGACCTTTGGCTTCGGAGGCCAACACTCTATCCAACTGAGCTAATCGCCCGTGTAGTTTGCTGTAGACGGGTGAAGTTATACTGTGTTAAAGGCCGGATGTCAACCTGTCTTGTCCGGTCGTGTTTGCCTGCTTGTTGTGAACGTGTATGCCAAAAATAAGGGGGCCGTTACGGCCCCCTTGCATGTTTTCAAAAAACGATTGTTACTTCATGCTGACCACGATTTCGGTTGTCTTGGCGCCCTTGGCGATGTGCGACTTGATTTTGAAGGAGGCCTTCTTGTCGGTTCTGGTTGCCTTCAAAACATTTGCAATAAAATCTTCGTCCATGGCGGCCAGGTCTGCCTTGTAGGCAGGGGGTGCCTGCAGCATGTCGCCGACCTGCACGAAGGGATCAGCCTCAGAGGTCAGGGTCACGGTCCCGTCAGCATTTTTCACCTGTTTGAAGGCGATGTACTTTTTCTTTTCGCAGTACGCGATGATGGAGGCGATATCCTCGGCGGTCTTGATTTTGCCGATTTCGAGATCAAGCTTTGCATCTTTTATCCACATCTTGGGGAAGGTCTGCCACAGCTTCAGATAGATATCCTTTGCCTTTGGCTTCACGTTCAGGAAGAGCTGCAGCCAGGCAAGAAAGTCGACGGCAAAAAAGCCAAGGAACGAGCCGGGGCCCTGCTCCTCGAAGGTGCGCTTCTGTTTTTTCAGGATATAGGCCACCGGCTCCTGATTGCCCATTTCAAGGTCGATGAACTTTCTTTCGACTTCAGGCAGAGGCAGATCGGGGTTGGCGGCGCGGGTGCGCAGAATGATCTGGCAGGCGCAGGCTGCGCCGTCGCGGCAGCGGCCGGAGGGCAGCTCGACCAGGATCTCTTCTTTGAGGCCGGCCTTCTTGGCCTTCTCTATCAGCTCCCAGATATATACATAGGTCAGATACACTTCCTGCCGGTAATAGTCGTGTCGGCAGTAGGTGCAGTCTGAGGGGCCGTAGGCGGGATTTGCGCACCACTGCACATGGCCGACATGCTCGGTTTCCGTATTGCGACGTGTAATATAAAGCGCAGGTACGCCGATGAAGCAGTCTTCCACAATGCGGCCCAGGGTGGGCAAATCTTTTACTTCCTTGAGGCCGAATTTTGCCATAGCGCCGTCAAAGGACATGTCGGCCAGAGCAGCCCAGACATTGCCGTAGTACTTGAGGCCGTCCTTTTCGCCAAGAGCGGGCTTAAAGGTGCGCCAGATGTAGTAGACATGTCCGAACAGCGACTTGAGTGCCTCGACCGTCAGGTCCTGCAGGTTCATTTTCAGTGCCTTGGCATGGGCATCCATAAACGGAAGAAACGGTGAGGGTGCGGATTTTACAGCTTTGCTTGCCATAACGAAACTCTCCTTCAGTAAATAAGGTTTATAGGGTTACTATGTATGCACGTTCGCGAATAAAAGCCTTTAGGGCATCTTCGCATTATATAAATCTCTGCTTGACATTGTCAAACAAAAATGAACTTTAATAGGCTTCCGAAACACTGCATGGCCGGGGGTAACTGCAGCGCTCTGCTGTGCAGCCGCCGGCATCAGTCCTGCTCCGTGATAACGATTCCCTTTTCCTTCACGAAAGCGCCGAATTTCCGGTCAACCTGCTGGATGTGATTGATCAGCCAGTTGCCGAGAAACGTGTTGATGGCGTCTGCAAGAATCCGGGTAGGGCCATCTTCTTCAAAATCCTGCACCAGGTCTGTGAGCGTGCCTCGCAGCTCATCGTGCTTCTGCAGGTGCTCTGTAAGCCAGGGATAGGAATGAGAGGCCATGAGCTTCTCTTCCGTAGCGAAGTGAAAATGAGTATACTCGATCAGAAAGCCCAGCGTCACTGAGATTTGCTGCTGAGCCCCATGTTCGGCAATGGCAGCTGCTAAAGTATTAAACCGATCTATCCATGTTTTATGCTGCTGATCGATCAGGGCTATGCCGACAGACAACGTTTCATTCCATGCCAGTTTTTCCATGTCGTATTTCTCCTTATTGCACGAGAATACCAAAATGTAAGTTTGTTTTTATATATAAACACACACCCAACTGCGCCATAAAACAAAATAAGAAAATAGTGCCTATAGCTCGCCTTCGAGAAAAATTCGTTATTCATTAAAACTTTCAGGAATCCGGTAAAGCCCGCCGGATTGCTCTACAAGCTCGTCGAGTGACTGCGCGGCAAGCCGGTCGTGCGTGGCATCTTGCACATTGACGCCGAGGTCTTCGGGGTACTGCACAAGCCCGCGGTCCCGCAGCTCGCCAATTTTGTTTGCATCAACCAGCTTCCCCAGCGGCGCATCACCCGCCACAGCGCAAATACAGGCGCGCCTCTCATCAAGGTCTTTGCAGCGATAGAGATGTGCGATGCCGATATCGGTTACGATATGCGACAGGTCCTGCCCGTAGATCATCACTGGCGGCAGGGGCAGATACGCCTTCTCGGCAAGCTCCCAGGCGCTCAGCTTCTCTACAAAGGTTGGCCGCAGCGGGTTGCGGCATGACTGCACGATCTGCACGATAAGTCTTTTGCCCACGGGCATGGGCCCGTTGAGCTGCGGATTCAAAGCATAATGCTTACCCACCTCAAGCCATGTTTTTGTATGATGCCTGCGGCCCGGAGCATTTGCGCCCATATTGGGCGCGCCGCCAAAACCAACGATGCGATCGGCAGTGGCAGTTGAGCTGTTGCCCCACTGGTCGATTTCAAGGGTTGAGCCGATGAACATGTCAACAGCATAATGACCGGCAAGCTGGGCAAAAGCCCTGTTTGAGCGCAGCGAGCCATCGGGTCCCGTGGCAAACACATCGGGCCGCGCCGCCACATAATCCTCCATGCCCTTCTCCGAGCCGAAGCAGTAGATGGCCTGCACCCATCCTGCTTCAATGGCAGGTATCAGGGTAGGGTGCGGATTCAAGACCCAGTGCGTGCAGATTTTGCCCTTCAGCCCCAGCTCTGCACCGTAGGTGGGCAGCAAGAGCTCGATTGCCGCCGTGTCAAACCCGATACCATGATTGAGCGACTGGACCCCGTATGGTGCGTAGATGCCTTTAATGGCCATCATGGCCATGAGTATGCTTTTTTCTGTTATCTTTGCCGGATCGCGCGTGAAGAGAGCCTCCTGGTAAAAGGGCTGAGCTGTGGGCACGATATAGTCGACCCAGTCTGCGGGAATATCCACGCGGGGAAGCTTCTCCATTATTTCATCGACCTGAGCGATCACAATGCCCTGCTTGAACTTTGCGGCTTCAACAATGGCTGGCGTGTCTTCAGTATTGCCGCCCGTGTAGAGATTGCCTGCAGCATCTGCTGCATGTGCCGCAATAATTGCAACGCGTGGCTGCAGATCGAGAAAGTAGCGCGCATACAGCTCAACATAGGTGTGAATTGCTCCCAGCTCTATTTGGCCTTTGATCACCATCTCCGCAAAGCGCCTGCTCTGGCCGCCGGCATAGGATAGATCAATTTTGCGGGCTATGCCTTTTTCGAAGATATCGAGATGCTCGGGAAGGCTCAGGGTAGACTGTAAGATATGAAGGTGGTGTATCGTGCCGGGGTCTACCTGCGCCAGCGCTCTTGAAAGAACCTGGGCATGCTTCTGGTTAGTGCCCTCGATGCAGACCCGGTCGCCCGGTTCAAGCACGGCCTCGAAAAAATCAACAGCATCTTCCTCGCGCACAATCTTGTTCAGTACCGGCACAGCACCTGACACACGCTTGTGCCGCGCCTGCGTGTTGTCCCCGATGGTGGTCCATGATGGCTGGTGTGTTTTCAATGTATGGCTTTCTGGTTTAGCAGGCTGTTGAAAAACGCCCATCTGCTGCGTTGCGCTCATCATGCTTCACTGCGGCGTACAAAAAGTACGCCTCATTTCTCATGACTTCGCACGCCTTGCATCTGAGCATTTTTAAATAGCCTTCCTCTATTGACTTTTTCAACACCCTGTTAGATTTGTTTTGCCGAATATTCGCCCAATGGGTTCGTGAACCGCTCATATGATTCTAGCACAGCTGCGACTTCTCTTTCAACAACGCAAAGACAACCCATGTTCAATGCTGTTGGCCGCACCGGGCATTGCTGATGGAGCCCTTATTGATTTGATATATGACTGTAATTACCAGCTATAGCGAGTTTTTATGCTTTTATTTAGCTTTGAAAAATGAGATGATATGAAAACTGAAGAGGCGGTTTTATAAGGGGTGAATTCAGGGGTTCAGTCTGATATAGTGTTAATAAACGGATTGCAGATCCGGCAATCCTTAAAAGCCAAGTTAATTGTTGGGCACACTCTCGCTTTGCCTACCTGGCTAGAAAAGGCGCTGTATGCAAGGAACTACAGATCAGAGAAAATATATTCGATATCCCTTAGGGCTCGAGGCAAAAGCTGTTGTCGGCAATAACATCATAATTAAAAAATGTGTTGTTCAAACAATCAGCCACAACGGGGCTGCAATGGATCTGTTCGTGCATGAAGACCTCGCCGCCGGGCAGAATGTTATGCTGACAATCCTTTTACCGGGCAAGCCGGTTACCATCAATGTTATCGTCAAGCTGAAATGGTTTGAAATGCTTGAGGCAAATGAGCAATTCAACGCTGCTGCAGGAGGCGTGATCGTTTTTATAAAAGACGAGGACAGGAGCGCACTGCTGGATTATGCTTTCAAGCAGGTTCTTGCGGCGGAAGAAAAAGAAGCTGCCGGCCCCAACGGGTAAAAATTTTTCCTGTGAACAACACCCCGCATGTTACAGGCCTGGCAGGTCACCAACTGCGGCATAGAGCGGCATGCTTCCGGACGCCAAAAATAATTGAAAGGCTTATGCCATGACCATACAGATGCGTATATTCTCCGACTATATATGACCCTTCTGCTATATCGGCAAGGGCATTGTCGACGAGCTGAAAAAAGAATTTTCCATCGAGGATGAATGGCTCCCCTTTGAAATTCATCCAGAGACGCCCCCTGAAGGCGTACTGCTGACCGTGAGCCTTCCCCATATCGACTGGGAGGGCATGTACCGCAACCTCCGGAAATCCGGAGATCGATTCGGCATAAAATTCGGCAATGTGCAGCTTTTGTCAAACGCGCGCATGTCGCTTGCAGCCGGGGAGTTCGCCCGCGACTGCGGCAAATTCGAAGCCTACCACGAGGCGATTTTTCATAGCTATTTCACCCGGGCCCGCGACATCGGCGCATGGGAGGTCGTGCGGGAGGCTGCAGAGACCGCAGGGTTCGACACGGCAGAGCTGAAAAAAGCCCTTGATGATGGCCGCTACCTGCACCGGCTGTCGGCGGCGACCGACGAGGCACACCGCAACAACATCAACAGCGCCCCGACCTTCATCATAAACAACCAGTACGCCATCGTCGGTGCCCAGCCTGTTGAAACCTTCCGGGATACTCTCATACGAATCGGCAGCAAGAGCGCATAAATTTCGCATAGCGTAAAGTGTTGAACAGCCTGTCTGTACTGTGCCGTTCAACACAAGAAATCTCCAAAAGCATCATACCGAAAGCCGGTATCCACGGCAGGGGCAGATCTGTGTGTCTGCCCAAAACAAAGGGCGCACACACAGGTGCGTCCCTACTAGACTTTTTACAAGACCATCAATAGTTGCTGTCGGCATACTCAAGCCAGCCGCCCGCCTGCACCAGCGCCGCGTCAAAGCCCTGTAAGGAAAACTGTATGGTTTCAGATACTCCTGCCGTTTCAACACGGATGGCGCCTCCCGTAACATCGATTGACATGGTCGTCTCTTTACCTGCATAGGCCTTAAACAGATGCTCAATGGTTGCTGCCGGAAGCTCAAGGGCGAGCATGCCGCAGTTATACATATTTTGCCGGAAGATGCGGGCAAAGCTCGGGGCGATCACAGCGGTAATGTCGTTCACCTCGAAAGCCCAGGGCGCGTGCTCGCGCGAGGAGCCGCAGCCGAAATTCTCGCGCGTCACAACGACCCGTTTGCCCGCAATGTCGCGCCGGCGATCAAAGCCCTCAAGCTTCAAATCTTCAAGCAGATGGGGCTTCATCGCTTCCTTGGTTATTTCGGTCAAATATTTTGCCGGAATTATCTCATCGGTGTTTATATCAGCCCTGTCAAGAAACAAAACTTTTCCGCCGAATGTTTTCATGTCACTTGCCTCCTTTGTACAGAACTGAATTGGTAATGCAACCGGCTAGAGCCGTAGCAGCAGCCGTAGCAGGGCTCATCAGATGCACCATGCCGCCCTTGCCCATGCGCCCGTAAAAGTTGCGGTTGGTGGTTGACGCGCATACCTCCTTGGGGGCCAGCACCCCATTGCTCATGCCGAGGCATGCCCCGCAGGTCGGGTTTGTCACACAGAAACCGGCATCCATAAATATTGCGATAAGGCCTTCATCAAGGGCCTGCCGGTAAATCTGCGGTGTGGCCGGCGACAGAATTCCCCGCACGCGAGCATGAATTTTTGCGCCCTTGAGCACGGCGGCAGCGATGCGCAAATCCTCTATCCGGCCATTGGTGCACGAGCCGATATAGACCTGGTCGACCGTCGCACCTGCAAGCTCGCGCACTGGCTTGACATTGTCGGGCCTGTAGTCAAAGGTCGCCATAGGCTCAAGACTGCTTAAGTCAAATTTACACACCTTTTCATACTGCGCGTCAGAATCCGAAGCTATAGCTGCATAGGCAGCAAGGGCGTCCTTCTTTGAAGCGAAATCCATTTTAATGAACGGCCAGAGATAGTCCACGGTCGTCGCATCAGGATTGCAGATGCCGCAGGTTGCGCCGGCCTCGATGGCCATATTGCATACAGTCATGCGGCTGTCCATGCCCATGGCATCAATGACCGGACCGGTGAATTCCATAATCATATTGGTGGCGCCGTTCACCCCGATTTTACCGATAAGAAAAAGAATAATGTCCTTGGCATAAACACCTTCAGGCAGCTTGCCGACAAGCTCGAACTTCATGGTTTTCGGGGGCTTAAATGCACAGACACCTTTGAGTATGCCCACCTCAAGGTCGGTCGTGCCCACGCCTGCGGCAAAGGCGCCGAAAGCGCCATGCGTGCAGGTGTGCGAGTCGCCCATGATGATGGTGTAGCCGGGCCGCACAAAGCCCTGCTCAGGGAAAATGGCATGGCAGACGCCGTTGCGGCCTATGTCGAAAAAGTCTTTAATATCGTGGCGGTGCGCCCAGTCCCGCAGCACTTTACCCTGCTCGGCGGTCTTTGAGTCTTTTGCCGGTGATACGTGATCGATGACGGCTTTTACTTTTGCCGGATCAAACACGCGATCTTTGCCGCGGGCCATGAGATCGGTGATGGCTGTGGGTGTGGTGATTTCATGGCAGAACACGGCGTCAAGCCGTAAGACCGTCGTGCCCGGATAGGGCGCGTCAACCTGGTGGCTGTCAAAAATTTTCTCTGCAATTGTCTTTCCCATACTTCTATCCTCTCTTTTGTGGCTCTAGC
>Ga0114951_10003116_pt1 | contig 17563 bp, 24 predicted proteins | sample AM7aDNAmetaG_FD_88677 | JGI IMG/M metagenome (GOLD analysis project Ga0114951, IMG submission 88677) | Freshwater microbial communities from Finland to study Microbial Dark Matter (Phase II) - AM7a DNA metaG | ecosystem: Environmental > Aquatic > Freshwater > Lake | place: Finland: Lake Alinen...
CCTGCGCCATACTTTCGCGGTCCATCGGCTGGAGCTGTGGTATCGCCAGGGAGGAAACCTGATGGACCAGTTGCCCGTCCTGTCGGTCTACCTGGGCCATAAGAGCCTGGCCGGCACTCAGCGCTATTTGCGGATCACGCCCGCTCTCTTCCCGGATATCACCGACCGGATGAATGCGTTTTGCGGCCCGCTGATTCCCCGGAGGGCCAATCCATGACTCCAACCGACTTTGCGGCCTTGCTCAGCGAATTCCTTGCCGAGTACCTTCCCGGCCAGAGAAACGTCAGCGCGCTTACCGTCAAATCGTACCGAGACGTTTTCACGCTCTTGCTGCAATACTGTGAGCAGGTCCACGGCCTGCCTCCGGAGAAGCTCTCGCTGTCACGCATCGACGCGGGAGTCATCCTGGGGTTTCTGGACTACCTGGAAAAGGAGCGCCGGTCCTGCGTCAGCACCCGCAACCAGCGGCTGGCAGCCATTCATTCGTTTTTCCAATTCACCCAGACCCGACTGCCCGAACGCATGCTCCAATTCCAGAGGATCATGGCCGTTCCCTTCAAGCGGACCGTCCGTTCCGCCGCCGTCTACTTGTCGTCCGACGCCGTGCGCACGGTCTTGTCCCGTCCCGACCCGGCCACGGCCCGCGGCCGCAGGAATCAAGCGCTGCTGAGCTTGATGTACGACACCGGCGCCCGCGTCCAGGAGTTGATCGATCTGCGCGTGGAAGACCTGCGTTTGGCCCATCCCGCGCACGTGAGAATCACGGGAAAAGGACGCAAAGCGCGCCTAGTCCCGTTGCTTCCTGCCACGGCCGCTTTGGTGAAAGAGTACATCGAGGAAGCGACCCTGAACGAACCGGGACAAACGTCTCATCCCCTGTTCTTCAATTCCCGCCGAGGCAAGCTGTCTCGCTCGGGTGTGCGGCACATCGTCAAGAAGTATTCCGCTCGCCCGGACGGCCAGGATATGTCGTGGCCGCAGACTGTCACTCCCCACACCTTTCGGCACAGCAAGGCCATGCATCTGTTGCAGGCTGGGAACCCGCTTCCCGTGATCCAAGCCATTCTCGGACATTCCGACATCAAGTCGACCGGCATCTACGCACACGCTGATCTCGAAATGAAGCGCGCGGCATTGGAACGGACGCCTTCGCCAACTCCTGCCGCCCCCGCTCATTCCTGGCTCGCAAACAAGGGGCTTTTGAACTGGCTGAAGAGTCTCTGACGACAAGATTATGTGGAGTTGGCCGTAGGCAACCCAGGTATTGTCAAGGGTTTCACGCACCAACTCCACATAACTTACTTCTCAACATAAGCCACGTTATGTGCCATGGCACATAAGAACGCCACGCACTCCAAGGCAAGCTTCCACATCCAGTCCCAACGTTTCTGCGGCTCGACCTTCCGGATCAGGCCGTACCAGGAGTCCCGGCCGCGCCAGTCCCCATTGCTGCACAGTTGCAGCACACGCCCGGTCCTGGTGACGAGGGCCGTCTCGTGATACCAGTTGTTTTCGTCGCACAGAGGAGCGTACTGCGTCTCGAACTGTGAGACCGCTTCTTTCTTCAAGTCTTTGGAGCACAGTTTGACCGGCAATTCCATGAGGAACGAATAGATTGCGTGCATAACACCTCCCTTCTTCATTGATCTCCATCGGGAACCAGGAACCTGCCGTAGCTGGTTCTGATGGAACGGTTGGGCAAACTGGTCGGGGATGACGGAGAGTACTATCTGCTCCCGGGATTCAGGTGAGGATAGGCCTCGTTGAGAATCTCCCCAAGACGGTCGCCGTATCTCTTGACGAACGCCGCCTTGACTCCTGGCGAGAAGCACGTGTTAATCACGCGCCACTTATCGTCGTCCGTCGGGTCGCTTTTGAGTCGGAACAGCGTCTCCTTCTCAAAGAGGCGTTTCAGTCGCTTCTCGGCCTGGGCCTGGTTCACGAGAGCGTCAAGGAATATGTCGGGCGTCACGTCATACTCCGTGTCCTCCCCCCGCTCCTTGGGCAACGTCTTCAGGAACTCCAGCAGACGCTTTTCCTCCGCGCCGCGCGAGCGGGCGTCGGCCCACTGGATGCGCATATCGCCGCCCGTGGCGTCGTCAATCACGAAAGCGATCCTATGGCCGTCTCGGTAGAGCGTCGCGTTGAAACCTCCGCCTTCCATGCCTCGAAACGTCTTGACGTTCCTGACTGAGTAGCCATGCTTTGGCCAGTTGCATTTCACCGCGGTCTCCTTTCATTGCTGTATTGCATGGGTGTTGTCCGCCCGCGTGAAGGGACACGGCGCCTGCTCGCCCCGAGACCTCCAGATCTCGGCAAATCCTTTTTTGAGCAGGTTGCCCAGCGGCTCTCGCACGAATGAACAGGGCAGCACATTCCCCTGCGAATCCACGTCACAGAACCGCCGCTTTTGCAAGCAGTAATCCGGCAGTTCACCGGCGCACGTCAGCCCATCCACGGCGACCTTGAATCCCCACGTGTGGAGCTTGCGCGCCTCCGACATGACCATTTGCGGCGGAACGGCATCAAGAACGCCTTTGGCAGAAAGAAGCAACAACTCGGCATCGAATACGCTCGCCATCAGGGCCACAAAAGGTAATTGCGGCACGTAAGCGCACGTGACCAGGAAATTCACGCCGCGCGGGACACGGTGTTTCTCCAGATGATCCAGCGCCTTCCAGATTACTTCGTCATCGCCGTGATAGGACACATTGACTTGGTTGAAGAGGCACAATGTGTCCGACTCGATCCGCAGCAACAATTTTCCGTTGGTCGTCATACAGAGGTTGAGACCCAGCCTTCTGACATGGAGCGCAAGCGTTTTGAGGTCTTCCCGCAGTGTTGGCTCCCCGCCGCCGAACGTGACCTGAAAGACGCCACAGGAGGCCAGATCGTCGAGGATCAGCTTCCACTGCTCCGCGGTGAGTTCGGCGCCTGCCTTATGCCCAACGTAGCAATAGGGGCAGGACAGATTGCAGCGATTGCTGATCTCCAGGTGAACCACCTCGCACGGATCGTCCAGACTCTCAAACGGCACGTCATGATGCAGAAGCTGGACAGTCTCTTTCCGGTCAAACCGGAGCGTGGTGGCGCTCCTTGGCTCGTACGCCACCAGTCCGCTTCTTCCCAACCGAAGCTTCGATTTGCGCAACAGCGTCTTCAACAAACCGGAAGTCATGTTCTTCTCCTTCCACATAGACCTGAACTGAGGCGCCACGCCGGGCGAGCCAGTCGTCGAGGTAACCCAGCCCGTAGCCAGCGGTGTAGACCCGTACGATGATGAGCGGTCCGTCCTTCGCCACGGTGGTTTCGCTGCGTGACCAATCATCCAGGACGAACCCGTAATCGCCATGCACGTAGACGGAACCTTTGCGTCTGGTCACCTGAAGCTTGCAGCGATCATCGGCGATGGGGTCCCATTTCTCTTTCTTCCACAGCTCAAACTCCGCCTTCGTCTTGAAGCTTCTCCCAAACCCCGCGCACGTGAACCGGTCTGCTCGGTCGAAGAGCTCCTTGAGATGCCGGACAAACTCCGCGTACACTTTCTGCGTGGCCTGTTCGCCCGGCAATGTGGCAACCAGACGCATCCACTCGCTGTGGTTCGGCTGCAAGCCTGTCTCAACTTTGGGCATGCTTCATCCTCCTTATGGGCAAACGGACATCACTTGATCTTGCGCTTCGTCCCTTTCAGGACCTCCTCCTTGGCTCGATCGAACCGCTTACGAGCCCGTTCAAGCAGATGAGCGAAGTCCCTCTTGGAGAGGTCCATTTCGGAACATAGCGCCCTTGTTGCGTCAGGCGTGAACAGGCCGAGACCCTCCGCCTCGGCGATCAACCGAGCGAACTGGAGTTCGTTGTTGAGCCAGTGCGGATTCTGCCGGGGCACAAGTCTTCTCCTTTCAGGAACGAACACTGGACTTGTCGCTCGGTGAACGCTCCTCTTGCGGGACGTCCTCATCGAAGAAGACGTTTCCGCACGTACAGTCGCGGGCGTACTTCAGAAGGTCCTTGCAGGTCTCGGCCTCTTCGACTCGAATGCCAAGCTCCCGGACCTTCTCACAGCCCTTACCATCCGGCGCGATGTCGTTGTTGCCGATGCACAGAACAAACGCCTTCTTTTTCGGCTCCCAGATGCACTTGGTCACCGGATCACCGATGCCGGCGCACGCTGAGAATGTGATGTGTTTCACCTCCTCCATGTGACGGAAGGTTGGAATAATCTCGACCGGGTGCTCATTCGTCTCGCCCACCTCCTGGGCAAACGCCTCAAGAATCTGGTGTGCGACCTGCGGATCCTCCGTGTAGAAACGGAATACGGCCTCGCTGCAATTGGGGTTGAATCCCTGTTCTCGTCGCATCGTTTTCTCCTCCAGAAAAGGAAAAAGCCCAGGCACTGTGCCGGGGCTGATTAATGAAACGTACAACTGTGAGGAATCAGGCGGGTGGTTTGGGAAAGAATGGGCGCACGACTTCGGCGATGGCCGCGGTCGTATCAGCGTCCCACGCCTTTTCTTCGTTGTAGAAATCGCCGTCCTTGTTGATGTCGAGGTAGAGGATGTCATAGATGCGGCGCAGGGCGGCCATGTGAGCCTCGGCGCCGAAGTCCTCCGCTTGCTCGACGATTTCCACGCTCAACCGCTCATCGTGCTCTCTGAGCCAGCGTCGTATGGCGCGCATACTGCCGGACCCGTCGTAGCACTCGTTCTCCCTCAAGTAGTTCACCAGCCCTTCTTCAGCCGCCTTGCGGGTACGGAATGCCTCCGCCTGACTCACCAGCCCACGGTCTGCAATGGTCAAGATGTAGAACATGATTCACCTCCTTCCAATTCTTGCCATGCTGCACGGAGTATTCGGTCAGCCGAAAGAGAGTTATGGAACCTCTTTCCGTGCATTGAAGAACAAAAAAGGCCCTTCCGGGCTGGTTCAGCCGCAGAAGGGCATCTAAGAATGAATGAAATGAAGTTCTTCCGGCTTATTCCGCCTTTGGCGCAGCGGAATCAGTCGGCTTTGATACTTTTGTCTTCTTAACGTACGTGAACCGTCGGCCGCATTTCTTGCACTTTCGCAACGGTCGCAATCCCAATGTCAGGGTCTTGCGTGATCCTTTGTGAACAGTCCTTGAACTATGACAGTACGGGCATAAGACAGGTCTTCCTCTTGGCATAAATCTCACCTCCGAAGAAGCGAGGTCACGGGGCCTTATAAAGCTTTCGGTGCTCAGTTGCTCCGTTCGACCGGCACAGACATTCCCGCATCGTCACCGTCGTCGCCGGCATCGCCGGATGGGCCGTCGGTTTTCTTGACCATCAGGTATTCATAGGCTTTCTGAAGTGCCAGAATGGCTTTGGGAAGTTCGTTGGCGCTCATACTGTGGGTGCTCTTCCACTGGCCATCCTTGTCTTTGTACCTGACTTCCAGGATCACCTTGCCGATGTTCACGGTCTTGGGGCCGCGCTGCATGGTGTTCATGAAGATGGCCGCTCTGACCGCACCGACCTTGAATGATATTTCGGGTTGGGGCATTTTCCGCTTATTCCTCCTATCGATAGGTGACTACCTATTCGATGCGATCGATAAGACGATGCAGTTTATATACCTTGTGGCTGATCCACATACTCAAGCGTAGAGGAAGGCCGGCCGAAGGCCGTGCGTGTCGCTGGACGAGCCTTCATCGAAGCGAAGGAAAGAATGGATCAGCCCGCAAGCACCGTCGGAGCGAGTGCGGAAGTGGGTGCCAGACAGGTAACGTGGAGGGAAATGGCGCCGGGGGACTGGGGGTCGGTAAGGCCAAGGCTCTGGCTACAGAAGTCGTGTGCCCTTCAGGCGTCAAATGGCGGAAACAGGTGTTTCCGGGCCGGAAGAGAACGTTTTCTCAGAAAGCACTCTCGGCTGACGTGCCGCAATCGTTCAGGACTCGGCCATGTTTAGTGTTGTGATGGCGTGAATCGCAGTTCGTGCGCAACGATGCAAAGTCGTGCTTGGCCTATATACGCGAACTGGGCTTATAAACCTTTCGGTCATTTCTGATAACTGCCCTATGCCCAGTCTACAAAGCACCTGCACCCAGCTTGACCAATATGCGATGCCTGCCGAAGGCTCCCGGAGATCGCTGTCCAAACGGCAACGCGCCCTATCAAGCGCCACAGTGCGTCGCGTGGACCCTGTATCAGTCTGGCCGTTGAAGGTGACGGGGGAACTTGATTTGAGGTTCCCGAGGAAGGAGATATTGATCCCAAGCTGCTTCACCATCTGCCCGGTGCGAGGTGCCAGCGGCGCACCATTTCCGCCATTCTCTGTGCCCTCCCCCCCCCGCCCACCGTCCCCGGACACATTCAATGAACTTCTGTCGACGGAGGTTCTTGGAAATGTCTGACCCAGCCGATATACTACAGAGCATCTCGCAATGCTGATGGGCATTCACATCGGAGCCAACAAATGATAGAAGGCCTGCTCGCCCGTGACGAGGGCAAGACGCTGGAGTTCAAGGAGAACTGCCGTCCGCTGGACCGCATTGTGCGGACCGCCGTGGCGTTCGCCAACACCGCAGGCGGCACTATCGTCATCGGCGTGAAGGACAAGAGTCGAGAGGTGGCAGGCATTGCCGACCCGTTGACCGACGAAGAGAGACTGGCCAACGCCTTTGCCGAGAACATCCGTCCTTTGCTGCTTCCCGACATTCAGATTCAGACGTGGCGCAATCGCCAACTGCTTGTCGTGACGGTGCCCCATGCCGTCGGTCCCTACTTCGTTCGTTCTGAAGGAGCGGAGACCGGCGTCTATGTTCGGCTCGGTTCCACCAACCGCCCGGCGGGTCCGGAACTCGTTGCCGAGATTCGCCGTCTGACCCGGAATACGTTTTTCGATGAACAGCCTTGCCCTGAGGCAAGCTCGGAAGACGTTGACTTCCGAGCTGCTTCCGAGTTCTTTGCGGCGGCCTCACGCCCGTTCACGCCGTCGAAGCGACAGTCACTCAACCTCGTTGTGGGCCGGGGAGCGCATGAACGTCCCACCAACGGGGCAGTGCTCCTATTTGGCAAGACACGCTCTCACGTCTTTCCGTCGGCAACCATCCGGTGCGCTCGATTTGCCGGAGCGGACACGGCCAGGTTCCTGGATCAAACAGAGATTGACGAGTACATGCCAAGAGCCGTCGAAAGCGCGATTGCTTTCATTGAGCGCCATACCCGACAAGGCATCGAGATCGGCCGCGTTCGCAGGCGCGAAGTGCCGGAGTACCCCGTCGCGGCCGTACGCGAAGCCGTTATCAATGCCATCGTTCACGCCGATTACAGCATCGGTGGGGGCGGCACGAAGATCGCCGTCTTCAGTGACCGCATCGAAATCACCAATCCCGGCCTGCTTCCATTTGGTCTGACTCTGGAGGCGGCCCTATCGGGCGTCTCACGTTTGCGAAACCGTGTGATCGGCCGCACATTCCGAGAACTGGGGCTCATAGAGCAATGGGGTTCCGGCATCGGACGCATCGTCGCTGTCTGCGCCGCGTCGGGTCTTCCCATACCGCGCTTTGAGGAACTGGGCACCCATTTCAGGGTGACCTTGTTCGGCGAACATCTGGCCGCCCCCGTGCGCCAGGAGTGGCAAACGCTATTGTTGGAGCATCTTGCCAAGGAAGCCCGGATTTCCACTCAGGCAGCCGCAAAGTTGTGGAATACGTCGGACCGTACCGCTCGAACCCGCCTGCGCAGGCTTGTGGACGATGGCTTGCTTGCAGAAGTGGGTCGGGGGCCGAGAGATCCCTATCGCGCTTATGTGTTGAAGACAAAGTTGGCATGACGACAATGCAGGCCACGGGCCGCATAATCTGGGGAGCGTCCAGGGGAGGGACTCGGAAGACCCCACGAGACCCTGACCGCTGTACCTCGGTACACACTGCAACCCTCACTTCTCCCTCTCGAACCGAAAGGTTGATATAGGACGGCCACTTCACATTTGTACAGGAATGTGAAGCAAATGGCAGAAAACGACCATCTCCCCCGCATGGAAGACGTCGCCGGAGAGGCCAAACCGTCAAATGTGAAATCTTCTCAAAAATATGAGCGTTTCGGTGAGACGATACGGTATCTCACGCTTCAAGAGCTTCAGCAACTCTTTGACTGCATCGGCAATTATCGGCACAAGCTCGCGACGCGCATGATTTACGAGCTTGGATGCCGGGTGGGCGAGTTCGTGCGGATTCAGCTCAAACACCTCAACTTCTCCCGCTCAACCGTGCTCTTCCCAGAGCAGAACACCAAGACCAAGCACCGGAGATTCAGTTTCCTTCCGGTCGGGCTGATGAATGAAGTGAAGAGCATGCTGAAGACAGACGGCAGGATGTCCAAGCGGGAGGAACGCCTCAAGAATGAAGAAGAATATTTGTTTCATTCGCCGGGCCGCCCCAACTTTCACTATTCTGAGAACAGGATCCGGCAGATCTTTCTGCGGTATGTGCAGAAGGCCGGCCTGGACCGGGAGTACGGCCAGGACGTCAGGGGCAGGAAGCTTCACCAATTTACGGTCCATTCCTTGCGTCACAGTCATTGCGGTCATTACGTCCACATCTACAAGGTCCCATTGCCGATCGTTCAGAAGCAGGTCGGCCACCGCAGTCTGAAGACGACGAGCGTTTATTTGAATCCGTCGGACGAGCTTGTCGCCCAAGCCTATTCCGAGGCCCGACAGGACGCGCGACCTGCGCCAAAACCGAACGCAAGGTTTATAAGGGCCAGAGGCGTATTCATTCCAGAATGACGACAGACAAATGCACAAGCAATGGAGAATTGGAAGGAATCATCGAGAAGCTGGAAGATGCCCGTGATTCCATAGAAGAGGTTCTTACGGAACTCGAAGAAGTCGAGGAAGGCCAGCGGTTTCACAGAACCGACATGCCGTATGACTTGGCGCCGGACACTGAGTACAACGGAGATGACTAAAAGCAAAGCTTATAAAGCCTGATCGCTTCATCTTGGAATGGAACAGGAATGGGCCGCACGCTTCGAGCAGGCGGAAGGAACGCTGAAGAGAATTGGGACACTGTTAGCCTGGCGCGAACTCGAAATCCGCGAGAGACGGGAGACCTGCGACACGTCCATGCAGATCGCCACTTCGACAAAGGACGACCTGAAGGCGCAAGTCGGGGCTTTCGTAGGCGCATTCTTCACACTGAACGAGCAACAGGTGGTTTGCTCGCGGGCGGTGCGAGCGAGACAGACGCCGCACCTTCAGGAATTATGGAAACGGTTCCAATCGCTCGAATTGCGATTGGCAAAAGCTTTATAAGGACGGGGCGCTTTACGCGTACAGTGGAGTTTGTACGCTATGGACATTCAGGAGTACGTCACCCGACGGGAACAGGAGATCAGCAGGGCAACCGGCGCCATCCGCGACTTCAAGGTTTTCGATTTCAACTACATTCCCGACAAACCGTTGATGCGCGGGGAGGTCAAGCCTATAGCGGACGCTCTTCTGCGATACCAGAAGACAGGCATCGCCAATCATCTTCTTGTTTTCGGCAGCCGCGGATCCGGGAAAACGCTCACAGTCAGGTATCTTGCCCAACTACTCGGACAGAGCCATCTGGAGAGCGTCTACGTCAACTGCCGGAGTCACAACACCAGCTTCAAGCTCCTCGCCTCGCTCCTGGGCGTCAAGCCTCGGGGTTGCTCCCTGGATGAGCTCTGGCAGCGGTTCTGCGAAAGGCACCGCCAGAAGACCGTCATCGTCCTCGACGAAGCGGACCTTCTCTCGGACAAGGATAAGCACAAGGACATTCTCTATCTTATCAGCCGCTCCCCTGAGAACTACATGGCCGTTCTGCTTAGCAACAACCCCAAGCTCCTGAACATGCTCGACGAGAGCGTCCGGAGCACCCTTCAGCCCGAGGTGGTCCACTTCAAGAACTACACCGCTCCCCAGATGCTCGAAATCCTGAGAGAAAGAGCCGGCACCGGCCTTTCCCGGCATGATCCCAGCCTACTGCAGCAGATCGCCGCACTGACCGTCAAGAACACCAGTTCGGACGTACGAGTGGCGATCAAGACCCTTTACTACATGGCCATTGAGCCGGGGCAGAATCTCCAGGCCAACTTCGAACGGGCGCGCCGCGACATCCTGGGCGACGTGATCCAGGACCTCAACGACAAGACGCTCCTCATCCTGCGCGCGGCGCTGGACGACTGTGCCCGGCATGCACGGTCCGTCTATGAAGCATATTGCGCTGTCAGCGGACAGGTGCATGAGGAACCTTTCAGTTACGTTCATTTCTACTCCAACCTCTCCTACCTCCAGAGCCTGGGGCTGATCCTGCTGGTCTCCACGAAGGTGGGGAAGACCTACACCAACACGATCCAGCCGCTCTTTGACCGAAGCCTCTTCGAGGCGGTCTGGCAGGCGCGCTTCGGTTGACCGGCAGGCTTTTATACTTCTCCAGCTACGCTTTTTCATGGACCAAGACCACTACCGCAGTAGGAAGGAGGGCGAGATAGCCGGCATGCTGAGAAGGTACTCCCTGAACTTTCGACACGAGTACCCGTTGGCCGTGCTGGACCGAGAGCAACTTCGCCTATGGTATCCCGATTTTCTTCTACCCGACCAAGGAGTAATCATCGAATACTGCGGCATGCAGGGCAGTGAAGCTTACGATCAAGGCTGCCTGCACAAGAAGGAGGTTTTAAGACAGCTTGGTCTGCAGGCTCTGTTTCTTGAACCAGCCGACCTCCACGGATACTGGCCGGACAGGATTTTGGAATGGGTGGAAGGCGTTCAGATGAGGCGACTGGATGGTCTCCGAACGGCAAAGAAGCTCAAGCCATAGGGCTGAAGTATGTATGTACAGTTAATGCGTTGTGTGTTCTTGACATTAGCATTGACTCTCCGGAAGCAGACCACTTCGAAGTGGCATCGAAAAGTATATAAACCCCTCCTGCCTTCCTGCGGCAGCGAAGGCTATCATCATTGGTCGTCTTCATGTCGCAGGCTCGCGTCGGTGGCCGGTTCCCGTCGCCAACTCAGTTTTGCGCAGCCGGGGCGTTCTTTCTTCTGGTCGGCCCATGACTTCAATGTGGTCGGCCCTCTTTCACCTGGCTGTCCATCACGCGTAAACTCCGCACATAGTTCTCAACGGGCTGGAACGCCTCTGCCGAATGACATCCCGGTTCTTCAGAAAGCTCAAGATCGGGCATGCCGCACGTCCAGAAACCCCATCTGTCCAGGCGGAAATGGATTTCATGTCACGATACAGGCGTTGAGAGGCAAGTACTTCACTGACAGAGAGTTACATGGTGAAATTCTAATCCGTTTCCAGGGCCTTTCTCTCTCTTTCCATTATTCCCAACCTATTATTAACTATCACCTCCTCCGTCAACACAACTATTTCTCTATCATCTACTGTCATATCTAATGCTTCGTCGTCGGCAAGGCGCTCCTTGCCCATCATCGTCATGCGCCTCAGCGCGTTTGGGCAATGGCACACCGCCCCCTTGCGGCCTCAGCCGCTCGTATCTCGCGGTGCGCACACCGCGCTCTCTGCGGCGGATCACCGCCGCCATGCGTGCCGCAGCACACGTCCCATCGGGACCGGAACGGTCCCGGCTATCTGTCGCCCGCAGGCGACGGCCCCTTCCACGGTCGGAGACCGTGTCGTATAAGCGACTCCCTCTTGTCGAGCTGGATTTCGACCTCGCCGATGAGAGTGGAGCGAAGCAACCTCCATCGGCAGAGCGGATGGAATCCCTCGACGAGCCAGAGTCGCAGTCTCTTCTTCTTTGGCCCGCGCCCGCAGGCCGAAAGCCCTATAGGGTTAGCTCGCCCACCGATCTTTCATTTCGGTCCCCAAGGGCGAGCGCCTTATACGGCTTTCGAGGGCCATTGCCCGCCCGGTCAGCTCTTGCTCTCCTCAGCCATCGGAAGATGCCGGGAGGGTCGCCCCTCCCTGCCTTCCCTCAGGCCTTCTCTTTCAACTCTTGGCCTTTCCGTCTATTCTTCCTGTGCCATTGCGGCATTGTCAATCAGCTTGGATGCCTGTCGCTTGGTCAGTCCAGGAGCTATCTCGACTCCTAGAGTCTTCAGATACTGCAACTGCTTGGTAGTCGCAGGCTCTCCGTTCATGCCTTCCCGCTCTTCTCTCATCTGGTCCATCCGTTCATCCTTTGCAATCTCGCCCAGGATTCTTACGGCAGATCCTTCATCAGACACCTTGCCTTTCAACTGCGCCAACAGCTCCAGGTAATGGTCCACTTTCGCTTGTATGCTTGCTTTCATTTTCAGTTCACCTCCTTTCAATTGCTTGAATTTGCCGCTCTATGGAATTGTGCGTGGCAGACTTCCTTTGATGCCGTCATCAACTGGGCTTTCGTCCCGTCCTTTGCCATGCATAGGCGGGTTCTGAGCTTTGCCTGCAATCTGCGCCATTGCCGTTTGAGCCTCTATCAACGCATATCGCAGTCTTCCGAAGAGCCTGTGAAGTTCCGTCATCAATGCTTCTGTTTCTTGGTCCATCTTTTCATTCACCTCCTTTGTCATGATCTAAATATAATCAGCCAGGAGGAGCGTCTCCTGGCTTTTTCATCAGCTTCGCCACAGCTGACGCACATCATTCCCTGTCCGCTTTTGGCTACAGGGTCTCGATAATCGCGTCTGTGATCTCGGACGCTCGCTTCTGGCTCAAGTCCTTGGGAATGCTCCCATCATGGTCCAGAATGAACGATATCTGATCCAGTGTTGCAGGGGCATTGGTCCCCTTTGCCTCTGGGCCTTCCTCGTTCTGGTCCCGCAGGTTTCCATTTCGCTTCAGCCTGTGTCTGGCATGAAGCAATTCTTCGATGGCTTTCCCACATTCCACTCTGGCACAATTCAGCAAAGCGATCTGTCGATCCAGCAGTTCAATGTATTTCTCCACCATTGGTTCTCACCTCCTTGAATATGAAGAGGGGAGGTCATCCCTCCCTCTCTCTGGCTTTATCAATCAGCTTCGATGCCTGCTCGAAGGTAATGCTCGGGCTGAACTCTACTCCCAACCTTCGCAAGTAGGCCTTCTGCTTTTCTGTGGCGCCATCGCCAACGTGCTGTTGCCTTTCCTGCCTGATCTGGTTGGCCCGAATGTCCTTAGCCATCTCCTGAAAGATGACCAAAGCGACCTCCCGATCTACCCCAAAATCCTTGATCCCTTTGAAGAGTTCAAGATACTCTGTGGCTGTCATGCCTGTTGTTTCATTCTCGTTTGCCATGTTTTTTCACCTCCTGATCATGAGTTTGTGGCTCTTTGCGCCCCAACCACTGTATGGGGCCGCAATGAAGTGTGCCCAAACTCATCCGCTCACCCCCCGAGGGCACAGCCCGAAAAGCCTAAAAGGTTAGCTGGCCCAAAGCGCCTTTTACGCTTTTCAGGGGGGTGAGCGGCTCTCTTTCGTTTCGATTCCTCGTCATGGCGCGCCATCACGAGCCCCGCGCCGATAGGCCACAAGCCTTATATGGTTAGCCGAACATCGCGGTGTGAGGCGCCTTATATGGCTTGAGAGGGGCGAGCGAAATCCGGTAGGCGAAAGATATATAAACCCCACCCTCTTTGCATTGTCACTCTGAAGTTACTACACATGGACGTTTTCACACTCGCACGAATCAAGAACAGGTATCCGGTCGATTTGGATAGTAGTTATGCTCCTCGGAAGTACGCTGCGGACTACCTTCTTCAATGGCAAGGTAGACGTTATGGAAATTCATGGGATCGAGAGAGATATGTTCTCTCAGAGGCCCTTGCTCAACCTGGTCCTGAAGTCAAGACCCTGGCCGAGCAGGTCTTCGGAAGCCAAGTTCGCGGGCAAAAGCTCCAGGTCATGCATGAAGCCTCTTTGATCTCCGCCCGATACGAGCTTCACCACCGCATTCTCAATGATCTCAACCATCGGCTTTACGGCCTGCAAGAGCGGATCAGCATCACGAAGATGCTCGATACCTGGGGACAGTCGAAACAGCTAATCGACTTGGAGAAGCTTCTGATCAACCTGGAGGCCCAGAAGAATGATGAACGCCTGGCCTTCTGGAAAGACACCCTGAAAGTCAGACAGGAAATGTTCACCGGAGTCCGGGAATACCAGTCTGCAAGACAGAGAGCAACAATCTTCAAGGACTTGGAGGCGGGCGATGCCAATCAAGCATAGCGGCAACCCGGACCGCGTCCGAGAACTCTGCCGACAGCTCAAGCCCATTCTTGGAGAGAAGATGGAGCAGGTGTTCCAGGCGTACCTGGCTGAGGACGAAACGGGAAAGCAGCAGCTGGAAGCCTATCTGGAACTGCTTCAGGCAAAGCATATGCCCGTGCGACTCGACGCGGTTGCCACTCAACTCGTTCCCCCGAATCCCGCGCAAGCTCAGGGTGAATATGAACTGGGCACCATCCTCTATGGCGGGAAGGATCGCGGCACCTTTGGCCTCCGAGAAAATGAATGGATCCAGCATGTGGGCATCTTCGGCAGGACCGGCGCGGGCAAGACGAATTTGGGTTTCAAGATCGTCGAAGAACTGGTCAAGCATGGAAAACCTGTTCTCATCTTCGACTGGAAAAGGAATTATCGAGACCTACTCACCAAGCCGCTCTTCAAGGACGCGAAAGTGTATACGGTCGGCAAGCCCATCTCTCCCTTCACATTCAATCCCTTGATCCCGCCGCCCGGGACCAGTCCGAAGACGTGGCTCAAGAAACTCGATGAAGTCATCGCGCATTCGTACATGCTGGGGAATGGCGTGCTCTATCTCCTGCAGCAGACTCTTGACCTACTCTACGAGGAGTTTGGGGTCTACGATGGCACAGTCCAGCACTGGCCGACGTTTCAGGATGTTCTGGACAAGGCCAGAAAGCTCGATGCGCGAGGAAGGGAAGCTGGGTGGTTGTCATCCACTTTGAGAGCGTTGGCGTCGCTCTGCTTCGGAGACATGGGCGACCTTGTGAATCATCCCTCCGCCAATAGTCCTGATCAACTCCTCGACGAGACGGTTATCCTTGAACTGGACGCATTGACTCAACAGGATAAAATCTTCTTCGCCTCGGCGCTACTTCTGTGGATTCATCACCGCAGGATGACCGAACCAACCCGAGAACAGTTCAAGCACGCGATCGTAATTGAGGAGGCCCACCATCTCCTCACGGACGAGCGAAAGAGCCTAGTGGGCGGGCAGTCGGTCATGGAAATTACGTTCCGTGAAATCAGGGAGTTCGGCGAAAGCATGGTCTTGCTCGACCAACATCCGAGTCAGATATCCCTTCCTGCCCTCGGAAACACATTTGCGACCATATCCCTGAATCTCAAGACTTCGAAAGACGTGACTGCGATGGCTCAGTGCATGCTTCTTGAAAACGAGGAAAAGGATATTCTCGGCAGCCTGGAAGTCGGTCAGGCCGTAGTCAAGCTGCAGGGAAGAGTCCAAGGGCCGTTCCTGATCCGCATTCCCGAGTTCCAGATCGTGAAGGGCGCGGTTACGGATGAGATGATCCGGGCCAGATTACGGACAGAACAGGAGTACGCGCCTGGAATCTCACGTCAGGAGCACAAACCACCGGCGCCGCCAGTGCCTTCTCTGCCATCAATCGCACTGGCTAAACCAGAAACGGACGATTTCGTGGCGGCGTTTCTCAATGATGTGGTCGCTCATCCTGAATGCGGCATCGCGGAACGGTACAAGCGACTGGCATTAGTGTGCGCCAAGGTCAAAAGATCAAGCTTCGGCTTCTCGAAGCGGGCCTAGTCCATGAGCAGGCAGAGTTCACGAAGACTGGGCGATTGATGAGACTGGAGTTGACGGGCAAAGGGCACGCAATCGTCGCGGCCTCCACATAGTTCATAGGACTCAGACCAAATGTGACCGCCGGCCGCTATGTGTGCAACTCGTATGCCGTAAGGGTTATGGTTGGCATGACTTGTCAAGAAGGGTCTCACATAATTTCGCAATCATGGCTTGTCGAGGGTCTTTATACGCCTTGAGATACCGACTATTTACGTCCGCGACCCAGGTTTTGGCCTTGCGCGTCAAATCCTGCTCGTGGACAAGGATGTTTCCCAACGCCTGTAATGCTGCCGGATATTTCTTTTCCCTCATGTGGATTCTGTACAGTTCGATGTTCGCGCGAATGACACCAAAGGTTGCTGAGACCGCTTCAGACTGTACTCTCGCAAGCTTCAGACGCTCCAGCACATCAGAAACATGGATGTGTCCAATCCCTGCTTCGTATCTGCAATCGTCCAACAACGCCTGTTCGATCGTCATTCGAGCCTCTTCCTCAGGATGGTCCCTTTCATACACTGTGCCAAGCTGCTTCAACAAATCCCTCGCGGTGTTCATGGTCTCGTCGGCTTTTTCGAAGAGTATCCTCAACCTTTTCCGGTGTTCACATGGATCGAGACGCACTAAGGATCGTATTTCGTTACGGCAAGCTGAAAGCAGGTCACGATACGCCTTGAATTCCTCCAAGTCGTCCAAATGTGTTCGTCTGCTTTCGTCGAGATCCTTCAGCAATCGCAGTGATTCCTCTGCAGCGGCGCGAGCCTTTTCGAACTCTCCCGCATGGCGCAATTGCTTTGAGAGCAGTCGGTAAGCTGTGTAGTGACCTCCTGTTTGCACGAGAAACTCCTCTATCTCCTTTCGTTGACATAGATGCTCTTCGTGCTCAACGTTGCTGGTTGCGCTGCCCGTGTGCAAGTGGAAATACTGCGCCAAAAGATCCACGAAGAATGGTCTCTTGCCGCGGAGACACAATCGCGCGAGGGCATTGGCGGCGCTTTTCTTGCGAAAGTATCCCTTTTCCTTACAGATGTGATTCTCGACCAGGAGACCTAGAACGAACCAATCATCGGCAAACTCCATCGCGCTAGCCAACCGCTCCTGAGTTCCCGTCTGTGCGCCAAGCACGACTTCGCCAAAGCTTCCAAGTAGTTGCTCAACAGTGACATCCGACCCGGGTGGAGAGATGCGTTTGATGCCGCACAACAGTTGGAGCAACTTCAGGAGTAGCTGTCGTTCCTTCTCCGTATACTGACTGCAGCATCGAGAAAGATCGCGCATCCACCGTTCAGGTTCGGCTGCGCGGGTATCGCCCGTAACCAGCGTCGGCATTGGCGTGAGGCCAAGCTTCTCAAAAAGAAGCTTCGCCCTATGGTAACCCAGAGGCGTCGTCTTCGGCTGATTGAGTATTCTGGAGATGAACCCTGGGTCAACGCCAAGCTCTCGTGCGAGTTGCACCTGACTCTTGATCTTCCGCCGTTTTTTATACAAACGTATCTGATTTCCGATATCCTCCACTTCAATTCCCCACCTCCGCCGCCCCCCCTCACTCTGGTCAAGACTCATCAGTATGCCTCCCCAATCTCGTACTCACAATTGTCACTGTGCAACATCCAGCATTGTAGTGCGACAATATTACAAAAACAAGTGGCACAGCGACTTGCGAACGACAATTTCTGAGGCACAATAGACTGCAGATGTCATACGTTAGTAAGTCCAGTGTAAATGAGCGACGCCAGCGAGGTGGCTGCCAAGGACTTTCAACGAATCAAGAACGGCGAGTTGCCCTTAAGGA
>Ga0114951_10003117_pt1 | contig 17562 bp, 18 predicted proteins | sample AM7aDNAmetaG_FD_88677 | JGI IMG/M metagenome (GOLD analysis project Ga0114951, IMG submission 88677) | Freshwater microbial communities from Finland to study Microbial Dark Matter (Phase II) - AM7a DNA metaG | ecosystem: Environmental > Aquatic > Freshwater > Lake | place: Finland: Lake Alinen...
GGACGTATGCCTTCTTGCCCAGGGCTCACAACTTAATTTTGGAAACAGCCGCATCGCATTCTACGGCAGCAACGATTTCCAAAAATCCCACAGCAACTGGCTTGTCAGAATTATTGTTAAACGACCCGGAACCTGATTATGGAAACAACCGCATCCCGTGCGGCGGCAGTTTCCAGCGCATATTCAACCCCCGCAGCTTGAAGAAGAAACTGCAATGTGTCAACAACGGTGCCTGGTGGGTCTGGCACATGGGAAATATGGCGGGCAGCCTGGGCTATAAAAAATTTGGATTTGAAGTGGCATTTTTTCCAACATGATTTTGGCTTTATCGGACAATGTCAATATTACCAGCGGAAAGATGCAATACATTCAAAGCATGCTGCTGACAAGACCTTACCTCGCAGTGTGGAGCTTTAGGGTGATAATCACCACCACAAGATATAGTGTCGCTTTCCAAAATGCCATTCCCCTGCCAAAAAAATCTTGTTATATAGATGCCTGTATAACATCGGAATAGCCACGAAAGGCAGAACAGAAGCGATTTTTTTTGACAATTTTATTAAAATTTGAAATAAGCGGCATAGACAGGAATCAAAAAATGCAGGTGTCTGTATAATACTTGTTAAGCTGCACATAAAATATAGTAGCGGGGAGATAAGACCATGAAAGTGCCGGCTAAGATAACAGGTCTTTTGGTAACTGCAATAATAGTGGCTTCCACTCTGACAGTCAATGCCATGCAGGAGAAGGCCGATACAAAACCTTCAGGGACTATTTCACCCCGGACCTCCGGCCAGGATATTTCCGGAGAATGGCAAGTTGTTGATTCTAACGCCAGGTTTAAAATCTCTTTCGTGGATGGAGATATTTATCTCGAGGGATGGGATAGCAGCAATGGAGAAAAATTCAGAATCTCGGATGTGCAATGGGATGGAAGGAGGCTACAAGGGATCTTTGTAAAGCCTTCAATCAAACAGACAACATACGCGAACTTCTTATTGATTGATCCCAACACTCTTAAAGGTACGTATAAGGGGGATAGTTCCGGCGGGGAAGTGTGGAAGCGGCAATCAATAATCGCGGCTTCCAATCTGACAGGCAGCGCCATGCAGCAGAAGGCCGATACAAAACCAACAGAGACTATTACACCCGGGACTGCCGGCCAGGATATTTCTGGAGAATGGCAAGTTGTTGATTCTACCGCCAGGTTCAAAATATCTTTCGTGGATGGAGATATTCATATCGAGGGATGGGATAGCAGCGATGGAGAAAAATTCAGAATCTCGGATGTGCAATGGGATGGAAAAAGACTCAAAGGGATGTTTGTAATGCCTTCAACGAAAGGCATAACATACTCGAACCTCTTATTGATTGATCCCAACACTCTTAAAGGGGCGTACAAGGGGGATAGCTCCGGCGAGGAAGTGTGGAAGCGGCAATGATTTCATTCTATTTGGTATGATGTATGTATCACTCAAGAACATGCAACATGGAATAGCTCAACACTCCTGCACGTGCCGAAACAGTGGAAGGTTACAGGCAGACAGCTCTACTGTAAGGGCAACTCGCAATTTAATCTGTAAAAAAGCACGTCAGCAAGTGGGGGGGGACAGCCGTGCAATTATGTGTTGCTGCATGCTTTTATGATTTGATTATATCAAGAAAATCTTCAATCGGCAAAGCGGTCATGCTATTGGCCGTCACCCTGCCTTTTGAGCATATCTGCAGTACGGCCTTGGTGAGGGCCTTTTCGTCGGGCAGCTCCCCGATAGTTACAACATCATACGGACCAATCAGGCTGTATGCCTGAATGAGCTTCCCTCCGTTTATTTTATAAATTTCCTTTACTGACTCAAAGCGTTCAGGCGTGTTCTTGATGTCCATCATACCATCGCGCGTATACCTCCAAAATGTCATATAAATTGACATAGCGATCCTCCTTTCCAAATGATTATGCTGAGACTGCGCCCCCATGGCTTGCCTTCAGATTACCAGTATATGATATGACAGTGGTTTCTTCAAAAGAAATTATGCCGAAATTTACTAACAGGTGGGGTTGCCGCTTAGCCTTACGATTTGCAGGAGTTTTTTTGCCGCATGAAGTCTGAAGGCCGGTCTGAAAAAAAGGATGGGATTTCAGCCAGCAGGACAATTAACGCCGCTATATTTAGTTCCCATACATGGCTTGCCAAAATTTCACATTACGGCTCTCTTAATGTGGGCTCTCGACTATTACGTGATGATGCCACATTATCAGAAGATATCTTTGTTATGTCAGATTAAGTTAAATCTAAAATCTGTAAATGTAGGATTAAGTCCGGGCTGCAACACCTAAACCCACCCTTTTTTTCTATTAATGATTACCTATGTTTTATTTTCAAAAACAAGACGCTTGCCGTCAGGATTAAAGAAGTTCCATTAGCAATGATTATTGGAAACTCCTTGAGCATGATCCCGTATATAAACCACAAAAATACCCCGATTGTTAAAAATACATACATCAGTAATGAAATGTCTTTGACATTGCCTGTTCTTACAGTCTTGATAAGCTGTGGCAATAAAGAGCCTGTTGTAAAAATGCCGGCAAGCAAACCGATTGTATTTGTTATGCTTGTTTCCAAAATACTCTGTTCCTCTTTTTATTACAGCCCTTTATTGCTTCACGTTTTCTGCCGCAAGCACCGTAACGCCCCTGCTTGTCGTGAAAATTGGGGGTTGTTGAAAAAGTTGAATTACTTCTTCATTGATTCCTGACAACTACCAGCTGCTTAGTTCACACTGCCTGCATTCCTATTCAAAAGAGATATTTTCGAACAGGTTCCGTTTCTTAAACCCTGCCGTAAGAAAGCGCAGCAGCACTTTCGGTGTTGTCAGCCAGGTGATACGGGCTGCCGGCTGCGTGTTTGCAAGCACCTGTTCGGCGAGCCAGGGCGTAACGGTTTGCACGGTGTCGGCAAGGATATTGAATATTTTCATGTTCTTTTCTCTTGTTTCTTTAGGTGCGTGCTTGAGCTGGTTTAAAATAAGGTCTGTCAGAACGATGCCGGGGCTGATCGTGCCGACCTGTACCCGCGTGCCCTCAACATCGAGCTGCAGCGACTGATACAAATACCGGATGGCCCGCTTGGTGGCGCCGTAGGGGGAAAGCCCCATGGCTTTTCTGTCATCGCTGCCGTGCCCTTCAAACAAATATATCTGTCCGTAACCCTGACGCCGCATTCCCTCAAGGGCGACTTTGCATCCGAATAGCGTGCCCATAAGATTGGTCGTCACTACGGCGGTAATATCCCTGGCGGGCAGGTCCCACAGCGGCATCGACGCCGTGTTTACGCCGGCATTGTTGATCCAGATATCAATGGCGCCGAACTTTGCCGAAGCGGCATCCCAGAGGGCTTGCACGCTTTCATAGACCCCCACATCGCAGGTGGTGCCGAACACATTTTCAGCCCCGTATTTCCGGCCGAGCTTATCCAGTTCTTTATCCAACGTCTCTTTGGAGCGGCCGCTCAGCATTACCCTGCTGCCGCGCTTGAGAAATTCTTTGGCAAGGCCGAGTCCGATGCCCCGTGTGCTTCCCGTAATAACGATTGTTTTCATGACTTATCTCCTGAAACGCGGTTAAAATAAATAGGCGCTAATTTTGCTTTCCCCGCCCGCCTTTTTATTCGTCTTCGCAAATCGTTTCGCCGGCATGTGTTGCCTGGGACGCTTCAAACTGTAGGCCTGCCTTATACTGCCCGTCTTCAGTGCGGTGGCACCACCTGACCCTGGCCCTGCGCACAACGGGACGACGCGATTCATAAAACCGGACTTCCATGGCCAGCAGCAACCCCTGCGGCAGTTCGGCTGACAACTGGAGGCACAGCCCCCCCAGCGATATATCGAGGCAGCGGCATGTTATAGTGTCCCCGCATTGGAGATTGCGCAGCTTTACCTCGCCCAGGGCGGGATCGCGTTTATACCGGCGCAGCTCGGGGGCCATCCCGAACATCTTGCCAAAAAGCCGGATGACCTCTTCGGCTGCTGCCTGCTTTTCACGCAGCAGGGCTCGCAGTTGTCCGGCAACAGCCTCGTCTGTTACCTGTTCAAGCAGCTGCTGCAGGCCGACCACCATGGCCTGTTCTTTTTCCTGCAGTAAGCATCCATAGTTCAGGTAGTCGGCCTTAGTAAACATCGCTCCCTCCTGAAAGAATGGCGCCCAGAAGATTTTTAAGGGTCTGCTTGTTCTGCTGAGATCGGGCAAGAAATGCCACAAATCCTGCGTGAACTTCGGGTCGGTTCTGTAGGGGAATACCGGATAAAAAAGCAGGGTTGTCGCTTTGCCGCTGGCAAAGAGACAGCATATCATCTTCCAATTGAAGCAACGCCTGCACTGCCTGCAGTAAATCTTTTTTTGCAATCATCGTATGCACATCATAAAAGAATGCCTGTACATCTTCCGAAATTTTAATGGAATGTCAATTGTGAGTGGCTTTGTTTCCCCCGCCCAAGAATGGAATGAAATATTTAATGATATTTATTGAATATTAATAGATTTGTCAAATATAAAAACGCATGGCATCAGAACTCAGGAGCCAGAAGCCGGAATTTAGAAGCCGGCAAGGCGGTCGAAAAGAAGGCCGGATGCGTCTGTTGTGCGCACCCGACCTTCGTAATTCAGAGAAAGTAATGAATTTATTGTTAGAAGGATGCCTATTTCAACTCATGGGCAATGCCGTCATCAAGCCTGACCACATTGGGAAAGTGATCGCTGAATGAATCACCCGCAAGGGTATGCACTGGTATCAGAACAGAAGGATTGAGTGCCTGCGCAAGCCGCTTCAAGTCATCGAGATAGGCATGTCCGCTTGTGTGAATACGTTGCATGTTTATGCCGTATGTTGAACAGAAATCTTTAACATCGGATTTCTTCTTAAGATATCCACCCCACATAGAATAAATAAGCTGAGCTTCCTGCAAGGGGCTTTCTTTATTTGCGGCAGCAGCGATTCGCTCCATCCCGTTCCAGATCGGGAGTTTAACAACCATGTCGACACGGGTATTTATTATTTCATCAAGCTCGATTTTTCTCGACTTGAAGTAATACAATGTTTTTACTAAATCGTTGTCAGCAAGCCGTTTAGCATGGCCGCGCATGTAATACACCCGGACTTTATCTTTTTTATGCGGTGGCAGGCTGGGCAGATTTTTCTTTAACTGATCGAGCACATAGGCCGTGTAAAGATCAATAACTAAGGTCTTGCCGCATTGCTGCGAAGCTTTATAGAGTGAAACAAGCCTGTCTATATTGCTGCCCGAGGTGAAAACAAAAGATATGTCCGTCTGCAGCTTAAAAACTTTTTTAAGCTGTTTTTCAACTTCCCGCTCATTTTTGCATCCCGTATGCTCGCCGCCAAGCGTTGTGCCTTCCATGATAAGGCAGTCAAGTTTTGGGAAGTGGCGGTCGATGAGATTTTCAAAAACTATTTCTTTCCTGCCGTGGGCGCGCAGATCACCGGTATAAAAGACCTTTTTGCCTTCGCACTCAATTAAAAAAGCCGAGGCGTCAAATGCTGAATGGTCCACGAGGTATGAAGTAATGGTGAAAGGCCCGACCTGGAAAGGGCTCCAGTGCTCGAAGTGCCGGGTGTTGGCAATGTGAGTCTTTTCAGGATAAAAAACATTGCCGATCTCAATGAGCTTGTGTGAGCCTTTGCTCAAGTATATCGGGATCTTTGGGTGCACATGATCCAAAAGCCCATGGTGATCCATGTGGGCATGAGTTAAAAGCACCGCAGCAACTTTTGGCTCCTGATCATGATAGAGCCCTGGCACATTCGGCAGTATGCCGTTTTCTCGTGATCTTACCTTAAGAGCCTTTTCCCCTATCTCAGTGCCATCCCTGCCCATGAGCGGCAGGCCAAGATCAAGAATGATCCTGTGCCCGCCGGAGGCTATCTCGATACAGCTTCCGCCAATAGTGTGTGTCCCGCGATGGATTGTTATGATAGGCATATATTTTTATTATTTAAATTGGGTTTTGTTAGTGCTTTTCTTGTTTTCCTCAATATGCCCCAAGGTTAACTTTATAAACCGAAAATTAAAAAAATCCTTATTGGGGCTGTAATATTCCAAGATATCGTTAAATCTGGTGTGATAGTGGTTATTGACAACATAACAACAGATTTCATCCGTTTTTATTTTTTGGTGTAGGTTCTCTTTTAAAACAGGAAGAAGTTGTTTAATATAACAGCTGAAAAAAAGAGCATAGTCTAATAGCTGGGAAATAACTGCTACTTGAGTGTCATCAAGTTTTATTTCAATTATTGCTAATTTGCCCCACTTATTAAGGGAAACTATATCTACAAACTCTGTTTGTAAGATTCGGGAGTCCTCTTTAATAGTATCTCTAAAAACTCCTGTAGGGAATTCTCTAAGCACCCCGTAGTTTTTTCCCTTTGATCGGAAAAAATGTTCTCCGAAAACTGCAAGTCTATCGCTGGTTCTTGCATCTTGTCCCTTTTTCTTGCCAAATAGAAATGCCTGAAAATCTTTTTCTAGTCTTCCGGATGTATTATCGTCGCCTCGATCATTTACACTAAGGCGGACTCTTTCATCACTGGGTCTATTGAACAAATTGTCAGCATTGTATAGCACGACCTGCTGACCATCTCGTAGTATCTCAAAATGAATGTTTGAATTATTAATCTTCAGATATGAGACCCTTCTTTTAAATGCTTCGAAATCAAATTCAAAAGTTGCAATTTTCTTGGTCTTAATACGAAAAGAAATCTTTTTAATTTTCTGATGTGATTGTTTTTCAACATCAGCTACATAAGCTAACCCCCATGAATCAAAGCCTCTAAAATCTTTTTTCTTGAAGTCCTTAATTAGCTCTATAATGGCACAGTTATCCTCCACTTTATAATCCAAAAAAGATGGGAACCCTCCGCTTTTACCTTTTTTGATTAATGCCTCAAATTCATTATTTTTTAGCATCTGAGTCCCTTTCGAAAAAGATTTGTTTATCTGAAAATGGTTATTCTAAATCCATATCGAGACCGAAGGCTTCATCAATTTTTCCAAGAATATTTTTTTCTATATCGTTTACAAAAAGACCCTCGTTTTTTTCGCATCTCTTTAGAGCGATCTTTTATGACAATTACATTTCCGTTCTGAATGGTAATGTCAAAAATCGTTTTGTACGCGCTTGCCTTATGAAACCCCATATGAATGTAATATTTTTGAATAAAACCTCTGGCGAGTCTGATTTTACCGGTGAAAAATATTTTGGTGCTCAGATTATGATAAGTGGCCTCAATAAACTCAGGCCAAAGCTGTCATTAATGGTTCCCCTGAGGTGATGCTTTTTTGTATCGCATCTCTGATCTGGAAAGATTATAAGATTTAACTTTGTCATATAAGGTCAAAAAGGGGAAGCAAAAAACATAGAAATTTACACGCATGTAAAATAATTATCTAAATCCCTTAGGATTTAATCTAAATTGCTCCGTCCTGACCTGAAAAAAAATTCAAAAAAAGTGATTTTTTAGTAAATTCAAACTCCCTAAGTTTGAATATATATAGTGGGGCTTGCATTTCTGGGTTGCGGCAGTGAACGCAATAGTATCTGTCTGGATGCGATGCTTTCCTCTGATCGGGTCGGAATGGACGAATTTATACATGAAATTGTTCCTCTGCTATTGCACACAGATGAGCAAGTCTAGGCAGAGGTTAAGTTGTTCCTTTATTCTACCAGCCATGGGGATTTGTTAAATCAGCTGAGCGCATCGCAGGGCGAATAAATGGACTTCATTAAAGGTTTTGTAAAAAAGCCCTTTTTTATGGAAAATTTTATTTTAGAAACAACGGGGCATCGGGTCCCATTTGCTATTTGAGTCTAAACTATTTATTCACAGGAGTTGCCATGAAAGAAAAAAAAGAAATCGAAAAATTGTTGCGGGAAAATTTTGAGTCTAAAACCATGAAAAAAAATAATCATATTAAATTTCCGAGGGGCATAAATATATTTTCTGACAATAACAAAGTAACCCTCAAAATGAAATCCGAGATCGGTAAAGGCATTTTTGCTAATATGCAAACAGACGATGCAGCCTTTGAAGCATGGTGTCTGATTGTCCGACATTGGATTAGCGAATTTAAAAATTCAGAGTTTACGCTAAGATGGGAAAAACCCTTAAATGGAGATGAAAACGAACCTCACTATCAAAGATTTTTATACAGGGTGGACAATTTCAAAAAATTATTTGATTGGTTTAAGCTTGATTCGTACCATAACGACATTTTGGAGCAGGACTCGAAAATAAAAAAAGCAAAGATGTTATTTTTAAACAGGCCTGGTGATAAAAGGCGTGCACCCTGTATCACATCAATAGATAAATCGTTTGGTGAGCTTGACGAAAACGATATTGAGAGAATGTTTTCTTGTTTGGATGGGCCAAGAAAAAAATTAGCTATTGCTTCAGGGGCAGATGCAAAAACAGTTTCCTATCAATTACCTGTTGGTATTTTCCAGGACAAAGTAACAAATAAGCCAAAAGAAAACTTAATCACCCCATCACGCAAAAGCGCTATTGATTTATGGGCTATCGGAGGAAATGATAAAAAAACACTCTTGATTTTCGAACTTAAAAAAATTAAGGGCACATCTAAAAATTCTGTCGGAGCACTTTCCGAACTGCTTTTTTATGCAATGACAATGTCAGACGTACAAAATGGCCTGATAGGTTATGAGGTTCAAAAAAATAACAAGGAGCAAGATATAGCCTGTATTCAAAGAACAAAAAAAATTAAAGCATTTCTCATGCTAAACAACCCACACCCCCTATTATCTCAAAATGTATTCAGTGCTCACAATGTGAAAAACATTAGTAGCCTTGAATGCCTGCAATATGACGAACATCTTAATATAACAAAATTATGGTAAAAATTGTTACCCACCGCGGCATGCATACGGTTACGGCCAGTGAATGCAGTAGTGTTTTAATGCATTGATAATGAAAGAGGGCAGAAATGGAAAATGATCTCAGTATTGCAACAATCAGGTGGTATCTCAAAAATGAGGAGCTTCACTACCGGCGTGCCGTTGCCGAGCATCTGGACGGGCTTATCGGCAGCATCGATATTTTTCCGGCCGATCTTGTCAGGGGGCTGCTTGATGATAAAGATGATTACGTAAAGGAAAAAGCGATAGGTGTGCTTTCGCAAATACCGGAGGTTTTGAGTGAAGCAGACATATCCAGCATTCTTATGCTCTTGAAGAGTAAAAATAGGCAGTTGCGCGATACGGTTCTGAAGATACTCCCCTGCCTCTACTGCCAAAGCAGTCGCGGAAATGTATTGTGCCTTATTCCTTTGCTTGTCGATCAGGACGAGGATGTTCGCATAGCAGCGGCTGAAGCGCTTGATAAATTAATGCATTCCATTTTGCGGGTTAAAATCGATGAGGTTGTCTCTGAAATCATTCCGTTTCTGTGGAATTCCGACGACCAAATCCGTGCGGAAATAGCAGAGTTTCTTTCATTTATAGGGCAGGACGATATATTGGACCAACTAAGCGCAAACCAGATATGACAAAGAGGTGGGTATGATCTCAGCAGCTTTTTTTATTTCACCCGATGGTGAAATTATTCACGTCAAAACATGCCATATAGAAACTGTTATTTCTCAGCCTGAAAGGTTCGGCCTGTCTTTGGAGCAGATACTGAAAGAATACAAAGAAACCGGCGAACCGCTCGGCCTTGAAGGAAAGGCGCGGGAAAACATATTGCTTCGCTTGATAGAACAGGGCTGGATACGAATAAGGCATTACCCTAAAGCTCCTTCGAGAACCTGGAAAATAAATGCCCACTGTATAACCCCGATTGCCCAGGGCCATCTTCATGATTTTGCAGATAAAATAGTTGCCGGAATATACGGCTTCAAAGAGCAAGACCTGGATGCACAGGTGTGTATTAATCAAGCAGATGGCACGGAGATACATTTGACAATTGACGATTTACAAAAATTTGCGGTGTTGTAATTTGCCGCCGGCGCTGGCACTCTTAAAACTGTAAAATTTTGAAATTTTAAAAGAAAGCATGATATGTCAGAAAAACACCAATTTTTTCTCCGTCATAAATTTTAGCTGTGGGAAAGTAATGCACGGTCATTGATCAGGGCTTTTTTAACTTTATTGCCAAGAGCAGATTAAAAAAAGGATATCACTTTGCTAATCGATTGCCCGAAAACTTTTCAGGAATCACCTATCCTGCAGTGCAGCTATAATGCCATTGATGTGATGGGCCATTTCATAGTCCTCGAACCATATGGCTACGGCATTAAAATTGATAGCCCGTTTTCTGAATATAGTACATCCTCATCGTATGTTCCTCTTTTTGCGAGAGGGGGGTTTAAGCACTACATAACCGACGGGGGTACAATCTCGGAGCACTGCATCAGCAACGCGAAGCAAACTCTGCAAGAGCTCTACCGAAGGCTGGTGTTTTTTGAACAGAACAGTGACACCATAAATAAATACTACTCGGAAATAAAAAAGGCATTAGAAGTCCATGAGCAATATAGCAATAGCATCACCCACGATGAGTTTTTGAAACTGAGAATTGAGCTTCGCCAGGAGCGAAAAGACGGCTTGATAGACAATATCCAATATCAAAAAGGGCTGGCGAAACTAACCAAAAAGAAAGATAAAACAGGGCATATGAATTTTGAACTTAATTCCCAATTATATGATTGCATCATGAAAGAGTTTGGCATTTCACTGGAACATGATTTTATAGAACAGCTTATCGAGAAGACCCGGATTGGGGAAGAGAAGGGGTGTTGTGGTGGCTCCGTAATTAGTGTTTGAACGAAAACTGCAGGAACGTGGGGCAGATCCGTTGTTGGCAAATTGTGCTTGCTGTTTTTAATCACCTACTTGTCAATTCTCCGCAGCTTACAGCGAAGGATCTATGCAACTAATATATCTTTAATATCCCGTCCGCCTGCGGCGGGGTTGGGCATTAAGAAACAGGCAAAAATTATAGGCAGTTAGGAATAACTATGCAGATGGACACACTCGACAAACTAGGGGCAACGGCTTTTGAAGGACACCTTGTCAGAAAAGACCTAGTGCGCAAATACAGTCGCCAATATTCTGTGTCTACGGATGTGGTGGAATGTATGCTGGTCCGCTATGGCGCGAGTGTGGGGCAGGAAGAAATCGATGTAGGCTTACGCATGGTAGAAAGCCAGCTTGCAGACCGAACCGCATGCATCGGAGACGAAGAATTTTTAAAGGACAGAATACGTAAAAATGGCTCCGCAAAACTTATTGATATTGGCCGGGCACGCCAACAGTTTACAACAGCCCAGTGGAAGCAGTTGCTGCTGCGCAGCATTGGTTTTGAACCGGCGTCATTATCAGAGCGGGCGCAGATGGTAGCACTTCTTCGAATGGTACCTTTCGTGGAGCGCAATTACAATATGGTAGAACTTGGTCCCAAAGGAACAGGTAAACGCCATCTCTACCAGCAGGACTCCCCTTATTCTTGTTTGATTTCGGGTGGTAAAACAACAGTGGCAAAAATGTTTGTTAATAATGCTTCCGGACAGCCAGGGTTTGTCTGCCAGTATGATGTCGTCTGTTGTGGCGAAATTTCAGGATTTTCATTGGATCAGAAGGATGGCGTAAATATTCTGAAAGATTATATGGAATCAGGCGAGTTCTCTCGGAGCAGAAAAAGCATACATGCGGAGGGCAGTATTGTCATGGTGGGGGATCGTGAAATAGACCTTCAACAGCAGCAGAAAATGGGGCATATTCTGCACCCTCTGCCGCTGGAGATGATCAAAGATACAGTATTCATGGACCGAATTCATGCCTGTCTGCCCGGTGGGGACTTTCCCAAACTGAATCCCAATGAGCACTTTACAGATCATTTCGGCCTTGCAGGTGATTTTTTATCTGAATGCTGGCATCAACTCAGAAACACAAGCAGGGTCCCAGTTTTTCAAGGGAGAGTCAACTTTGGCAGCCAATTAAGCAGCCGTGATCTGAGCGCCGTCTATAAAACACTGAGCGGCCTTATAAAACTTCTCTATCCTGATTCTGACATGCCCATCCCTGATGAAGAGCTAGAAAATCTGGTTCGTAGCGCTCTGGAATGCCGACAGCGGGTAAAAGAACAGCAGAAAAAATGTTTAAAAACAGAATTTAGCAATACGCATTTTAGCTATACATCGGGAAAAGCTGGCATAGAAAAATTTGTGGAAACAGCTAAAGAACACAGCGCGTAGGGAGAAGACTAAGGAACGCTATGGTTTTTTACCGGCTTTCATTGAAGCTTGTTTGGCAGCATAACCCTCTTGCCCGCTCAAAAAACATATATATTGAATATTTACAGCGAGTGATTTATTGTGTCTCTACTTCGCAGCCGACAAAATCCAAAACATTCACAGAGAAATAAAAATTCAGGCTATAAATAATGAAGAGGGGTATCGATACCCATTGAGGCTGCTATCGCCCTTGGAGGTGCTCGATGAAAAATAAAAACACCTGTGTTTCAAAAAGCCTTGCCGATGTGTGGGCGTGGAAGGATGCGGTAAGCCGTGAGGTTAAAGACTTGCCAATGGATCAGGCTTTGAAAAAAATTATAAACAATGCCAATGTCGTGGCAAAAAAGTACAAATTGCGGTCTAACCCTTCAGTTTGCTCTGTGCGGGAAAACCTCGCAAAGTATGGGAAAAAAGACTGAAGATACCACAAAGAAGCAGCCCTTTTATTTTTGGCATAGAGGCTACTGGTAATCTCCATATAATGTTCGAATAAGTTCAAAAAAACCTCAACCTGAAAAGGAACTGTTTTTGTGAAACACGCAGAATTCGTCCATCTCCATGTGCATACGCAGTACAGCCTGCTTGACGGCGCAATACGGCTTGATGACCTGATGAACAAGGCCAAAGAGTATCACATGCCCGCCATTACCATGACTGATCACGGCAACATGTTCGGTACCATCGATTTTTATGAAAAAGCTAATAAAAACGGCCTCAAGCCCATTATCGGCTGCGAAATGTATCTGGCGCCGGGCAGCCGGTTCGACAAAGATGCCTCCAGCAGCAAGGGCTCCAACAACCATCTCATTCTGCTGGCCACAAACAAGACCGGGTATCACAATCTTCTCAAGCTTGTCTCGGCAGCCTACATTGAGGGCATGTACTATAAGCCCCGCATCGACAAACAGATTTTAAGGGAGCATCACGATGGGCTTATTGCCCTTTCGGCCTGCCTGCACGGCGAAATTCCGCATGCGATACTTGCCGGTGACATGAAGCAGGCCCTGGCCCTGGCAGACGAGTACCGCCAGCTGTTTGACAATGAGCGCTTTTATCTTGAGATGCAGGAAAACAAGCTCGACGACCAGCGCAGGGTAAATGAAGGCCTCCTTGAGATAGCAAAAAAAACCGGCATCCCACTGGTGGCAACCAACGACTGCCACTATCTGAATGCTGGCGACGCCTTTGCCCATGAAGTGCTGCTATGCATCCAGACCGGTAAAACCATGGAAACCCCCAACCGCATGCGCTTCAGCACGCAGGAGTTTTACTTCAAGTCGCCGGGTGAAATGCAGCAGGCTTTTTCCTCTGTGCCCGAGGCCCTTAAAAACACCATAGCCATTGCCGAGCGCTGCAATCTTGAAGTAGCGCTGGGTGAATACAAATTTCCCAATTTCACCCCGCCCGAAGGCAAAGAAAACCAGAGCTATTTCGAGGAGATGAGCCGCGCGGGCCTTGAAGAGCGGCTTGCTAAAATCAGGCAGGCCCATCCCGATGAGTTCGACAAGCGCGCCGCGGTCTACCGCAAAAGGCTTGAAGACGAAATCAAGATGATCACGCAGATGCAGTTCACAACCTATTTCCTCATTGTTGCCGACTTCATCAAGTATGCAAAAAACAATGGCTGCCCCGTGGGGCCGGGCCGCGGCTCAGCCGCTGGAAGCCTTGTGGCCTATACCCTCGGCATCACCGAGATTGATCCGATTGAAAACAACCTGCTCTTCGAGCGCTTTCTGAACCCCGAGCGCGTCAACCCTCCTGATATCGACGTTGACTTCTGCCAGGAGAACCGCGACCGCATCATCAAGTATGTGACCGAGAAGTACGGTAAGGAAAATGTCTCCCAGATCATCACCTTCGGCCGCATGAATGCAAAAGGCGTCATACGGGATGTGGGCAGGGCCCTTGACATGCCCTATAAGGAAGTCGATGCCATTGCCAAGCTCGTGCCGGCAGACCCCAAGATGACCATCGATCTTGCCATTTTGCAGGAGCCGCGCCTGAAGGAATTGATCGACACGGATGAGCAGATACAAAAGCTTATCACCATATCGAAAGCCCTTGAAGGGCTTGCCCGCCATGCCTCCACCCATGCTGCAGGGGTGGTGATTGCCCCTGCGGCCCTTGATAATTATGTGCCCATGTGCAAATCAACCGATGGCGTTGTAATGACGCAGTTTGAGATGAAGGGCGTTGATGCCATCGGCCTTATCAAGTTCGACTTTCTGGGTCTGAAGACCCTCACGGTAATTGAAAAAAGCGTTGAGTTTGTGCGGGCCAATCCCGAAAACGATCTGCCCGACATCAACAACCTGCCGCTGAATGATCCGAAAAGCTATGCGCTTTTGTCATCAGGGGAAACCGACGGCGTGTTCCAGCTTGAAAGCTCGGGCATGAAAGAGCTTCTGACGCGCATTCAGCCGGGCAATATCGAAGACCTCACCGCCCTTCTTGCCCTGTATCGGCCGGGCCCGCTCGGCAGCGGCATGGTCGATGATTTCGTAGCGTGCAAGCATGGCAGGAAGCCCATAGCATATCCGCTTCCTCAGCTTGAGGATATTCTCAAAGAAACCTATGGCATCATACTCTATCAGGAGCAGGTCATGCGTATCGCAAGCTCCCTTGCCGGTTTCTCTCTTGCCGATGCCGATCTGCTGCGCCGCGCCATGGGCAAAAAGAAAAAAGAAGAGATGCAAAAGCAAAAGGAAAAGTTTCTTGAAGGCGCGAAAAAAAACAAGGTGAATCAGGACAAAGCCGCAGACATCTTCGCACTTATGGAGAAGTTCGCCGAATACGGTTTCAATAAGTCCCATAGCGCAGCCTATGCCTCCATCACCTATCAGACGGCCTATCTCAAGGCGCACTTTCCGGTTGAATTCATGGCGGCGCTGCTCAGCTCGGAAATGGGCAATACCGACAAGGTGGTCAACTACATAAACGAATGCCGCGAAAAGCATATTGAAGTGCTGCCGCCGGATGTCAACGACAGCATCGAGGGGTTCAAGGTTGTGGGCAACAAAATCAGGTTCGGCCTTGCAGCGGTAAAAAACGTGGGGTCGGCAGCCATCGAGTCTATCATCGCAGCGCGGGATAAGGACGGCCCCTTCAGCTCACTTCCTGATCTGTGCCGCCGCATCGATCTGCGCAAGGTGAATAAAAAGGTTGTAGAAAGTCTTATCAAGTGCGGCGCCATGGACTCTTTCGGCGTGAAGCGCTCGCAGCTTATTGCCGTGGCCGAAGACATTACAGCCCTGGTGCAGCGCGAGCAGAAAGAAAAAGCTAAAAACCAGATGAGCATGTTTGCCGCCATATCGGCCAAGAACGGCAGCGAGGGACAGGACACCATGGTGTATCCCGACCTGCCCGACTGGGACCAGAAGGAGCGGCTCAATTATGAGAAGGAGTGTCTGGGCTTCTACGTGACCGGCCATCCTCTTGATCACTATATGCCCATACTGCGGGCCTGCACCAGCTCAACAACAGCAAGCGCTGCAGCAGAAACAAAGGAGCGGGCCATTACCATCGGCGGCGTGGTGAGCGCCATGAGAAGCCTCACCACAAAGAAAGCCGGCAAGCTTATGGCCCATGTAACACTGGAAGACGTGCTGGGGACCATCAAGGTGGTGGTTTTCCCCAAGCAGTATGCGCAGTATGAAAACCTGCTCAAAGGCGAACATCCGATCATCGTCAAGGGCGATCTCAAGATCGAAGCTGAAGGCAACAGCATTCTGGCAACCGAAATCGTGCCAATTGAAAAAGCCTATGAAATCGCAAACCCCGAGATTCATGTGAAATGCCATATCCACAAGGTAAACGATATGGGGCTTTCCAAAATGAAGGGAATACTGACAAGCAACCCCGGCAAGTCAAAGGTCTATCTGCATGTGCTCATTCCCAGCTCGGGCGAAACGGTCATCGGCTTTGGCGACGGGTTCAAGACCATGGCCTCGCCCCTGCTCATCACCGAGATCGAGTCCATCATGGGCAAACACAGCGTGAGCTTTCACTAAAAAATGCACTGGTGGTTCTTAGCCTGTTGAGAGGGCGTTTGGTAGATTGGGCAAAGTGAAACGTGCCCAACAACTACCAGCAATGCAATTGAATACATGCTGGGCACACTGCGCTTTGCCCAGCCTACGAGCTAAATCTTCGAACCTTGAACATTCAACCATATTCCCTATGCCCTACGAAAACCGAAACTACCGGAATTACTCAGCAAGCAGAGTGGTCACACTTCGCGAGTCCACTCTGCAGCTTAATTGACACGAACAAAACCTAGTGCTATAGTTTTTTTAGGAATCATTCGAGACGCAACGAGGTGATTTTTAACAATGACGACAGCAACAGAGACAGTACTAAAAGAGGCATTGAGCCTAAAACCTGTTGAACGGGCACAGCTTATTGAGGAGCTTTTTCACAGCTTTGATAAGGCTCCTGATGCTGCTGCTGACATCCTCTGGGCAAAGGAGGCCGAGGCAAGGCTTGATGCATACGATGCCGGGCATATCAGTTCTGATTCCGCAGAGGCGGTATTTGAGCGGATAAACAAACGATGAATATCCGCTTTCTGGCCTGTGCAGAAGAGGAATTTGCCGAGGCTGTCGACTATTATAATGAGCAATCTTCCGGCCTGGGGTATGAATTTGCTGCCGAGGTCAAGAATACGCTTAACCGCATTGTTTCTTTCCCGGATGCCTGGCCGCTTTTTTCCCTCCGAACACGCCGCTGCATGACCAATAGGTTTCCATATGCAATTTTATACCAGCTTCACAAAGATCATGTGTTGGTTGCTGCGGTAATGCATCTCAAGCGTGACCCGAAAACATGGCAGCAAAGAGCAGCTAAGCCTTAAATGCAATAATGAATTTTTTTATACCTTATCTTCATGCCCTACGAAAACCGCAACTACCGGAATTATTCTGCAAGTGACGGCCTCGTGTCATTCACCTTTGCGGTGAAGGATACGGACCTGTTCATCAGCGCAGAGCGCAAGCTTGAGAAAGAGGCGCTCGATGCTGCGGTGCAGGCGCGCTACATTCTTGAAACCTACATTCAGGCCAGGCCGGAATTCCAGACATCTCTTGTGCCCATTGCCGAAGATCTATTTGCCCCGCCGCTGGTGCAGGCCATGCTGCAGGCAGCAACACTTTGTAGTGTGGGGCCCATGGCAGCGGTAGCGGGCGCAGTGGCAGACTATGTGGGTGCTGAACTTCTAAAATACTCAGGGGAAGTCATCGTTGAAAA
>Ga0114951_10003120_pt1 | contig 17558 bp, 13 predicted proteins | sample AM7aDNAmetaG_FD_88677 | JGI IMG/M metagenome (GOLD analysis project Ga0114951, IMG submission 88677) | Freshwater microbial communities from Finland to study Microbial Dark Matter (Phase II) - AM7a DNA metaG | ecosystem: Environmental > Aquatic > Freshwater > Lake | place: Finland: Lake Alinen...
ATTCATGGTTCTCAATCCCGCGACGCAACTCCATCTCCATCTGGAGCTGACTGAAGACGGAGTTGTGCATGGCCACATCAAATATCTCGTGGCGGCGGTTGCCATTGGCCTTGGCGCGGTACATGGCCGTGTCGGCATCGCGCATGATGTCGTCGGGTTGTTCATATCCGGCCGTCACAGGCACAATCCCGATGCTGGCTGAGAGCGTAAACACATGGCGGGCTGGCCGGGCCTGATGTGTCTCGATGTTGATCTCGCGCAACAGCAACTGCAGCCGGTTGATTATAGAGATCACCTCGTTCATGTCGCACACGCCGTTGAGCAGGATGCCAAATTCGTCGCCGCTCATGCGCGCAACCGTATCAATCGCGCGAACGTTGGCTGTTATGCGCTGGCCCACTTCGATCAGCAACTGATCGCCCACGCTGTGGCCGAAGCTGTCATTGATCATCTTGAAGCGATCCAGGTCGAGATACAAGACAACCGTCAGCCCGCCCACGCCGCGTTTTGTGCGGTTCAACGCCAGGCTGAGCCGGTCAGAGAAGAGCACGCGGTTTGGTAAACCGGTGAGATAGTCGTGAAGCGCATCATGAATCAGGCGCTGTTCAACCCGTTTGCGCTCATGCAACTCAACCTGCATCTGCTGATTGGCAACCCGCAGCTCCGCTGTGCGCTCGCTCACGCGGACTTCCAGTTCGTCGCGCGCCTGGCGCAACTCCTGTTCGACCTGCTTGCGAGCGGCCAGTTCCACTTGTGCCCGCTCATATAACTGTGCGTTGGCGGCAGCCAACGCCTCCATCTCGGCATTGCGTCTCGCCATCACATCGCGCTGGTCGCTCAAGCGTTGCGTCATTTCGTTAAAGGCCAGTGCAACTGCGCCGACTTCGTCCAAATTGCTGATCGTGCTGCGATGGAGCAAGTCGCCCTGACCGATGCGAATGGCGCTATCCCGCAGCGACTCGATCGGGCGAATAGCGCTCTCCCGCACCAGGCGGCGCGCGATGAATTGACCCACCGTGCCAAGCAGAAGCATTCCCGCAAGCACCGTCACGCCCGCCAGCCGGCTGGCTGCATATACTTCATCCCATGGCGCCTCAGTCACGATGATCCAGTCCGTCGCCGGAATGTCCATCGAAGCGCTGGCGACGGCATCGCCTTCATAATCGGTGTATTCGCCGTACCACGTGTGGTTCGGCGCGGAAATAATCGCATTGAACTCGGGGCGGCTCGCAATGTTTGCAACTACGGTCGCGTTGCCTTGCGCAGCATCCGCGCGCGTGATGATGTTGCCTTGATGATCGAGGATATGGACGCGACCACTCGCGCCAAAATGGATTTGATCAACAATCGGCCATAATGCATTGAGGTTCAAACACCCCGCTACAATATTGTCATTCTGCATGCGCAGCGCAACGACAATATACGGCTGTTTTGATTCCGTATATTGAACAGCGCCGTTATAGCGGATTCCCTGGCGCGCCTGTAGATACCACTCAGACTGAGGTATGGCTTCCGGGCTTGCGAATACGCTTGTTTCGCTTGCCACATGGGCGATGATATTTCCCTGCCCGTCAAGCACGAGCATCTCCATCAACGCCTGATCATAAGCGAGCGTCCTGCTGATCAGATTGGGATTCTGGCGAAGATCGGCGGGGTTAAACGACCCTAGAAACCACAGGTAATCCAAGGCGTGATTATAGAAGCTGGCTACAGCGCCCGCAGCGCCCTGTGCCGCCTCCTGCTGGCGCGTGCGCCATGTCGCTGCCTCCACTTGCGAGATCAGGACAACAACCACCAGGCCAGTCAACAGGATCATCGACGCCCAGACAATGCCGATGATTGCCATAAGCCTGCTCTGCAAGCGATATGGTCGTCCCGAATCTGCCGCCCACGCGGGTAGAATTTGCCTCAGCCTGTTGCGAATAATCTTCACGCCGCCTATGTTCTTCGAATGGTGTGCTAAAAGTGCTGCGCCGACTCGTCTCGCGCGTGTAAACCATTTATACACCGGTTGAGCAAAACCGTGGGAGGCGCCCCGCTTAAGGTAACTGTCGCGAAGTGATGACAATCGACGAGTCCGCCGTCTTGCTAAATGGCGCGGGCATCATCCAGCCATAACGAGGGCTGATTGGTTGACCGGGAATATCGGGGAGACCAAACCGTCGCACCTGTGCCTGCACAGTCGTCGGCCCCGCTGTCGTCGTGAGCGCGAGCCTGATGGCGCCCTCCGGCGGATTGAGAATCGCGAGCGTCAGGCGGTTGCTTAACGTCGCGCCCAGCCTCAATCCTGCGCCATTCAACGTGGCCGAAACAATCGGCCCACCCGTTGTCACCGACACCAACCCATCGTACGCGCCATCCGGCCAACTCATCGTCATGTAGACGCGTCGCCCGGACGCCTCCGCCGTCCCTTCGGCGGTCAACGTAATCACAGGGCGCGGCAGATCGACGACGCTTGCGCCGGTGCGCAGCGCCGGCCAGTCGCCCGGCATGAACACCGACCAGGGGTTGTAGTTGATTGTCTGCGCGTTCGATTGGATAAACTGGCGCGTCCACTCATCCCGCTGCCCCGCCGTGCCACGTCCCATGCGCGAATCATCCACCGATATCCAACTGGCCGTGTGCGCATCCACATCCTGCTGATAAATAACGGTGTTCGGGCGCGGGTGATTCAGGTCGAACCCCGCCTGCGTCCCCGCGTAGGCAGCCGCTGCTACAAAGATCAACAGGCCGGCAATGGCAATGACGGGCCGGCGTGAGCGATCTGTGATAAAGCTCAATTGCGGCAGGATCAGGCCAATCACCCACACCGCCAGGACAACTGGCAACGCCATCAACGGCAAACCTGTAATACTCTCCATCCGCCCGGCGAACACGTTCAGCAACCAGACCGCGGGCGCGAAGAGGATGAATGCGGCGCCTGCCGGCAGCGCCAGCACTAGAGCCAGCAGGAGGGGCGATTTGCTCTTGCTAACCATCAGCCATGCCATGACCGCCAGCGCAATCAACGGCGGCCACGCAAACAGATAACTGGCGCCCGGCATCAACACGGCTGCGAGCAGGCCGGCGATGATCCACCAGGTCAGCGCGCCGAGGCTGAGGTTGAACAAGTGTGCGCGCCGGAACAGGCCATGGTAAACGCCGCCGCATACCGCCAGCCCCAGTCCCAGCAACGCGATCAGGTAGCCGTTCGATTGGTGCGTGACCCCCATGAGATACGCGTGCAGGTTGCGGTTGGTCAAGCGGATGACCCACCAAGCCAGCGTGACAATGACGACAACTCCAAGCAAGCCAATGCCCCACGCCAGCACGCCTTTGAGCCAGTCGCGGATCGAGATGATCGGGCCGCGTCTGCCCCGCACGAGCAACGCCACAAGGCCGGCAGCCGCGAACAGCACTGGCACAATTGCAAGAGAGGACGGATAGACGACCAGTGTGCCGGGCGCGAGCGTGAAGAATATCTGATCCGGTTGGGGGCGCAAAGCGGCCAGATCCTGACCCGCGAACTGTCGCGCGAGCGCGACGGCGTTATCACCCTGTGACTGGATGGCGCGCGCGTCCATATTGGCGAGGGTGTCGCGCATTGAGTGATCCGTCGTCTGGTCGCCGATGGACGCCAATCCCAGTCCGGGCTGGAGCGCATCAAGATCAGAACCTGAATTGCCGCCCACCCGCCACATCAAGTCGTTGACAAATGACGACGCCAGCCGGCTGGGCAAACTGGTCAGCGCCGTCTGGATCAACTTGGATTGCCCGTTGCCCGGCGTGACAGCATAGAGCATTGATGGCCCGCCCGATCCAAGCCCTTCCAATACCAGCGACACCGCCACATCCTTTGCCCATGGATGCTGATTGATGAAGGCCTTTGCGCCCTGCATTCCTAGTTCCTCGCCATCGGTAAACAGGAAGATCACATCGTAATCGAGCGGGGGGCCGGCCTGCAGAGTGCGTAGCATCTCCAGCGCGACGACGGCACACGAACCGCAATCGCTTGCGCCAGTCGACGTCGGCGCCGAGTCGTAGTGACCAGAGACAAGAACGGCGTGGGTGTGGTTGTCCCCGGGCAAGCGAGCCAGCACGTTGTGGACTATGGCATGCGTATATAGACCCAGATCAGGGTTATAGTCATCAAGCGTGGCATCCTGAAGCTCAGGGACCAGACCCAGCCCAGCGATGGTTTGAACGAGGTAGTCGCGCACTGTGAGCGCGCGCGATGAGCCAGAAGGTCGCGGCTCGACGGCGATGACGGCCAGATCCGCCATGGCGCGCGCTGCCGAAAATCGGCCCTCAACGATGCGCGCGCCGGGCGCGGTTGCGGGCAGGTTGAATAACGGGGATAGCCCAACCCATGCCGTCGCCAGCATGACTCCGATCAGCAACACTTTCGGGATTGGGCTGACATTCATCTCACCTTGGCTCTCTCATACAAATTGTATGAGCGAAGAGCCAGGAGGGATATGGTCAGTTATGCTTAACACAGATGTCACGCGGAGCGTCTCCAAGACGCTCCGCGTGACATCTGCCGCCAGTGGGGTTACAAGTCGATAAGGACGCCCGTGCGGATGATGGCCGAAGAGACGGCGCGCACCTCGCGCTGGCGCATCAATGCGCATGTGGGCGACAGCCGCTCAATCATGGCCTTGCGCACTGCATGTGTGTTCAACAGCACTTCCATCGTATCGGCATCCTTGGTGCGCAGCATGTAGGCCTGCTCCAGGCGCGCCTCTGAGCCATGCTGCTCCAGCCGCTTGATCGCCTTGATCAGGTTGGGCGGGATGGGCTTGTTACTGTGCTGTTCAAGAAACTCAAGGATGCGCGGCGCAGGGATGTTCTGTTTCACGGCAGCCATCACCGACTCTGGCACCAGCCGGTAGACGTAATCTTCACCGCGCGTGGCGGCCCAGTTTGCGACGCGGGCGAGCTGGAAGCGCTCAAAGCGCGACCCGGTCTGAACGATCACATCGCCATCCGGTTCAAGCCGGAATATATCTTTGCGCGGCGCTACGCTGGCGGGCGTAACAGTTTCAATCTGCCCCGCCGCCAGTTGACGCGCGGACTCGGTGAGCGCGACGCGCGAGCCCTGCACGTTGACAATACCCATCCAGCGCAACGGGCCATTAACCATGTAGCGAATGAGCGCCCCTTCAATGCGGTTCCAGTTTGCGAAGCCGTTGAGGTATTCATTCGTGTGCACGTCGCGGATGTGCCACGTATCGTAACGGCCATCTGGCCGGGCAAAGTCGGGATTGCTCTTGCGCGCAAACTCGACGAAGGCTTCCACATCCTGCCACGGTTCGGTCGATGCAGCCATCCAGCGCACCAGCATCTCGAGGATAGCAGTGCGTTCGCGCACCGGATCATTAGACCAGGTATGCGGCATCTCGAACGCGATGCCCTGCACATGCGCCAGGTCATTCCAGCGCACATCTGTGCGCCAGGCATTGAATAACGCGATGCGCTGCCCCGTCGGCGGGCTTTGCAGCCACTGAGCGACGACCTGGGGCGATAGGCGCAGTTCCTTGTCTTTCAGGCGCAGCCAGCTCATCCGCGCGATCAGGCTGAGCAGGAAGCCAAAGCGCCCGGTCGGCGTTTCGCTTTCAACCCCGTCGTGGTCGCGCAACATCGGCCCCACGGCCAATCGTGACTCGCTGTTCCAGCCGCCATCGGGGCGCACGCGCACTTCGTAATTCTGGATATACGCCAGAATGGAGGTGACGTCGTCGAGCAGCAGATCCACATCGACGCCATTTGTCGTAGATGGGCGCGACTGTCCCGCCGTCGGAGTCGCCCCGGCTGCGGTCCCCGTCGCAGTGGCAGTCCCGCCGGGAACCGTGTCCGCCGCGCCTTCAGGCTGTGGCAGAAGCGCTATCAGATCGGTGGGAATAAATAAGACTTCCACCGGGTTGGCCGTAGTTTTATCAAAAGCGCGAAAGATAAAACCGCGGTACCACAGCACCTCGGTGGGATTAGCTGGCGATAGCCAGGGGCGCTCGCGTTCGAGCCTGCCTGGTCCCATCGGACGCAACGTGCCGAAGCGGCGCTCAAACACCGCCGCGGGGATACGCCCATCCGACAGCAGCAATGCATCCATCGCCTTGCGCGCGCCAATAGGCAACGCTTCCCGCGCTGTGGAAGCAGCTTCGGGCTCCAACATCTGTTTTGATAACCAATCTGCCAACTCATCGACTGACGCAGCTTCCGTGCCAATATCCCATGTGTCTGCTATGGCAATCAGTCGCGGTAATGGCTCACTCACCTGGCATGTTTTCAGTGTCCGCATGTATATTTACCCAGTATAAACTACGGTTGCTACACCCTTAGAACTTGAGTGCTGTCATCGTGCCGCGCACCAACTCAGCGCTCTTGTTCAGCATCTCCTGCTCTTCGGGCAGCAACTTGATCTGCACAATCTGTTCGATGCCGTCCCGTCCAAGTTTGACGGGCACACCGAAGTACATATCTTTCAACCCATACTCACCATCAAGGTAGGCGGCGCAGGGCAGAATCAGCTTGCGATCCTTGAGAATGGCCTCAACCATCTCGGCAACAGCTGCTCCAGGAGCGAAATAGGCGCTGCCGGTCTTCAACAGGTTGACGATTTCGCCGCCTCCTTTGCGAGTTCGATCCACAATGGCTGCGACTCGCTCCGCCGACATCAGTTCGGTGATCGGCACGCCGGCAACCGTTGAGTAACGCACCAGCGGCACCATCTCATCGCCATGGCCGCCCAGCACAAACGCATGCGTGTTTTGCACGCTGACGTTCAATTCCTGCGCAATAAAGGTGCGCATGCGCGCCGAGTCGAGCACGCCGGCCTGTCCGATGACGCGGTTGCGCGGCAACCCGGAGACCTTGTGCGCCAGATAGGCCATCGTGTCGAGGGGGTTGGTCACAACGATGAGGATGGCATCGGGCGAGGTCTTGACGATGTTGGCCACAACATCCGTGATGATGGCCTGATTCTTGCCAACCAGGTCCTCGCGCGTCATGCCAGGTTTGCGCGGCAGACCGGCGGTGATGACCACGATGTCCGAACCTGCAGTGTCTTTGTAATCGGTTGTGCCGACGATGTGCGTGTCATATCCAAGCACCGGCCCCGCCTCGAGCAGGTCAAGCGCCTTACCCTTGGGCATCGTGTCGGTTGCCGGGATGTCCAGCAACACAATGTCGCCGATTTCCTTCTCAGCGATCCAGTGCGCCGTCGTCGATCCAACAAAGCCCGCGCCGATAATCGAAATCTTATTCCTCATAATGACAACGTTCTAGTTCCTCCAAATAATAGCCTATTAATAATAAACCGTGCTATACAGTAAAACAACTGGTTACGTAGGAGTGTGTCATCCCGTTATTCTCTTTTGTTACGGATGATCTACGTCTCTTAACAACGTAATGATACTGCGAAATGAGACAAATTGCAGAGGCGTCAGATTTCTGGCTTCTCCAGGACGCTCAGCGAGATATCGGATGCGCACGCACCCAGCCAAGGACATCGCCGGGCGTGCCGATTCGTAATCCGCTCAATTGCGCCACACGGGGATCATCGATGAAATGGCGCGTGTTCAAAGTTGCAATCGCGTAAACTTGTGCTTGCACTGCCGCAACAAGGATCGGCACATCAGCCGGATGACTGATCCAATCGAGGTGCTGCTGCACATCATTCGGGGATGGATCGCGCACGATACGGATATGTGCGCGCAGAATCATCTCGCGAACATACGTCAGAATCTTTGGCGCCTTGCGCGCGATGTTACGCTCGACTTCCGCGACGACCTGTTCCGAAACGGTGATGGCGATCTTTCCATTTTCGCTCAGTAATAGGAGCGCTCTTGATGCTCCTTCACTGGAGATCATGCCGGCAATTAACGCGCTACTGTCAAAGAAAATGTCATTTACGGACATAGCGTTCCTGGTAGTAACGCTCTCGTTCATCGTCTAGTGTGCTCAGCAAGTCATCCAATGTAACTTCCTGCTGTTTCAGAATTTCCGATACCCGATCACCCAGCTGATTGATTTGTGACAAGTTGGGGGACAACAGAAATGATCCATCGCCCAAGTCGATTACTGTATAAACATCACCCTCACCCAGGGCATACTTCGTGCGCAGTTCGCTGGGGAGCGTGATCGCGCCTTTTTTACGGATCTGAATTGTTGCTGTCGTCATTTCCACTATTCCTGATTTCGGATTTTCCGATACAGCCATTTTACACCTGAGTCCGGGGCGATTACAATTAACCCGCATGAGTCGCATCGTCCTACTTTACGCCGACACCGGCGGCGGCCACCGCAGCGCCGCGGAAGCCATCGCCCGCGGGTTCGATATCCTGTGCCCCGGCAAATACGAGGTCACGCTGGTCAACGCGATCCCGCACATGGCCTACCCATATAACCAGATGGAGCGCACCTATCCGGCGGTGGTAAATGGCCCGCGCATCCTGCATCAACTCGCTTTCCACGCCACCAATAGTCGCCGGCGATCATGGATCGTGCGCACACTCCTGCGGTTGTCCGGCAGGAAAATGGCGCGATTTGTGTTCGATCATCATCCCGCCGATGTCTATGTGTCCTGCTCGCCGATTTACACGCAGGTGTTGCCGCACTATATGCCGCGCATGGGATGCGCCACGCCGTTCGTGGTCGTCGCCACCGACCTCGTTTCAGGACACGCCTTCAATTACGCGCCCGAGACGAATCTGACGCTGGTGCCCACCGAATACGCCCGGCGCGAGGCGATTGACAACTGCGTCGCCCCGGATCGGATCGTCATCACCGGCCAACCGGTGTCGCCTGATCTGCGCGCGCGCACGCGCGCCGCTGGGAACGCCCTGCGCGCCGAACTGGGTTTCGATCAGGCATCGCCGCTGGCGCTGTTGATCGGCGGCGGGGATGGCATGGGGCGGTTGGGGGCGACCGCGCGCGCCATTGTCCAAAGCGACTTGAGCCTGCAGTTGCTGGTGGTGTGCGGGCGCAACAGCGCAGTCAAGCAGGAGCTGGACCATTTGCCGGCGCGCCAGGTGCGCCTGAAAACATTCGGGTTTGTCAACACCGTGCCGGAGTTGATGGGTATCGCTGACATCCTGATCACGAAGGCTGGCGCGGCCACAGTAGCTGAAGGGTTCATCGCGGGTCTGCCGTTGCTCATCTATGATGCTGTGCCCGGGCAGGAGGACGGCAACGTGACGTATGTAGTGCAGGAAGGCGCCGGGGCATGGCGTCCCTCGCCTGACGCAGTCGTAACCGAACTGCGCCGAATGTTGGCCGATCCCGAGTCGATCACCCGCATGCGCCACGCCTCTACCCACCTCGCGCGCCCCGATGCGGCGCTCGATATCGCGCGGGCCGTGGCGGAGATTGGAGATTAGAGATTGGAGATTGACGCGCTACGAGTCTGATGAGATAGCGTCATCGACCAACGCGCGGGACCATGTGACTGCACATGCGTGTGTTGCGCCGGCCAACCGGCAACTTGCGCGAGAGCGCGCGCCTCGTCGAGTGTGTATGCGCGACGCGCTGATTGCACGCCGTCGGCGCGGGTCATCGGGTTGCGGCTGGTGAGCCGCGTGAGCAGCCACACCCCGGCAAGCGTCACGTAACTGCGGGTGAGATCGACAACGATCACCCCATGCCGCGCCACGCGCGCACATTCGCGGAGCAATGCGCTTGCTTCGGTTGGCTCCAGATGGTGCAGCGTTTGCGCACAGGTGACGACGTCGAAGCCGGCATCCGGAAACGGAAGCGCCAGGCCACTGGCTGCCACGCTGACAGGCTCCCGTAACCTTCCGGGTTCCGGAAGCCTGTCGGTGTTCCCGCATCGCAAAACAGCGTCGGAGATGTCGAGTGCAACCCAACTACTTTCGCCGGCGCGCATGTCATAATGCACAAAGTCGCCCGACCCGGCGCCGATATCGAGTCCGCTAAACGGCGCCTGTGTCGACTGCCTGACCAGATGGTGCATCAGGCGATTCATACCGAGCCAATGGTTATAACGCGCGATATCACGGAGGTTGGCGCACAAGACTTCAGGTGCAACACGGGCGAGTTGGTCGAGCAGTTCGGGCGTGTGCGAACGAGCGAGGTGAGGACTCATGGTTGCGAGATCGCGCACGCGATATGGTCGATCCGACGCACCGCGTTGTGGGCGTCGAGGTCAATCGCGACAAAGTCGATCTGCCACTGCGCATCGGTCAGACCGCGCGCATCCAGGTAAGCCTGCGCCGTCACGATCAGCTTGGCTCGTTTGGCTGCGCGCACGGATTCTTCAGGCGTGCCGTAGGCGTCGCTGCGGCGGGTGCGCACTTCGACGATGATAATCACGCTGTCGCGTTCGGCGACGATATCCAGTTCACCGTGGCCGTGCCGCCAGTTGCGCTCGCGAATCGTGAAGCCGTGTTCGCGCAGGTATTTCGCCGCAATATCCTCGCCCCACGCACCGACTTCACTCCTGGTTGCTCTCATATCGCTTTACGTTCATCGTCCGTTTATCGTCATGTCGTTCGAAGTGAAAGGCTAGCATTCGCGCAAACTGACATCGACCGGCTTCAGCCTGATGTCACTAAGAACTTGTGCCATAGTTATAGCATGAAAGGTCGACGCGATCGGATCAGGAAGTCATACTGGCGCACATGGACGCCGCTGCGGATGTGGACGCGAAGGTTTCACTCCACATTGTGCTATAAAGAAAGCACACGTTTTAACATAAACCTGTAAGGACTGGAAACATCATGAAATACAGACCATTTGGCCGGTTGGGCTGGCAAGTCTCAGAGATCGGTTTTGGCGCATGGGCGATCGGCGGAAGCTGGGGCACGCAGAGCGACGCCGACTCGCTGGCCGCGCTGCACCGGGCGCTCGACCTGGGCTGCAACTTTATCGATACCGCCGCTGGCTACGGCAACGGCCGCAGCGAGCGGTTGATCGGTCAGGTGTTGAAGGAACGCGCGGCGCGCGGCGCCGGGCGCGTTTATGTTGCGACGAAAATCCCACCGGCGCCAGGCAACTGGCCGCCGAGCGCGTATGATCGCATTGAGGATCGTTACCCCGAAGCCTATCTGCGCGCGCAGTTGGAAGAACGCCTGCGCAATCTCGGGGTCGAGGCTATCGACCTCATCCAGCTGCACACCTGGACGCGCGCATGGAACCGCAACCCGCTGGCGCTCGACATCCTGCGCAAGTTCCAGAGAGAGGGCAAAATCCTGGGCATCGGGATCAGCACGCCGGAGCACGATCAGAATTCGCTGGTCGAACTGATGCGCAATGGCTGGCTCGATGCGGTGCAGGTGATCTACAACATCTTCGAGCAGGAACCGCAGGCAGAGTTTCTGCCCGCCGCGAAGGAACATAAGGTCGGCGTGATCGTGCGCGTCGCGTTTGACGAAGGTTCGCTTACCGGCAAGTGGACGCCCGATACGACCTTTGAGCCCGATGACTTCCGCAACAACTACTTTGCCGGCGACCGCATGGCGCGCACGATGGCGCGCGTGGCGAAGGTGAAAGAAGCGCTCGGTCAGGACGAACCCGATATGGCGGCTGCGGCGCTCAAGTTCGCGCTCAAGCCGGCCGCGGTATCGACCGTCATCCCCGGCATGCGCAACACGCGCCAGGCCGAGATGAACTGCGGCGTCAGCGACCTGCCCCCCATGACTGATGAGGTTGAGGCGCGGCTGCGCCCGTCCAACTGGCTGCGCGGTTTCTGGTACGGCGGTAAGTAACACGCGGTGGGCAGTCTCATGCCAACGTTCGCAGTCGGCATCGACATCGGCGCAAGCAATACCAAGATCGGGCTTGTTCGCGGCGATGCCCCTGCGCGTATCGTTGCGGGGCACACGATCCCCACGCGGTTGCATGGGAGTGATGCCGACCCCTTCATCGCCGATATCTGTGCGGTGGTCAAACAACTGGCGGATGGCGCGCAGATCACCCGCATCGGCGTATCGCTGTGCAGCGTGATCAATGCAGACCACACCGGCGCGTTTCTATCGGTGAACGCGCCGGCGTTGAACCACTTCAACATCAAGGCGGCGTTTGAGGCGCGCTTTGGCTGTTCTGTCCGGGTGATAAACGACGTGAACGCGTATGCGCTGGCCGAATCTCATTTCGGCGCAGGACAAGGCGCGCGAAGCGCGCAAGGCGCGCAACGCTTGTTGTGTATTGCACTCGGCACAGGGTTGGCGATTGCGAGCATCAACGATGGGCGCTTGCTGGAGACGTGGGCGGGCGTGTGCGCAGACGCCGCGCGGATCATCCTCGAACCTGCTGCCGACGTCGCCTGCAACGGCGGCGTGCGTGGTTCCGCCGAGGCGCTTTGTGGAATGGCTGCCATCGAACGGCACGGCCGGCGGCGCTATGGCAGGGACGATATCTCCGCGCGCGCTATCATCTCGGCGGCGCGCGCAGGCAATGACCCCATCGCGGCGGCGATCATGGCCGAGGTCGGCGACCACGTCGGGCATCTGCTCGCGATCCTCAGCCCGATCTTCTTCCCGCAGCGGATCGTGATCACCGGCGGAACCTCCGAGGCTGGCGAACCCCTGTTCGGCGCGATCCACGCCCGTTACGCCGCCCTCATTGGCGACTACATGGCGAACCTAGCACTGCTCGAAACCGGCGTTGCCCGCCCGGTCGATATCGTCAAAGGCGCCCTCGGGCCGGAAGCAGCGATCCTCGGGTCGGTCATTTGAGAAGAGGAGCGGGGAGAGAAGGAGAGGAGGAGAATAATTGGCTTCCGAATTTCTCCCTGTCTCCTCTTCTCCCCCTCTCCCATGCTCCTCCGCTCTCCTACCAGTTACGGATGCGCGACCAGTATTTGTCCAATAGGTACTGGTTGTATTCCATGCCGCCGTCGAGGTTGCCGTGCATGAACACCGGCGGCTCGATGCCCTTCTCCATGATGCGCATGGCCGCCTCGACGAGCGTGGCGTGCACCAGCAGCGATCCGGCCAGCCCGGACGCCGATCCCAGCCCAGGCTTCATACCGTCCACCTTGACGACGACATCGGCGTAAGGCGTTTTGTTGTCGAGGATCACGTCGGCGTAGTCGAGCAGGCGCTTGCCCGATGAGTGCCGCGAGGGCTGGCTCATGCTGAACTCGATGCAGGTCTCGACGATAACCTTGTGGTCGTGCTCCTTGGCGGAGCGGGCAAAGTCGATCGGCACCGCGTTGCGCCCCGAGTTGGAGATGACGATGAACACGTCCTGCGGCTGCGGGCGCACGTGATCGTAGATCAGTTGGCCGATGCCCTCGACGCGCTCCATGTAGAAGCTGCGCACGGTGTTGACCGAGCCGGCCATCGACAGGTCCATCACCTGACTGACCGGGGCGAGCGTGTTGGCGCGCCCGAACACTTCCTCCGCAATGATGTTGGAATGGCCGGTGCCGAAGATGTGCGCCACGCCGTCGTGCACCATGGCTTCGGCAATTAACTCGGCGGCCTGTTCGATGGCCGCGCCCTGGGTTGACTGGATATTGGCGAAGATGGCGTTAATGCCGTCGAAGAATCGTTCGTATGCTTTCATGGGTTGTGCCTCCATTGGTGGTGGGGATTATCAGGCAGAAAGGGGGAGCGGGGGAGTGGGAGAGAAAAGGAGCGGGGGAGCAGAGGAGAAGAGGAGGGGAGAGGGAGATTGGTGTATTTGGGGTTCGGATCGTACAATGAGCCGCAACCATGACACGAACTGCGCCGTTCGTTCTGATCACCGCTGCATTTGCGGCGGGAGTCTGGCTTGCGTCGCAGTTTCCGCTGCCGGTCTGGTTCAGCGGGCTGGTCGCACTCGTCGCGCTTGGCGCGTGCATCCTGGCAGTTGCAGGCAAACAGTACGAGACGATTTGGGTGGCGGCTTGCATAATGCTGCTCGCCACTGGAGCCGCTTGGGTCACCTTGCGGACGGCGCCGCTTGAACACCCGGTCGCGGCGTACAACGGGCGGTTTGTGGTTGTCGAAGGCGTGATCGACGATGACGAACCGGACAAGCGCCCCAATCTGACCTATCTGCGCGTGCACGTGCAGCGCCTGGTCGTCGATGGCGCGATCGTTCAGCCCGACGGCGTCGTGCTGGTTCGCGCCGGCAACAACGTCGACTGGCGCTATGGGGATGTCGTGCGCGTGTTCGGCCCCATGGATGCGCCGCCGGTCTTTGCCGATTTCGACTACCGCGATTACCTGGGAAACCGGGATGTGTATGCCTGGGTATCACTCCCCGACCAAGTGCAACGTCTCGGCAGCGATCAAGGCGATCCCGTGCTGGCGGTGCTGCTGCGATACAAGGCCGCGCTGCGGACATCCGCCCAGCAGATCATGCCCGCCCCGGAGTCCGCCCTGCTCAACGGCATCCTGATTGGCGACGCCCGCGAGATTCCACCGGGCACCCAGGAGTCCTTTCGGCGCACGGGCACGGCGCACATCGTCGCGATCTCCGGGTTCAACGTCAGCATCATCGTCGGGCTGGTCGTGATGGTGCTCGGGCAGTTCCTGGGCAGGCGCGCAGTGGCGGCCTTCGCTATTCCCGCCGTGCTGATCTACATGGTGCTCGTCGGCATGTCCGGTTCGGTGATGCGCGCGGCGTTTATGGCCGTGATCATGCTGGCCGGTCGGTTGATCTGGCGGCGTTCCTTTACGCTGAACACGCTGTTTGCCGCCGCATTCTTCATGCTTTTATACGACCCCAGACTGCTGTTTGACCTCAGCTTCCAGTTGAGCTTCACCGCCACGCTTGGGCTGGTGCTGTACAGCGATCGGCTGCACGACCGGGTGCAGGCATGGCTGCAGCGCCACATGCAGCGTCAAACGGCGCGAACGTGGACGGGGTTGCTGGCGGATGTGCTGTTCTCAACCGTCTCAGCCACCATCGCCACGATGCCGCTGCTGCTGTCAACCTTTCATCAGTTGTCGCTGGTGACATTCATGGCCAATGGGCTGGTGTTGCCGTTGCAACCGCCGGCGATGATCCTGGGCATTGCGGCGGTGGTTGCAGGCGTGTTCTCTGTGCCACTGGGCGCCGCCGTGGGTATGCTACCGTATGCGCTGCTGACCGCCACATTGCGCATCGTCGAATGGATGGGATCATGGCCCTGGGCGGCAGTGCCGGTCTACGACTTCGGCCCGGCACAAACCATCGCGTACTATCTGGTGTTGGGAGGGATCACAGCTGTGCTGAGTCTCAAGATCGATATCCGGCAGATACTGGCGACCTTGATCAAACGTCGCCTGGGCATCATCGGCGTTGTGGTTGTCGTGATGCTGCTGGCCGCGCTCGGCGGCGTGTACTGGTATCAGCGTCCCGATGGCGCCATGCACGTCACATTTACCGGCAAGGGGGCATTCATACAGACGCCCGCTGGCCTGCAGATGGTCTTTGCCGGAGGCGGCGGGGTGCTGCCGATCATGGGGCGCGCCATGCCGATGTGGGATGGAGGCATCGACCTGTTGCTGCTGCCGCAGCGCAACGATATCGACCGTGGCGACACACTGCCCATCCTGCAACGCTACAAACCCGGCGTGATCATCCAGCCTGAGGGCGAGGACGAGCCTACGGCGATGCTCGCTGACTGGAACGAGCAGGCCAGCGCGCAAGCGGCGCAGGTCATGACGGTTCCGATCGGCACGCGGGTTGAACTCGAACCCGACGTGGTGCTTACGGTGGAACAACGGCTGAACGGCGCAATCGGCGCGCGCCTGAGATATGGCGCGGTGACCTTCGAACTCGCCGGCGACGCCAGCATAATCAGCGGGACGATCAACGGCGCGGATGTCGTATTTGTGAGCGTGCGCGGCGCGAAGGCGCCCCTGCTCAATCTGGCGCACCCGCGCATGGTGGTGTGGGCCGACGCCGGCTTAGCGCCGCCGGCGCTCGACCGCGCTATTCGGGCCTTTATTCTGCGCGACTTGAACACGGTCGAGTTTGTAACGGATGGGAAGACGGTGTGGACGCGGTAATCGGTTTTCTTTTATTCATCAGATTTTGTGTGCGAACCTGGAGCTATTGAGAAATGAGTGGAACGCTTTCTGCAACGGTTAGTCTGGCATTGCCCCGGCTGGTCAGCATTTCAGTGAATGATGACACCTTGGCAGTCGATTTGGAAGACGGCCGGACAATATCAGTTCCTGTGAGTTGGTATCCGCGCCTGGCGCACGGAACACCGGACGAAAAAGCTCATTTTGAAACAAGCGGCGGCGGCTACGGAATTTACTGGCCCGATCTGGACGAAGATATCAGCATTGAGGGGATGTTGCTGGGCCGCAAGTCAACAGAAAGCCCGGCGTCATTTGAACGCTGGTTGAAGCAACATCAGAAAACGTAAACCGGGAGCCAATCCATTTATTTCGGCTTACTGTGGTCAAATAACTCGGGCGGGAACATGTACGAACCTTCGCATTACTCGACTTGAACACGGTCGAATTCGTCAGCGATGGCAAAACGGTATAGACACGTTAGCAGGCTGTTCTACAATTAGGGTGTCATGACGAACGCACGCGACCTTCGCACCCAGTTTCCTCCGCTCGAGCTGCCGGCTCAGCTGGTGCGCGACCTGCTGCGTTTTAACCCGTGGTGGCAGGGCAAGCCGGGCGCCGCTTTGCCCTCGACCCGGCGCACACTGGTGAGTATGATCAAGCGCCGCCTGGATCAACGCCTGGCGCCAATTGTCGTCGTGCGCGGGCCGCGCCAGATCGGCAAGACTACCGCCCAACTGCAATTGATCGAGCAGATGCTGGCGGAGGGTGTGCGCCCTGATCGCATTTTTCGCATACAGTTTGATGAACTTTCGTCGCTTCGCGGAATCGATGAACCGATACTGCAGATCGTCGAATGGTATGAAGAAACGATGCTGAAGCGGACGCTGAATGAAGCCGCGCGCGCCGGCGAGGCAGCGATTCTGTTTTTCGATGAAATCCAGAACTTGAGCGACTGGGCGCCGCAACTTAAATCGCTGGTGGATAACGCCACTGTTCAAGCGGTGGTGACGGGCAGTTCCGCTTTGCGCATCGAACTGGGACGCGACAGCCTGGCCGGGCGCATCACGACGATCGAAGCCGGCACGCTCTCCTTGACGGAGATCGGCCAGTTTCGCGGGTTGGACATGCCGGCGGCTTTTCTGCCCGACAACGGTTTGGAGCCGCTGACGCGCCAGGGGTTCTGGCAGGAGTTGCGCGAACATGGGGCGCGGCATGCCGCCATGCGCGACGCCACATTCCAGGCTTTCTCGGAGCGCGGTTCCTTCCCGCTGGCGCACAGCGCCGCGAATATTCCCTGGCCACAGGTCGCCGATCAACTCAATGAAACCGTCATCCGGCGCGTGATCCAGCATGATCTGAGGTTGGGCGAACGCGGGCGCAGACGCGATGCGGCGCTGCTGGAGGAATTGTTTCGTCTGTCGTGCCGTTATATTGGCCAGGCGCCCGACAACGGCTTGTTTGCGCGCGAAGCGCAACGGGCGTTGCAGGCGAACGTCGGCGTGGTGCGCGTTCAGCAGTATATGAAATTCCTGTCCAACTCGCTGCTCCTTCGGCTGATAGAGCCACTAGAGATACGCCTGAAGAAAAAACACGGCGCCGCCAAGCTGTGCCTGG